>Ga0209040_10000421_pt1 | contig 32512 bp, 31 predicted proteins | sample BogFormECP12_OM3_FD_188240 | JGI IMG/M metagenome (GOLD analysis project Ga0209040, IMG submission 188240) | Bog forest soil microbial communities from Calvert Island, British Columbia, Canada - ECP12_OM3 (SPAdes) (version 2) | ecosystem: Environmental > Aquatic > Freshwater > Wetlands > Bog ... | reverse complement strand
TCTTGCGCCGCAGGTCGTCCTCGTAGGCTCTCGCCATCCTCGTCTTCGCCGCAGAGTCTCGCCTCTTCTTACATTACACCATCATTGGTATCGCTTTAGAGGAGAGTCCCAGCGCCGTTCGGGTGGACAAGCGGGCCCTTGATCCGTTGCACCCGCACGACGAATAGATGCCAGTCTCCGTCTCCTTCAACCCGTCAAGGGAAGATGCTGTTGGGGATCAGCCGCGCGACCGTTAAGTTCCCCGCAATCTGAGTGAATATATTGTTCAGGCTCGAGACTGACTTTCCCGCCGGGCAGTTACTCGTGGTCCCGCTTTGGTTGTCATCGGAGTAAAAGGTCGCCGCACTGGAGGCTATTTTCGACATCGTATAGCACGGGGAAGTATACGAGCCGGTGTCAGTCGTGCATCCCGTTGACGGCGAGCCGTAAGCGACCGCGTACACGGTGGTCCCGTGGTTCGTAGCATACGTGGCCGCGGTGACCGCCTGCGCACACTCATTCACGTAGGAGGGGTACGTTCCGCCATTGGTGGCTACCGTCGTGCTTTGGGTTCCTGTAGCCATTTGGGACGACGAAGAAGTTGCTGCGCCATCGCTGACCAGGATCATCACGTTCTGCGACCCCGGATGCGCTGTCGCCTCAGCGGTGAGCGCTGCCTGGGCGGCATAGATTACGCCTGCATAGTAAGTTCCCTCACCACCTGGGCCGCCCATTGCAGTGCAACCGCTCTTTCCCCCAACTGCCTCCACGAGGTCGGAGCTGGAACTCAACGAAGTAGACGAATCCGAGGTGCGGTAATCGCTCACGAAGCCGTTTGTATCGCCCAAACCATACAGGTCCTGGTAGGTCATCTGGACTGTTGAGCCGCTTGTGTATGGCATCGTCGACAACGAAGACGCCCCTGCTGTGGGGAATGTGTACACATGTGCTGTGGGGCTGGTACTGCTGCAACCGTACTGGTTCGAAGCTGTTGTCGTCGTAAAGTTTGGAAACGAGAAGAGGCCGATCCTGTCGATGGGATTTGCGTAGTTCTGGCTGCTGAGGCTGCCGCAGCCGGTTGCGGCGCATGGCGAGAGGCTCTGCAAGAGAGTCTGGACACCGTTCAACGCGCACTGAAGTCGTGACACGCCACCGCAGTTAGTGTCTGCAGTGCCAGTCATTGAATTCGTTGTGTCGACGATGATGGCAACGTTGAACGGTGAGGTTGCTGCGCCCCTCATGAGCGCCGTCGCGGTTGCCGTGAGCGTAACGGAAGAGGTGCCGAACATCTTGGCGAAATACGTGGAGACGCTCGCTGTCTGCTTTACCTGGATTGCGTTTGCCGTATTGGTTCCGACTCCAGTAGCGACACAGGGGATAGATGCTCCCACCGAGGTCGTCACACACCCCAGGGTATAGGTCGCGCTGGTTACATTTAGATTGCCATAGGCGTTCAAATTTCCTGTTTGGGAGCTGTACAAGGTCGCATTGGTGACGGCCTGATTCGTTGTCGACGTATTCGAGGGCAGTCCCTGCGCTCCCGCTAAAGCCGCCGCATTTGTCGAGATGACGAGTTTGTTATAGCTGTAATAAACATCGCCGACGTCGATCACGATCGCGCCCATTCCGAGGAGACCCACCATGAGGACTGCCATCAAAACGAGCACTCCACCACTTTCGTCCTCGAGAGCGCGGCGCAGAAATAATCTGACGTTTTTGTTCATTGGATGATCTCCGTTACTTGCGCAGTGAGATTACAAGTGGGGGCAATGTTGAAATTGTATACAGCGAGGCTACAAGGATATGTGACCGTTACTACTGCGGCTTGTCCCTGGGTCAGATTACCGGCTGCCCCGGTGGTGGTACTGGTGCTGCTGCAGGACGCCCCAGAGTACGACGTCGAACTCGAAGAAGAAGTATAGATCTTGGTCGTGAACGAGAGGGACGACGAAGTGAGGGAGGAGGCCCCTTCAACCGCGGAAGAAACCGTATTACAAGGGTCCGTGGTGTTCCCTCGGCTGACCGAAAGCGCCTGCCCGCCAATGCCGACAGCCTCAGTCAGCTGTAGATAGTTGTTGAGGGCGATCCCAAACGTGGTGATACCCGTCACTACGAGCAACAGCACCGGCAGCACCAGGGCAAACTCAACGAGCGCTTGGCCTTTCTCGCTGCCGGCGCTGAGGAGAAACCGGCCGAGTTCACCTCTCAAACGGGTTTCAGCTCGCACGGCCGATGCAGTTTTTTTTATTTTGCGCATGTCCACTACCTTTTTCACGCAGTCCTCCCCTCAGGATGGTTGAGGGTTTCTTGCGGTTGTAGGGGAACCTAATAAGTATTGCTCCCCTGAATCGTTAAATGTCAAGCGGGATAAGTATAGATTTCGTTATTTGCCCACATAAGTTGTAGTGAGGACGAATAAGTCGAATTAGTTTTCCCCCTTAGCCCTTAGTTTAGAGCACTCCTTGCCGCAACTCGCGTGAAAATCACAGAGTTGTTATCCGAATAGGCGAGCTTCCAGTCATGCAATAGGGGCAAGACATTTGCCATGGAGGATTGGCGGTCCAGCAAACAGAAAGCAATTCCATACTTGTCGAGAAGCGCATGTGGATCATTCTGAAGTGACATCCACTGCTCGTATTCCTCGAAGACGCCGGTCCATTCAAATACGTCGGCCCGGCCGTCGATGAACACCGGTTGTTCCGGCGCCGCCCAGATCAGATACCCTCCGTAGACATACTCGTTAAACATTCGCCCGGAAAGATGGTTGGTCTTTATGAAGTCCACCGCCTTCACCGGACTTTGCTGAAGCACTTGACCTGCCAAATTTTGGTGCGTTGGAAACATCCAGAAAACGAACATCAACGCTGCCCCAATGAGCAACGTGTTGGCCCGGGGCAGATCCTCCTTCGGGCTGTAGCCTTCCCATTCTGTTGAGAGAAGCCGCGACAGAATGGGCCCCGCCAATATGCCAAAGACGAAGAGCATGCGTTCGTGACTGCAGGCCAGCCACGATCCCAGGGCTAACAACAGCAGCTCGTGCCAAAGCAACTCGGCCCGGCGCATGATCACCAGGAGAAAGACGCATCCAAAAGTTACGACCCATGCAATTCCGCGTGCCCCATTTAACTGAAGCGGCCGCCACTCTTGCACTAAGCTCAGGCCGATTGGCTGGTGCAGCAGGGTGTTCAAGGGATACAGGATCTGCTCCAAGCCAATGGGATTCATGAATAGCGCCGCGGTTGACAGCACCAATGCCAATGCCAGCATTCGCTGGGAACGCGGTTCCCAGCGTGACGCGACAAGCGAGCCGATCCGGAAATCAAAAAAGGAACTGAAGAGGAAGATTCCACCCAGAATAAGCCCAAGAAGAAAGGACCCGTGGCAGTTCACCCAGACTGCAAAGAGCAGCGGAAGTCCCAGGAACCAGTGAGGGTTTCGCGTGCGTCCTAAATGTATCAGCAGTAATTCGAATACAAGGAGAAGATAGCCGATCATCTGCGGTCGAATCGCAAGACCGATCGTCGCATAGAACCAGATGATCATGGCTCCAAGGAAACCAACTTTCGCATTTCCTGAATAGAGCCAGCATAGCCCGTACCCGGCAATGAGAAAGGCGGAAGCGAAGAAGCAGAGCCACAGCATCAGGCCGGTATAGCCGCCCAGCCTGTAAGCGCCATAGATGATGACCTGTGCAAGCCATTCGTGCGGCACGTAGGCATGATGGTTAGTCGTGTAGGAGAAAATGTCCGTGGTTGGGATGGCATGGCTTGTCCAAATGATTTCGCCGGACTTCATATGCCACCACATATCCGGATCATTGAAGCGCCCCCGCACTGTCAGCACCGAAAGAACGATCAGCGAGACTGCCAACATCACCGGGAACGAGCAAACCCGCTGAAAAAGGCGAACATGCGCTGGTTCAAGCTTGCGCTCCTCAGCTAAGAGCGTCACCGTCATGCTGTGCCGATCTCCTGATTATTCGGTTCGAGCACCAGGTCCGGCTCGTCGATCCTGATCAGCCGATGTAAGTAAGCCCGCGAAATCTGAAGGGCACGTGCCGCGAGCGTCTTATTCCCGTTGTTGTCTCGCACGGCATTCATGGCTAACTTCACCTTGTACTCGTAAACCTGCTGCTCGAAGGAACCCACGGGAAGATATTCGTCAATGCAGAGAACATTTTCCGCCTGGATATTCTCGGGGAGATCCTCCATACGAATTCCTTCGTCACTAGCAACGATGATGGCCCGCTGAATCACGTTTTCCAATTCGCGTACGTTTCCCGGCCACGAATACCCCTGCAGCAGGGCCACGGCGCCTGCCTCGATATCCTTCATCGGTTTCTCGTACATGTCTGAATATTGCTGGAGAAAGTGCATGGCGAGCAGGGGGATATCTTCGGGATGATCCCGGAGCGGCGGGGCGTCGATTCGCATCACATGAATGCGATAGTAGAGATCCTGCCGGAATTTTCCTTGAGCCACCAATTCAGCCAGGTCCCGATGAGTCGCAAAGAGCAGGCGCGCCCGCAACGCGGTGAGCCGGTTACTTCCCAGGCGGCTGAATTCGCGCTGCTGCAGAACGCGCAGCAGCTTGACCTGCGTGGACAAGCTGAGTTCACCGATCTCATCGAGGAATAGCGTGCCGTCAGCAGCCTGCTCCAGGTAACCTTCCCGCGCGCCGACCGTTCCGGTGAATGCACCCTTTTCATGGCCGAACAACTCTGCTTCGATCAGCGTTTCGGGGATGGCGCCGCAGCTGACAGCAACGAACGGCCGATTGGAACGAGCACCCAGATTGTGGATTGCCCGGGCTATCAGTTCCTTACCTGTACCGCTCTCGCCGGTCACGAGCACCGAGGCATTGAGATTGGCGACACGGCGCACCAGATCATACACCTGCCGCATCTGGGGTCCGGATCCAATCAACTGGTCACAACTGCAGGATGTTCCCAGTTGCTGCTGCGCAGTTTGAAGTTCTCGCTTAAGGGAGGCGTTCTCTACGATGCGGCACAACATTGTCTTGAGATCCCGAATCGAGGGCGGTTTGCGGCAGTAACCAAAGGCACCTTGCCGAACCAATTCCGCCGCAGTCGAACGAAGATCATCATCAGCCATTACCACCGACGGAATTTGTGCGGCAATAAAGCGCTCAGAGCAGGTAATACGGTCCTTCAAATAGCCCTGGGTGGAGTCCAGGTCCAGGATCAGAGCATCACAGTCTCCCTCAGAGAGCATTTGATTCACTCCCTGCTCGTCCGACTCGATGCGAACGAGAAATTCCTTCCCCAAGGCGGAGGAAAGAAGCGGCTGCAGCGTACGGTCCCCCGAATACAGTCCAATACGAATCATGTAAATAGGCGCCCTCCTCGCGCCGATTTGCATTGCTGCGTTTTGCTATCTTGGGGAATCGATCAGGACTTCATTATTACTTCTGTTACGAATGAAACAAGTAATTGTTACCGTTGTCCAGCCAAATCTGGTACTACTTCAACGAAAGTTGCATGACTTAAGTTTGCCCCGTTATCAATTATGGCGATGCGGAATCGAAGGTCTGGTGTCCAATGTCGGTTTGGGGGTAAGTTATCGGCAGTGCCGAGCGGATCTAAACCGCCTGCCCAACTTATGGATACCCGAAGTAATGCTGAAGCCGATATCCCCCATCGGCGGGGGTGCGGATAACTCATTAGCCGCCTTGGTTACCGATCGACCGGACCCCGCGTTACCTTCGGGGTATCTAGGCTGACTTTAGTGTCTATACTCTGCTTCACACCGGGATATCGCATGTAAACAGCCGTGCACACCGGATTCCATAAGGAGCCTCCTAATTCCCTGAATTCAGGATCGGCCCGGCCCCATCGGAGATTGGGCTCGAAATTGCACAGCTGTTAACGACTTTCAAAATTGGAGAAAAGAGTCAGGGTATGCATTCGATCGCCTGGTGGCCGACGCTCATCGTTCTCGCGATAGCAACGTTTACGGATCTGCGCAGCCGCCGCATCCCGAACTGGCTGGTTTTTCCTTTTCTGCTGGCGGGGATTGTCGTCTCCGGTTGGCTGCACGGCTGGCATGGGATAGGGCAAAGCATGGGCGGCCTCGGATTGGGAGCCCTGCTGTTCGGCATTCTTTTTTTTATGGGCGGTATGGGCATGGGAGACGTGAAGCTGTGTGCGGCGGTTGGCGCCTGGATCGGACCTCGCCAGTTGTTAACCGCGCTCGTTCTGACAGGAATCACTGGAGGCATCATGGCCATATGTTGGGCCGCCGCCGGAGGATTTCTCGGAGATTTATTCACGGGCTCGGGTGACGTCATTTTTGGTTTCAAGGATCGGGGGATGCGGCCGCATCCGGAATTAGTGCTCGCAAATCCTAAGACGCGCAAATTACCTTATGCCCCCGCTATTGCGATCGGAACACTGGTTTCATTCTTTTCCCGCTGAGGGGCGGCATTCGAATCATGGCCTTTTCACCAAAGATATGCGAGACACATCCCAATCCGCCGGAATGCCGCAAGCAGGGAGTCACAAACTCGTGAGCACGAGCTCTTCAAAGCATCCCGGCGCACTTGGGGACGACGTCCTTACGATTGCGCTGATTAGTCCGGAAGCGAACCGCCGAGATGCCGTGGCCAGAGCCATTGCTACTCCACAGGCTCGGGTGACCCGCGAGTTTTCTTCCTATCCTGACCTGGATGACGTACCACGATTACTGGAGGAAGATTATGACGTCGTCATCATTGACCTGGATAGTAACCCGGAACACGCCCTTGACCTGGTAGAGAGCGTTTCCTCTGGCGGCCCTTCAACCGTGATGGTTTGTTCAGCGCATGCCGATCCGGAAATGCTCGTCCGCTGCATGCGCGCAGGCGCTCGCGAATATCTCACACAACCCGTCGCTCCAAGCACCATTGCCGAAGCTCTTGTTCGGGCCGCGGTCCGCCGTCCGGCGACTCGGCCCCTGAAAAAAACGGCAGGCAAGCTGTTGCTATTCGTCGGCGCTAAGGGCGGCTCGGGCGTCACTACCATCGCCAGTAACTTTGCCCTGTCTCTTGCCCAGGAATCCGGCAAGAACACCGTGCTGATCGATCTCGCTATGCCTCTCGGTGATGCAGCGCTTGATCTCGGCATAAATACTCAGTACTCGACAGCCAATGCCCTTCAGAATTTCGAACGCCTGGATTCCAATTTTCTTTCAACGTTGTTGGCGAAACATAGCTCGGGCTTATACGTCCTCGCAGCTCCAGACCAATACACGCCGATCCAGACTTCTGATGAAGCTATTGCTCGCCTGGTGGCCGTCGCTCGGCAGGGCTTCGATTACGTGGTAGTGGATGCTGGATCAAGGCTGGGCATAACCGCGAAATCTCTGTTCGAAGAAGCCGCCATCGTCTACCTCGTGACGCAGGTCAGCATACCCGAATTGCGCAATTCCAATCGCCTGATCACAGAGTTCTTCAGGGCGAGTAACGCCAATCTGGAAATCGTGCTCAACCGCTTCACGCCGCGCTCTCTCGGGATTGATGAGGAACATGTGACGAAGGCGCTGACCAGGCCAGCCCAGTGGAAGGTGCCCGGTGATTATGTCGCCGCCCGGCGTGCGCAGAATACTGCCACCCCGCTCGCGCTGGAAGATACTCCCATTTCACGAGTAATCAGGCAGATGGCCAGAACGGCGTGCGGTCTACCTGCAACCACTGACAAGAAGAGCCGGTTCAGCTTATTCGGTAAGGGCTGAGGACCGTACCTCACGGATGGTATGACGTGGAACAACTGAGTCTTGAGAAGTTTAAAACGGAAGTGCATCGGACCTTGATCTCGAAGCTGGATCTGGAGAAGCTGTCGCGCGTAAATTCTGGCCAGGCGCGCCAGGCCGTTAAGGGCGTGATTCACGAGATCATCAATGATCAGCGGGTGCCGCTGAGCTTTTCTGAACAAGAGAAGATTCAAGCCGACCTGCTTGACGATGTCTTTGGACTCGGCCCCCTGGAACCGTTGCTTGCGGATCCGACGATCTCCGACATTCTTGTGAATGGAACGAAAAGCGTCTTTATCGAGCGGGGCGGGCTCCTTTCGAAGGTCGATACGACATTTCGCGATGATCGCCACCTGCTGCAGATCATCGACCGGATCGTATCTCGCGTAGGCCGCAGGGTGGATGAGTCCTCGCCGATGGTCGATGCGCGTCTGCCTGACGGTTCCCGCGTGAATGCGATCATTCCGCCGTTGGCGCTTGACGGTCCCTCAATGTCCATTCGCCGCTTTGGAACGGGTCCTCTGGCAGCTAACCAGCTGGTGAAGCTGAAGAGTATCTCAGCGGAGATGATGGAAGTGTTAACAGCCGCCGTGAAATCACGCATCAGCATCCTGATCTCTGGCGGCACAGGCGCTGGCAAGACCACATTCTTGAATATTCTGTCGCAGTACATCCCGCAAGGTGAGCGCCTGGTCACCATAGAGGATGCTGCTGAACTGCGCCTGGCGCAGGAAAACATTGTGCGCCTGGAAACCCGGCCTCCTAACGTCGAAGGTCAGGGTGCGGTCCGTCAGCGCCAACTGCTCATCAACAGTCTCCGTATGCGGCCGGATCGCATCATCATCGGAGAGGTGCGCGGAGAAGAAGCCTTTGACATGCTTCAGGCCATGAACACGGGCCATGAAGGCTCCATGACTACGATTCACGCCAACACTCCCCGCGATGCCCTGAGCAGGCTGGAGTCGATGGTGGCAATGACGAGTATGGGTTTGCCGGAACGGACCGTACGTCAGCAGATCGCCTCAGCCATTACCATCGTTGTTCAAGCCTCCCGTATGAGCGACGGTACTCGCAAAGTGACCAGCATATCCGAGATATCCGGCATGGAGGAGAACATCATCAGCATGCAGGAAATCTTCAGCTTCAAGAAAATAGGGATAGGGCCCGATGGCAAAGTGATTGGCGCATTCCAGCCGTCGCGCATCCGGCCTCGTTTTCTCGAACAGCTTAAGACGTCGGGAATTTTTCTGCCGCCGAACTTGTTCGAACAAGTAACGGAAGTTAACTGAGAAGGACGAGGGTCATATGTTGCTGCTTGTGGTGCTGGTGTTCCTGGGGGTTTTCGGTGTCTTCGCGCTGCTGATATTAGCCAGCAACGTTGGCGGCTCCGGGCAAAGCAAACAAGCACTTGCCGCCCTTCAGTCGGCCCTGGCTACTGACAAATCGGAATGGCGAGATCAGATTGTCGATATTCGAAAAAAGGAACTGCTCAGCGCCATCCCCTTGCTTCATCGCTGGTTGCTGAAGATCGAGCTTGCGCCGCGGTTACACAGGCTTCTCTATCAGGCCAATCTGAAGTGGACCGCGGGAGGCTTGATGCTGATATCCGGCGCCTGCTTTGTGATTCCCGCATACCTGATTTACCGGCGGAGTGGCGTCCTCATCTTTTCTGTGCTGATTGGGATTCTTCTGGGCGGCGCGCCCTTTGCTTTCGTGTTACATAAACGGAAACAACGCTTCAAGAAATTCGAACAGAATCTGCCGGAGGCGCTCGATTTGATGGTGAGTGCCTTACGAGCCGGCCATAGCCTCATCGCTGCGCTGGGCCTTGTATCTCGTGAATCTATCGATCCCATTGGCAGCGAATTTCGCATTTGCTTTGAAGAGCAGAACTACGGACTCGAGCTAAGAACGGCCATGGACAACCTCGTTGCCAGGGTCCCTTTGCAGGACCTGAAACTTGTCGCGACGGCCATTTTGATTCAAAAGGAGAGTGGAGGAAATCTCGCCGAGGTGCTCGACAAGGTATCTCAATTAGTTCGGGACCGATTCCGGCTGAGGCGTCAGATCCTTGTCCATACCGCTCAAGGACGGATGACCGGGTGGGTGCTCAGTTTTCTCCCGGTGATTTTGGGGCTTGCTATGTGGGTTGTTAACCCTAAGACAATGAGCCTCCTGTGGACTGATCCGCTCGGTCTTAAGCTCATGTACGCGGCAGCCGCCATGATCATCGTAGGTGGCTTGATCATTCGTCAGATCGTAAACATGGAGGTTTGAAGGTAAGCTGTGGGACTAATTATCTTAACCTTTTCCGCCATTTTCTTGCTGATCGCCAGCGTCGGGCTGCTCATGTTTTATCGGGAAGCGATGCTCGCGCGTATCACAGCGGTCATCCATCCGGACGCGAAGCCGAAGAAATCATTGCTGGGCAGCATTCAGCAGACAGGCGTCTCGCTGGGCGGGATCGTAGAACGCCTGGAAGGCGTTCTGCCTAAATCACAAGCAGAAGTATCCGTGGTACAGCAGCGCCTCATTCGTGCCGGCTACCGCAGTGACTCGGCGATAAAGATTTTCTATGGAGTGAAGATATTGGTGCCCCTGATCCTCTGTCTTCTGGTTGCTGTTGGGCGCGGCAGCAGTTTCTTCCTCTATATTGCGGCCCTGGGACTCGGATTTCTCCTCCCTGATTTTGGACTGGGGAAACTGATTGCCAAACGGCAAAAACGTATACGGCTCGGTCTGCCGGATGCGCTCGATATGCTGGTCATCTGCGTCGAAGCCGGGTTGGGCGTGGACCAGGCAACAGCGCGCACTGCCCAGGAATTGCGGTCTGCTCAACCAGCGGTTTCCGATGAATTGGGCATCATCGTGTTGGAGCAGCACGCCGGAAGGCCTCGTTCCGAGGCCTGGAAAAATTTTGCAGAACGCTCCGACGTGGACAGTGTCCGAAACCTGGTCACCATACTGGTTCAATCGGAGCAATTTGGGACGAGCATCGCGAAGACTTTGCGAGTTCATTCCGACACCCTCAGATCTCAGCGCCGTCAAAAGGTAGAGGAGCAAGCCGCTAAGACAACCATCAAGTTGATCTTTCCGCTTGTATTTTTCATCTTCCCTTCTCTATTTCTGGTGACTCTGGGACCTGCGATCATCATCATTACTCACTCTTTCACGCAACTCAACAAATAAAGGAAGGGAGGATGGACATGGCCGATACAACAATTATCCGGGTAGTTGCTGGCGCGCTTTTCGTCGTTGTGCTGTTTTTTCTGGTCCAGCGTCGTCGCAAGAAAGTTAACTAAACTGCGTTTCATGACGGGTAAAACCTCATGCGCACAACGCTTCACCCCGGGGTCTTAGCGTCGAGTCTCGATAGACCCTTAAGTCTGAAACTCCGGGGATGAAGCAAGCCTCTGGTTTGGTCTTCTTGAGTCTTTAAGTACCTTCTTGGCTCACGACAAAAGCTAAAGCCCACTTGCGGCCAGCCGATGTCAGAGAAGGGAATAATTTGATCCGATTGATCGGTTACGACGGACGACCAGTACATGGAGATTCACTGGTTCGCCGCTTACTCCCCGAGGGCAGGAATTCAACTTGGAAAGACGAACATATTGCGCATACAACCACACCCGCGAGTGCTTTCTAGGCCTGCGTATTGCCCCTGCCGATACGACCTTCGCGCGACTTAGAGGATTGATCGGAAGACTCAGGCTCAGATTTGATGAGGGCATCTGGGTGGTCCCGTCCAGCGGTGTTCATACGTTGGGAGTGCTGTTTCCTATCGACTTGATTTATCTCGATGAAGACCGTCGCGTCGTTCACCTCGTTGAACACTTTCCAACATTTCGAATCGCACCATTGAAGCCGCAAGCTTCAAGTGTTTTGGAGTTGCCCCCTCATTCGATCTATTCGTCGCAAACCCAGCTGGGAGATCAATTAGAAATTTGCAAGGCCGAGGAGATGGAGAATCGACTACGCGGCAGCAGTCCCACACATCTCGTAGGCTCGGTGGAATGAAGGCTTGAAAGACAAGGATATGCGATATGAAGCCCTTTAGCAGTTGGTTTGATTGGTTATGGTCCAGCGAGCGCCGGGCGGCCAAACGGCACCCTATGCCTCCATTGGCCGCCTACTATTGGAATGGCGGCAATTCGAAGGCCCATATAGTCCGGGATATCAGTTCGACTGGCTTATTTCTGGTGACTGAGGAACGCTGGTACCCCCGCACTCTGGTTCGGGTGACCCTGCAAAAGACCGATGGCGCATATGATGACCCGCAACGCTCGATCACGGTGGAATCGATGGTAGTTCGGTGGGGCACAGACGGCGTCGGCCTGGAACTCCTCCCGCCGGACAGTCCCAATTCCAATGTAGATCACCCCCTCAACTTTGCGGATAAGAAAACGCTGGAGAGATTCCTGAAGGAGATCTCGTCGGATAAGGTCGAGGCGATCGTTGAGGGAGTCCTGCCGGCGCCCTGATTTCTCTGGCCGCCGGCAGTGCGATCGACACCCAAGCGATCTTAGTCCGGTTCCTCCGGGATTATCAGCAATACTTCCACCGTAGTGACCTGACCATTCTGCATGGCGGGTCTGAATTTCCACTCCTGGAGCGTGTTCAACACGAAGGCCTTCTGCGCAAACTCCGGCGGAGAGACAATGCCCAGTTGTTCGAAATGGCCCGCGACATTCACGAAGCCATGAACCATAATCGCATCGGCATTTAGCTCACCGAGTGCTATGTGAGGCACTACGATGTAGAAGGGCCACGGGGGATCCGGCCGGACGACGTCTCCGGCGGCCGCAGCATCTGCGGACCCCTGCACAGAGTATTGGAGAATCCAGTTCCTGGCCAACCCCGCGTGCACGTAAACGGTGTATGCTAACCTGCCTCCCCATAGTCCAATCGTCTCCGGATATGCTTCCGCCAGCGAAGACCCCACTATTACGACTCCAAATCGACCGTTCTTCGGCAGATTGATGCGATCGACCGAAGAGCTTTTGCTCAGGCCCGAACCGGAGATCGCACCAGATACTGTGTTCGTCACCGTGTTCGCGCCATTCTTCGCGACGGAGCCGATTGCGGTCGTTCCTTTCTCCTCCTTCGTAGTAACTTCATTGCCGGGATCCTCGCCGCCTTTATTGCCTGCGATCTGTCCTGAGAACGCTCCGGTTTGCTGGCCGGCCGAGTCGCCGCTGCCAGCCGGTTGGCCACTCTCTCCGGGCCCGGTTACCAGTGCACCCGAGGAAGATGCGGGCGCAGTCTCGTTGGCTGGCGGCAACGCGATGACTCCGTCCTGCATTTGAAGATCCGAGATGGACATCACCCTGGCCGGCGTTGGCGGCCCAGGCGAACTTGACGTCATCTCCGGAACCCGCTGCATAAGTTCCTCCCCGCGAATGACGAGTGGCGAGGTCGTGCTGGGAGGGGGCGCAGGAGTAGCGGTGGCAAAAGAAGTTGCCGAAATCCTGAAGTCGGCGGGCTTTAACTCATGATTGGGTCGATCAAGGGACGGCTGAACATCTGCGGTTGTCGCCTCCTGCGGTGGAGGTGGAGTAATCTTCTTGATCTGGCTATTTACCGGGGACCACAACAGCGCGGCTGGAATGGGGATTTTTTCCGGGAGCACGATATTTGGAGGGAGATCCGGCTGCACGAGCGTCTGAGGCGCTCTGACTAAATGCGCGAGTTGCCGAGGAACAGATGACGGAGTGGCTGGCTTGCCGCTGGAAAGAGCCGCAATCGTCACAGGGTGAGGGCCAGGATACGGGATGCCACCCCGGGCAGACGAGCGCTCCTGTGACTGTGTACGGTGCACCTCCAGAAGGCGCAGCGAATATCGTTCGTTGATTTGCCGGTCATCTATCACGTGCGTTGTCTGTTGCAGGGCAACGCACACCACGCCGAGAGCTGTACCGTGAACCAGCATGGAGACCACGAATGAAGACAGCCCGCTTGCAGGTGGCGGGGGAGCGGTAAATATCGTGATGATTCGGGAAGACATCATGATCGGACGAATTGCCCCACGTTACAAACGCATTGTGGCATCTTCAGCAGTTGTGGCGTTCTCCAGATGAACCATAACCGGCCGTCAAAGCGATCGAGCCTACCCTCCTGGCAAGAGAATCTTCCGGAAAGACTGCAATTTGGCCACCAAACGATTTTGCTGTAAGTCTTTGCCAGAATGAGGGCCGGAATTCCGTAAACGTGTCTACGCGGCTACACAAGGGCAGCGGTTGGTATACACACGTTCACACTTTGCTCGGTGGTTCTCCTTCTAAAGTCCTGATTCAGCGGCACAAGGGATTCTCCGCCGCTTTGGTACCCGAGTTGCCATATATGGGGAAGGCATAACTCGAATAGGTCCCGAATGAATCGAAGACTTACAAGTATTCTGCTGACGGCTTTTCTCCTTGCCGCCGGTTGTAGCTATCTGGTCTATCGTTTGGTGGTCAGTCGTCTGGCCGCTGGCGCGCCGTCAAAGACAACGCACGTAATTGCGGCTGGTGCGGACATCAAACTCGGAAGCGTTCTCCGTGATGCTGATCTGACGACGGTGGAGATGGCGGGAACCCTGCCCAAGGGCGTTATCGTCAAGCGTGAAGACGCCATTGGCCGCGGTGTGGTCTCCGATCTGCATCAAGGTGAGCCGATCCTCGACAGCCGGCTGGCCGCAGTCGGATCAGGCGGCGGTCTGGCCGCGACGATTCCTCAAGGGATGAGAGCGTGTGCGGTCAAGGTCGACGACGTTGTGGGCGTAGCTGGATTTGCAACTCCCGGAATGCGCGTGGATGTTCTCATCTCGGGTGTCCCCCCAGGTGCCGTCAACACGGATCAAGGGCCGAAGGTCGCGACACTTCTACAGAACATCGAGGTTTTATCGGCTGGCACGGATATTCAGAAAGACGCGGAAGGGAAGCCGAAGCCGGTTCAGGTCGTCAACCTTCTGGTGACGCCTGAACAAGCGGAGTCGTTAAGCCTGGCCAGCAACCAGACCAAGATTCAGCTCGTGTTGCGGAATCCACTGGACACGGAGATTTCCCAACCCCCGGGGATCGTCATGGCCAATCTCTTCGGCGACCGAAACGCGCCGCCCAAGTCCTCGGGGATCCAACGCAGCGCGTCCAAACCCGCGTCCCACGTCTACGTGATCCAGGTCTTCAACGGGTCGAAGCAGACCGAGCAAAAATTCGGAGCTGGCGAGGAAAAGCAGTGAAGGCGACAGCTGTCATCACCATCGCGTGTTTCGGTGTATTGTCCTTGGCAATTTGTATGGAGCCTGCGCTTCCTGCTCAGGTCACGGCACCTCGTCCTCAAATGGGGGGTGGCCAGGACTCCACGAATGATCTCTTCGTCGGGGCGGGCAAATCGGTGTTGGTCGATAGTGCGCGGCCTATCCAGCGGATCTCCGTGGGCCTGGGCGATGTCGCCGAAGCCTCCGCAGTGAGTCCAACTGAGATTTTGGTGAACGGCAAAGCCCCCGGAGACACGAGTCTGATCATTTGGGACAACGGCGGAGGGCGTCTCTTCTTCAACGTGAGGGTTGGCGGCAGCACATATGCCGCAAGCGACCGAATGGAGGCGCTCCGTCGCGAACTCAGAGCGGAGCTTCCCGGGCAAACGGTTAAGGTCAGTGCCGAGAACGGCCTCATTTTTCTTCGCGGAACGGTCAAGGATCTCAACAGCTCCAACCGGGCGGCTCAGATAGCGGCCACCGCCGGCAAGGTTATCAACCTGCTCTATGTTGAGGTGCCTCCTTCAGAGCGGCAGATCCTTCTCAAGGTGCGCTTCGCCAGTGTCGACCGCAGCCTGGAAAAGCAGCTTTGCATAAATATCTTCAGCACCGGAGCCACAAACAGTATCGGTCAAATTTCAACAGGACAGTGCTCTCCGCCATCGGTAAGCCTTCCGAGTACGGGAAGTTCCGCCGTAGCCACGATATCGCAGGGACTGAACGTCTCTATCTTCCGTCCGGACTTGAATCTGGGCGTCACCCTCCAAGCCCTGGAGACCATGGGGTTGGTGCAGGTTCTCGCTGAGCCCAACGTGATTGCGCAAAACGGCAAGCAGGCCAGCTTTCTCGCCGGCGGCGAATATCCGTATCCGGTCGTGCAGGGAACCACGGGCGGTGGTGGCTCGGGGGCAGTTACGATTATGTTCAAGGAATACGGAATTCGCCTGAACTTCATTCCCACCATCACTCCCCGGGGTAGTATCCATCTCCAGGTCGCTCCCGAAGTCAGTGCGCTGGACTACACCAATTCCGTGGAGATATCGGGATTTAACGTTCCCGGCCTTACTGTCCGGCGCGTCCAGACGGAGGTTGAGCTGGGCGAGGGGCAAAGCTTTGCCATCGGCGGCCTCCTCGACAATAACGAGACCAAAACCTTTGAGAAGATCCCGTTCCTGGGAGACATTCCAATCCTGGGCAAGTTCTTTCAGTCCATCCAGAAGACTCGGAACAACACTGAGCTGATCGTGATCGTGACGCCTGAGTTCGTTGATCCCATACCGGTCGGTGCGCCGTTGCCCCAGTTGAACTATCCGGACAAGTTCCTGCCGCCCAACTCGGACATACCAATGCACAACCCGGACACGAAAACAGCCGGCGCAGCGCCCCCTCCGCCACAGCCGTCAACCATGCCCGTAGAGCAACTGATCCAGAGTATGCAGCCTGAGCAGCCGCTGGTGATCCAAGGCGGCAGTTACATGGGACAGGGCTCGCAGGGTTCAGCCCAGGCTCCGCCACCAAATCCCACTCCAGTGCTTACGACGGCGCCGCAATAAACTGCCGCGGGTGCTGAAGCTGGTATTTTTCGGGGGGATTCGTCCGCCAGCAGTGTCGTTCGCAGCTCGGCAGGCTGGAAGGATCTGAACGTGATGAATCTGACTCGCTGGATACCTCTTGGTAAGTTGGACAGCCTTATTCGACGGCGCCCGGCGAAGCCGGACGCGAGTCTTAGGATTTCCAATCTGACGAGGCAGATGGAACTCGCCTACTGCGTGGAAGTGGCCGATCATGGCGCGAAGCGCAGAAAGGGCTTGCTGGGACGTGACCAGCTCCCTACCGGGGGAGGCCTTTGGATCGTCCCTTGCGAGGCGGTCCATACCTTCGGAATGCGATTCGCGATCGACCTCGTTTACGTGGACCGTAATATGCGCGTGAAAAAGGTGAAGAGCAGTGTCCCCCCGTGGCGGTTATCGGCGTGTCTTTCCGCGCACTCGGTGCTCGAGCTCGCCTCTGGCACGATCTGCAGGACGCAGACGAAACCGGGGGACATGCTCGAAGTCTCGGCTGTTTCTCCGTCGACCGATACCGGGAGCGTTCCTGATGCGTCCGGCCCCGCTTTGCAAAATCCGGAGAGAGCCGAGGCGTAGCGGTGACGATGCACCAGAAGAAATTTCGCGCCATCGCCGAGTTCCTGGTCGTGGCCATCTGCACCTTGGCGTTTACCCTTACCCTTCCCGGCATCATAGGGTCGCTGATCGGGCACAACGCCGCTGGGACGCGCGACTTCGTGGAGTATTGGGCCGCTGGTCGCCAGCTCGTGCATCACGCAAACCCGTACGACGGCGAAGCCTTACTACGCCTGGAACGCTCCGTAGGATTCCCATCGGATCTCGCTGCCCAGGTCATGGCGAACCCACCGTGGGTTCTGCCGCTGGTGCTCCCACTTGGCTTTCTTAGTCCAAGAACTGGGTTGTTGCTGTGGTCCGCGCTCTTGCTGGCCAGCCTCGTGGCTTCGGTACGCATGGTCTGGGTCATGCACGGCCGCCCGAAGACGCAGGTGAAATTCCTCGGGTATACCTTCGCGCCCGCGCTCGCTTGTCTGATTTCAGGTCAGGTATCCATTTTTCTGTTGCTCGGGTTGGTTCTCTTTCTGCGTCTGCATCGGTCGCGCCCGTTCCTGGCCGGGATTTCTCTGTGGCTCTGTATGCTGAAACCTCACTTGTTTCTGCCCTTCGGCGCCGTGTTGCTGGTGTGGGTCGTCACTACTAAAACCTATAGAGTCCTGGCCGGGACTGCGGCCGCCCTGGCTGTCACCACTGCCGTTGCTTTCATCCTGGACCCTCACGCCTGGGCGCGCTATCGCCAAATGATGCTCTCTGCGCGGGTTGATCGAATGCCAATTCCATGCTTTAGCATCCAGTTGCGCCTGCACGTCTGGCCCCACAGCCTCTGGCTCCAGTATCTGCCGGCAGTCCTCGGTTGTGCCTGGGCACTCGTGTATTTTCGAAGGTACCGCGACCGTTGGGATTGGCTAACACATGGCTCGCTGCTGATGCTTGTTTCTGTCCTGGTTCCCCCCTATACCTGGTTTATGGATCAGGTGGTGGTGATACCGGCGCTCCTCCATGGTGCCTACGCCACGCGCTCGCGCGGTCTTGTGGCTCTGCTCGCATTGGAGAGCGCTGTCATCGAAATCCAGGGTCTTCTCGGTGTGTCGGCCCTGCGTTCGGTCCTCTTCTTGTGGACCACGCCAGCATGGATCTTGTGGTATCTCTGCGCAACCAGACGCAGAGATGCGACGAAGGAGCCTGATGCTGACAAAGTCTACCAAAGTGAGCTGCAACTGAGACAGGTTCTTGCAGAGTAACTTCTGGTCGTGGCTCTTCAGCTTTCCGGGCGACGCTCATTGCAGTGCTGTTCATGTCGCCGTTCTTCGCCTCGCTAGATGTGTTGCACGGCGGTCCAGTCCTCGGTGATCCGGACATTTGGTGGCACCTGCGCAAGGCCGAGGCCCTGTTCTCGACGCACCAGTTCATCCACCGGGATCTGCACTCCTTCACCAGCTATGGCCTAGTAGCTGTGGATCTTCTCCAAATGGTTGGCCAGCCTGCAACGTCTTGATCGATCGGACGAGTAAGAAAGCGAAACCCGATGAATATACACGCCCTAATTCAAAGGCCCGACCTCCCTCCAGTCTTAAGAAGCTGGATCTGGCCCGCTGGGGCCTGTTCGTCGCTTCTGAATGTCTATGTTTCGATATATGACCCAGTTCTGGTCACAATTGCGGTCGTCCCAACTTCGGAGCATTAAAGACCTGGAGTGGGATGGCGCCACGGGTTGGGTTACTTTTCTTTCGTTGTTGATATTTGCGGTGTCTTGCATAACGGAAGCTCTTGCCCGGCGACATAGAATTTAGCTACTCAGTATCTTGCTCGCAGTTCTCGTCCTGGTACATATCTTTGCGACGGGCGATTCGCCAGAATCGCCGCGCGAGAAAAATCGAGTTTCTCGGTGCAACTTAGGTGGTAGCGCTCTTCGAGTCAGTAACCATTTCATGATGACCCGAATGGGTTATCTATAACTCCCTAAAGTAGTTACGTCGCCGTAATAATTGATCGCAGCGTGTATACATGGCGCATCTGCGGGGTCCGCTTTGTATACGGGCGTTAACACCAATACACAGGGGAACTACTGCAACTCATTCATTTCTAAGCGCAGGCCGCAATACCAAAAGTGGCTCCTCGCGTGCCATATAGTAGGCGTACCCAGCCAGAGGCCGGGACAATAATCAACACGAGAGAGGAACTCAAAATGAAGGAAATGATTAACAAGCTGTCCGCCAAGATTCAGTGCCTGATCATGCAGGAAGAAGGTCAGGACCTGGTCGAGTATGCCCTGGTTGTCGCTCTGATCGGTTTTGCAGCCGTCGCCGGCATGGGAACACTTGCTACCGACATCAACCAGGCTTTCACCACCATCGGCGCGAAGCTCACCGCAACCGCCTAATTCCTGCCGCAGATATGGGCAGCACACACGCTAACTTCTTATTCCTTTGCTTGGGGAGTACGTAGAGTATGCCAAGCCCCCGGCGTACTCTCCGTTGCAACGGGAATTGACTATTCACCGCTAGTAACCCTTGTTCGTTACAGGGTCCAAGGGGGGGAGATACAAATGAAGTACATCATTACGAAGCTGTCTGTCAGGATTCGGTGCCTGATTTTGCAGGAAGAAGGTCAGGACCTGGTCGAGTATGCCCTGGTGGCTGCTCTAATTGGTTTTGCAGCCGTCGCGGGCATGGGAACACTTGCTAGCGATATCAACTCTGCTTTTTCTACTATCGGCGCGTCTGTGACTTCCACAGTTTAGTCGCTGCTGAAGGAATCTGCCGATCTTGCGGTCTTTTGCTTGTACGGTTTTGTCTTGGGCGGTGGCGTAGCTATGAATTCGGGTAGCTGACGGTATCAAACACCGCCTCACCAACTTCCTGCTCTTTGCGGGAAAGATGTGTTGAGCAGGTCGCGCCTCGGTCATGCTCTCGTTCACTCGTAGACCCAGGCACCAGGAGATGTCTTCATGCTTCTTTCGATCGTAATTCCGGTCTTGGACGAGGCGGAGACGATTCCTATGATGATCTCACGCCTCCGCGATACTCTCGGTGGACTGAGGTGGGAAGTCATCTTCGTAGATGATGGCAGCACCGATCAGACGTGGAGCATTCTTGAGCGGATCGCGTTTGACGATCCGCATGTAAAGCTGCTCCGTTTCAGCCGCAATTTTGGCCATCAGGCGGCGGTCACGGCCGGATTGGATTTTGCCAATGGAGATGCCGTCGTTGTGATGGACGCGGATCTTCAGGATCCGCCGGAACTATTGCCGCGCATGATGGACCTTTTCCGGCAGGGCTACGACGTTGTGTCGCCCAAACGGATCTCCCGGGAAGAAGAGACCAGGTTTAAGCGGTGGACAGCGAAGCTGTTTTATCGCGTTTTGTCATGCATGGCGGATCAGCCTCTCACCCCCGATGTTGGAGACTTCCGTCTCTTTAGTCGAAGAGCGGTATTAGCGATCCGCACTCTCCGAGAGCAACACCGGTATATGCGTGGTATTGCGGGATGGTTGGGGTTGAAGGAGTCTATCATCCCATTTGAGCGTCGCGGACGCGCAGCCGGTCACACCAACTACACGTTCTTCAAAATGCTCCGGTTTGCCTGGACTGGCGTCTCTTCATTCTCGGCATTCCCGCTGCGCATTAGCATTGCCGCCGGCTGCTTTCTCAGCTTTGCCGGATTTTTGTATCTGTCGCGAGTCGTATATCTGGCGCTTTGGACGACGGCCCTCGTTCCCGGATGGGCCTCGGTCGTCGCTCTGCAATGCGCATTCTCAGGAATGATTCTATTGGCGCTGGGCGCCATTGGTGATTATGTCGCCAGGACCTACGAAGAAACAAAGAATCGGCCTCTTTACGTCGTAACCGAATGCTCTAACGTCCCGCTGCCCCAGAGGTCTTTGACGCGCGCTGTCATATTAGCCGAGCCTGACCCTTTGAGCGTCAATGCGATGGATGATATTGACCGGATTCCTTCTGGAGTGGAAGATACGCTGTTCTATCATCGTCCACTAGCCGGCATGAGGGTATAGATCAACTCCCATGCAAATCACCTGTCTATGATTCTGACTCCGGCTCCAGATCGCGGCACATCTTTGATGTTGATTGAGGGCGGCCTCACAGCGATTGCCGTCGCGGTCGCATTCTCTTGTCCCAGCCTGGGCTCCAGGTACTTCTCGCGGATGGAAGAGCTCTTTGGGAGGCTGGCGCGGAGGCAAGGCTTAGCGGTTGCAGCCGTCGGTGCTACTGCGCTCCTGCTGCGACTGGCCATTCTTCCTTTGTGTCCCGTACCCAATCCATTTATCCCGAATGATTTTAGCTTCCTGCTTGCGTCGGATACGTTTGCGTCCGGGAGACTGACCAACCCGACTCCTGCCATGTGGACGCATTTCGAAAGCATGCACATCACCATGAAGCCAACCTATATGTCGATGTACTTTCCCGCGCAGGGTTTGGTTCTGACTGCGGGCAAAGTGCTGTTAGGACGCCCCTGGTACGGCGTGTTATGCGCCAGTGCAATGATGTGCGCCGCCATCTGCTGGATGCTACAGGCATGGTTGCCGCCAACCTGGGCATTGCTGGGAGGAGTACTGGCGTTCCTTCGTCTGGGGCTTTTCAGTTATTGGACCAATACCTATTCTGGCGGCGGCTCGATCGCTGCTCTCGGTGGGGCGCTGGTGCTGGGTGCGCTTCTGCGATTCATGAGAACGGCGCGGCTTCGCTACGGCCTGTTGCTGGCGACTGGTCTCATACTCCTCGCCACGACGCGACCCTACGAAGGCATCCTTCTTTGCATCCCGGTCGCGGCCGTTTTGGGCCACTGGCTCGTCCGCGGAAAAAATCGGCCAGCCCCAGCCGTGCTGATTCGTTCTACTGCAGCGCCGCTGGCGATGATCGTGGCCGCTAGTGCCTGGATGGGCTATTACAACTACCGCGCATTCGGCAGCCCAGTGACGCCGCCCTACTCAATCGATCGCGCGACCTACGCAATGGCGCCGTATTTCGTCTGGCAGTCGCAGCGTCCTGAGCCAGTCTACCAGCACGGAGTAATGCGACGCTTTTATTACGAGAAGGAACTTAGCGACTTCGAGAAAATCCATACTCCGTCCGGATTTCTTCCTCGGACGCTCTACAAAGCAATGAGCGGGGTTGTGTTTTTTGCCGGCATCGCCTTGCTCCCTCCGCTCATCATGCTGCGCCGGGTGCTCATGGATCGCCGTATCCGCTTTCTGGTCGTTTGCGTGCTTGTTTTGATGGCCGGCATGGTGATCGAGATATTTCTCGTTCCTCACTATCTGGCGCCATTTACATCCGTGTTCTATGCGATCGGTCTACAGGCTATGCGCCACTTACGGGTCTGGAGCCCGGGCGCGCAGCCGGTCGGAGTTGGGATGGTCCGGCTCATAGTGCTGTCATGCGTTGTCCTGGCCGGACTTCGTACATGGGCACAGCCTCTTCATATCAAGCTTGCCGAATGGCCGGTGTCGCAATGGATTGACACGTGGTATGGCCCGGGCCCGTTCGGTGGCGAGCGGGCTCATATTGCCGCAGGCCTTGAAAAGCTGCAAGGAAAGCAATTGGTGATCGTCAGGTATTCGTCCAGCCACGATCCCTACGACGAATGGGTCTACAACGCTGCAGACATCGACGGCTCCAAAGTCATCTGGGCGCGGGAGATGGATTCTGCTGAAGATCGCGATCTGCTTCATTACTACAAAGACCGGAGGGTCTGGCTCGTACAACCGGATTTGCAGCCGGCACAGATTTCTCCGTATCCGCTGTCACGACAGGAAGGCGCGTTTTTGCCTTAGCCGAATTTCAGAGTAGAGAGACGCAGTTAAGAGGTATTTATGATAAACGGAAAACGAATTGCGGTTGTGATGCCCGCCTACAACGCAGAGAGAACGCTCGAGAAGACTGTGCGTGAGTTGCCCGACGTGGTTGACATCAAGATTCTTGTCGACGATGCCAGTAAAGACAACACAGCGCTCCTTGCGGAAAAACTGGGAGTACAGACTTTTGTTCATGATGCTAACTATGGTTATGGACGAAATCAGCAGACCTGTTACCGGGAGGCCCTCGCAGCAGGTGCTGACATCGTGGTAATGGTCCATCCTGATTACCAGTACACTCCGACTCTTGTTTCGGCGATGGCAAGTATGGTCGCCAGTGGGGTATATGACCTGGTGCTGGGTTCACGAATTCTTGGAAGAGGGGCTCTGAAGGGTGGAATGCCTCTTTACAAATACATCTCCAACCGTTTCCTGACTGCATTTCAAAATCTGTTTCTTGGAGTGAAGCTCTCTGAATACCACACCGGATTCCGGGCGTTTTCAAGGGAACTGCTTCAGACTCTCCCCTTGCTCGAAAATTCTGACGACTTTGTCTTCGACAATCAGATGATCGCTCAGTCCGTGATGTTCGGCTTCAACATCGGAGAGATATCCTGCCCGACCAAGTATTTTGAGGAGGCATCATCCATCAATTTCAAGCGCAGCGTGGAATACGGGTTGGGCGTCCTGGGGACCACAGTGAGTTTTGTGGCGCACAAGATGGGGATACGCCACAGACCGATGTTTGACGCGACGGGCAGAAAAGTGACTCTGAAGTATTATTCGGGGCTTGTGTAGGGGATCGTGAGCCCTCGAAGCAAGGCGTGCCTTGAATCACGAGAGAGGCGCATCGCTCCGATATGATCCTGTCTCCTGCTTCCGATACTGGTGCTCCCAGTACTGGCCCCTCGCTGATGTTGATTGAGGGCGGTCTTACCCTCATTGCGGTCGTGTTGGCATTCTGCTGGCCCAGGCTTGGTTCCACGTGTTTCTCGCGAATCGAGCGTGTCTTCGGGCGACTGGCAAGAAGGCAGGGCCTTGCGGTTGGGGTTGTTGGCTTCGCAGCGCTCTTGCTGCGTCTCGCCATTCTTCCTCTAAATCCCATCCCCCATCCATTCATTCAGGATGATTTCAGCTTTCTGCTCGCAGCGGACACCTTTGCGTCCGGGAGACTGACCAACCCCACTCCAGCCATGTGGACGCACTTCGAAAGCTTCCACATCACCATGAAGCCCACCTATATGTCGATGTACTTTCCCGCGCATGGTTTGCTGCTGGCCGCAGGCAAAGTGCTCACGGGGAATCCCTGGTATGGCCTCCTATGCGTCACGGTACTTATGTGCGCTGCGATCTGCTGGATGCTGCAGGCGTGGCTGCCGCCGACCTGGGCGCTTCTCGGAGGAATGCTGGCTGTTCTTCGGCTTGGCCTTTTCAGCTATTGGATCAACACGTACACCGGAGGCGCATCCCTGGCAGCGCTGGGCGGTGCGCTGGTGTTGGGTGCCTTTCCGCGATTGATGAAGTCGGCGCGCCTCCGTGACGCTGTCCTCCTTGGGCTGGGCGCCGCGGTGCTCGCTCTGAGCCGACCCTATGAAGGCATCCTTCTGTGTCTGCCGGTAGCGTTTGTGCTGGGGCGATGGATGCTCTCAGATAAGAACCGTCCACGTCCCGCAGTCCTGCTGCGTCTTACCGCCGCGCCTCTGCTGTTGATCGCATCCGCCGGCTCGTGGCTGGCTTACTACGATTATCGTGTCTTCGGAAACCCGCTGACCCTGCCCTATAAGGTCAATCGGGCCACTTATTCCATGGTTCCTTATTTTGTCTGGCAGCAACAACGGCCCGAACCGGCATACCGGCACCCGGAAATGCGACGCTTTTACTACAAGGAAGAGCTTGTCCCCTTCCAGAAGCTTCACTCAGTGTCCGGATTCCTCGTCACCACGCTGTTCAAGGGAGTGATCTGGCTCATGTTTTTTGCTGGAATCACATTGCTTCCGCCGCTCACCATGATTCGGCCCGTGCTTTTGGATCGCCGAATGCGTTTCATGGTTGTTTGTGGGCTTGTGTTAACGGCCGGCATGACTATCGAGATCTTCGTCATTCCCCACTACCTCGCTCCATTCACATCGGTGTTCTATGCGCTCGGCCTACAGGCCATGCGACACCTCAGGGTCTGGAGCCAGGGAGGGCGCCCCGTCGGACTCGCCATGGTACGGCTTATCGTGACGGGGTGCGTTACTCTGGCTATCGTTCGCGCATGGGCGGAGCCCCTCCACCTGAGCCTCTCTGAGTGGCCCAGTTCCTCGTGGTATGGTTCCGGAGACCTGGGCGCCACACGGGCCGGGGTTGAAGCGGAGCTGGAGCATCTGCCCGGAAACCAGCTCGCGATTGTCAGGTATTCAGGCAAGGGAGATCCGCGGGTCGAATGGGTCTACAACGCCGCGGATATCGATCGCTCCAGGGTCATCTGGGCACGGGACATGGGCGACGCCGACAATCAGGAGTTGCTGCGCTTTTACAAGGACCGCAAGGCTTGGCTGATACAGCCGGACACAGACCCGGTGCGGGTCACTCCAATCACGCTTTCCGGGCAGAACGGCCCTGTACCTCCAATGAGCCGGTTGATTTCGCCCGCCAACTCTGGAAACGCCTTCGATCGACCGGGAAGTGCGGGCGAATCTTCACTCACGCCTCGTGAAAGCACGCGCAGATGATCCTCATTCCTGTTCGAGAAAGTGGCGCCTCGCTGAGGCTGATCGAGGGCAGCCTGATGGTCATCGCTGTGGTCACGGCATTCTGCCTGCCTACCCTCGGTTCAAGGTACTTCTCGCGTGTAGAGCAAGCCTTCGGGAAATTGGCCCGGCGGCAAGGCCTCGCCGTTGCGGTTGTCGGCCTCACCGCATTTACCCTGCGGCTCGCCATGCTCCCGCTTTGTCCCATTCCAGGGCCCTTTGTGCCCGACGATTTCAGCTTCCTGCTGGCGGGCAATACTTTTGCGCTGGGCAGACTGACCAACCCAACGCCGGCGATGTGGACACACTTCGAAAGTATTCACATCTCCATGCAGCCGACCTATATGTCGATGTACTTTCCCGCTCAGGGTTTGATTCTGGCCGCGGCCAAGGTGCTGACGGGACATGCGTGGTTCGGGCTTTTATGCATCACCGCGCTGATGTGTGCGGCGATCTGCTGGATGCTGCAGGCGTGGCTGCCGCCATCCTGGGCGCTATTGGGGGGAATGCTTGCGGTTCTGCGCCTCGGCCTCTTCAGCTACTGGATCAACACTTATGCCGGGGCCGGCTCCATCGCCGCTCTTGCCGGCGCACTGGTACTCGGTGCATTCCCGCGATTGATCAGGACAGCCCGACTCCGCTACAGCCTTTTGCTGGGCGTGGGCGCGGCGGTGCTGGCTTTGAACCGCCCTTACGAGGGCATCCTGCTATGCCTTCCGGTCACGGCGATCCTGCTCCGCTGGCTTTTCTTCGGCAGGAACCGGCCGCCTGCTGCGGCACGATTCCGCATCGCAGCTGCGCCGCTGGCGCTCATCGTCGCCGCCGGCATGTGGATGGGCTATTACGATAAACGTGTCTTCGGCAACCCGCTTACTCCACCTTACGCCCTCAACCGCGCCGCGTATTCGGTTGCTCCTTACTGGGTCTGGCAATCGGCGCGTCCGGAGCCCGTCTACCGGCACAAGGTCATGCGGGACTTCTATATAGGTTTCGAGCTTCCTTATCTCAAGATAATGCACCGGCTGCCTTTTCTCCTGGCTCCTCTGGTGTTCAAGCCTGTCGTGGCCATCTGGTTCTACGCCGGCATCGCTTTGGCTGCTCCCCTGCTCATGCTGCGCCGTGCGCTGCTCGATCGCCGTATCCGCACGCTGGTCCTCTGCGGTCTGGTATGGGGGGTAGGGATCTTTATAGAAATGTTCCTGGTTCCGCACTATCTTGCGCCTTTTACGGCGGCTATCTATGCCATCGGCCTGCAGTGCATGCGCCATCTCCGCGTTTGGAAGGCGGGCGGACAGCCGGCGGGTGTGCAATTTGTGCGGATGACAGTTACCATTTGCGTGGTGTTAGCCGTGCTGCGATGCTTCGCGGACCCTCTCCACATCACCTACGCCCAATGGCCGGGTATCGGGTGGAATTGGCAGTGGTCGGGACCGGGACAATATGGTGCGGCGCGGGCACGGGTGGAGGCGCAGCTCGAAAAACTTCCCGGACGACAGCTGGCGATTGTCAGATATACGCCTGGGCACTATCTGGTCGACGAATGGGTGTACAACGACCCGGATATCGACAGCTCAAAAGTAATCTGGGCGAGGGAAATGGACGCTGCTGACAATGAGGAATTAATTCACTACTACAAAGATCGCAAGGTCTGGCTCTTGCAGCCGGATGAGAGACCTGCCGTGGTAACTCCGTATGCGTCTTCAGAGCAAAAATGAATACAACCCATACACAAGCCAAGGAATCCCCCGGCAGTCGGCCTTGGCATCACGTCGTCATCTTCCTGTTGTCCTGCGCCGTTGTGGTATGGAGGCGCCCGGACGCGATCCTGCATGCGCAGTTTTATGCCGAGGATGGCCGTGTCTGGATTGCGGACGCCTACAATCTCGGGTCGTTCCACGCGCTTCTCCGGACCTGGGCCAACTGCTTCCAGACGATGCCGCGCCTGGGCGCTTCGCTTGCGCTGCTCGTGCCGCTTGCCTACGCTCCTTTAGTGCTGAACTCACTGGCGGTCGCATTCCAGGCTCTACCCGCAAATTTGCTGCTGTCATCCCGGTCTAACGGGTGGGGCAGCCTTCGCTTCCGCATCCTCCTCACCGCGATCTACCTAGCGCTACCCAACAGCGCAGAAGTGAGCGCCGGCATTACCGATGCGCAATGGCCGCTGGCGTTGAGCGCGTTTCTCGTAATCGCGGCGCGTGCTTCGCAAAGCGCAGCGGGTATGGCTTTCGATTTGGCCATCGTCCTGCTCTGTGGCTTCACCGGGCCGTTCTGTATCCTCCTTTTGCCCATTGCGCTTCTTCTCGCCTGGACTCGACGCGAACGCCAGCACTGGGTTCTGACCGGAGCCCTGGCGATGACCTCCGTTGTTCAACTGGTGTCCCTGGTCATCGTTAAACCTTCCGGTGATCCCTTCGGCCACCGTGAGGCTGTCATGGGCGCGAGTGCTGCCTGGTTCACCCGTATTCTTGCCGGTCAAATTTATCTTGCCGATCTGGTCGGGTGGAATGAGCTGGCGTTGAATTCAGGCCAAGGGTGCTTCATTTTCCTGGTCTTTGTAGCTATCGCAGGCACCGTCATCGTCTCAGCTTGCTTCCTTAAATCAAAACTGGAGATGAGACTTTTTCTTCTCTTCTCCGGCATGCTCCTGATGGCTTCGCTCATTTCTCCTACTATGAGCCCTCCCGCCGGTGTCTCGGTCTGGCAAAAGCTCGCTGGTTCGCCAGCCATCCGCTATTGGTTTTTCCCCACACTGGCCTTCGCGTGGACGCTCTTATGGTGTCTTCATAGCCCGCTTAAGGCTCTCAGGATCGTGTCGGCTGTCCTTCTGTGTGTCATGTCCATAGGAGTCTGCCGGGATTGGAGTCATCCCGCCTTCCCGGATAAGCAATTCGAGGAATACGCCAAACGGTTCGAATCGACGCCTGCCGGCGCCGTTATGGTAATCCCGGAAAACCCCGAAGGCTGGAATCTGCGCCTGGTGAAACATGCGGCCGAAACTGACATGGAGCGAAGGAGTGAAGACCATGCAGACTGATCGGCAGGCCCACCCTGAATTCGACGCTTACGCTGGCTCGTATGCTGAGTTGCTCGATGATCCGGCGAGGAATCGATTCGCGCAGGATCCCCTGCATTTCCACCGGCGGAAATGGCTTCTGATCAAGCGACTCCTGAATCGCGCCGGCGTCAATGTGGCAACGCAGAGATGGCTGGATGTAGGCTGCGGCCGCGGAGAGTTGCTGGAACTGGCGGGCGGGAACTTCGCGCAGGCGACTGGCTGCGATCCGTCTGCCGGCATGCTGTCGTCACAGGCATCGATAGAGGTGCGCAAACAGCCATCACCCATCGGGTTGCCATTTCCCGACGCCTCGGTCGATTTTGTCACAGCCGTATGCGTCTATCACCACGTTCACGGGGAAGCCAGGACGGGGTTGACCAACGAGATCAGACGGGTTCTGACCCGAGGAGGCATGTGCTGCATCATTGAGCACAACCCATGGAATCCGGTCACTCGATCGATTGTGAAGAGATGTCCTGTCGACGTCGATGCGGAGCTACTCAATGCGCCAGCGGCAAGAACACTGTTACAGGCTTCCGGATTCAAGCCGGTCAGCACAGACTACTTCCTCTACTTCCCGGAGAGTCTCTTTCCCCGGCTCAGTGCCGTGGAAAGCCTGCTCTATAAATTGCCCCTTGGAGGCCAGTACGCACTTCTTGCCCGAGCGCCCTCATAGCGGGGTCGGATAGCACGATCTAGAAAAACAGGCCCCAGGGCTCCCAATGGAACCCTGTCCCGGATACCGCCGCTGAGTAACCATCCTGCTTGTACCACTAACTGCTGGTAAGCGTCGCGGAGAGCATGGGCCCCAGAGTGCTATTCGTACTCTGTCCCGAAGACGGCTACTGAGCAACAATCATCGCACCCGGGACCGCCGCTCAGACAACGAATGAGCGGGCTCCCGCGTTCGATGCAGGGATTTTCGGCGTTTTTGCAGAGAAACATTAATGGCACTCAGGTAATTAGGGTAGTACCCGGAAGTGGGATAGCTATGGAGCATACCTTCTGGTCTTATCGTTTCACCTGGATGGAAGACGGAGCCACGTCTTGCTACGGCTTTTCAAGTGCAGGAGCACGCGGATCGAGATGATTTCGAGCATCCCTCTCTGCACAGCCATACGACGCGAGATCTCGATCAAAGCCCGGTCGGTGCGATAACCCAGTTCCGGGTCGTCGGATAAGATGTTTGGAGGAGAAGCTGGATGCGTTCGTCACGGGACGACGAAGAATGGATTCCAGACACCGACCATGACCGCCACGCGGTGCTGGCCCAGTTGGAGAGGCTGATTGGGTCTTCTTCCGATGACGAATGGGCTCCAGAGACCGAACAGGATCGCCAGGCGGTGCTCGCCCAGTTGGACAGGATTCTGGAGGATGCTCGCTTCAGGTTGGGTGTTCACTATTCTCGATTCCTGCGCTTCGTCGTCGAGGAAACTGTCCTTGGCCTAACAGATCGTTTGAGAGAGCGCGAAATCGGCGTTCAAGTTTTCGGACGAACTGCCGATTATGACTTGAACTCCGACCCCATCGTCCGCGTTACGGCGGCGGAGATTCAAGATCGGATCATGCAGTACTACGGCCAGGAGGAGCACTCTGCGGAGTTGCGCATCGACTTGCCCTACGGCTCCTATATACCAAGGTTTCGGCAGCCTATAGCAAAGTTCCGGCAACCAGAGACGCGAGTTCCGGACCGCATCCAGCCGGAGATTCCCCCGAGATCGCCCATCATTCCGTCGGCAGAAACAGAGAGCTCACCCACGGAATCAAAGCCCGCCGCGACCAGCAGACCCCTCGGGATAGTCTGGGCGTTGGTGGTGGTAATTCTGGGCCTCGTGACGGTCATAGCGTTCGGAGTGGCGAAGCGACATCACGTTGATCCAGTGACCAGTTTCTGGCAATTTGGCGGGGAAAATCCTTCCTCTGTGATGGTTTGCATCCGCGAGGTCGAGCCCGACTCCGGCAAGTCAAGCTCCGGAATCGGTGGAAGCCCCTCGACGGCCGCGGGGCAGGAGAGTGCGGTACCTTATTCGGATGTCGTAGCTGCCGCAAAGATCAGCTCTGCGATCGCGTCAGCGGGCCTGACTCCCGTGCTTCGGCAGACAACCCGGACAAGCCTCAGCGACTTGCAGCAAGGACCTGTCGTGATGATCGGTGGCATTAACAACGACTGGACGCTTCGTCTGACCGATAGCCTTCCGTTTCGATTTGTCAAGCACGGCGATAGTGGTTCCTACGCGATTGTCGACGCCAGGAGTGCGACGGCACCGGTGTATGCTATCGATAATTCGCTGCCGTACTCCGCTCTTACGCAGGACTACGGCATCGTAGCCCGCTTCCTTAACCCGATTACCGAACGGCCTACTGTTATTGTCGCGGGCTTGGGTGCTAACGGTAATGAGGCTGCGACGAGTCTGGTGACCTCGAATGATCTCTTTAAGCAGTTTGCCGCATCCGCTCCCAAAGACTGGCGAAAGCGAAATTTTGAGATTCTGCTGGCCACCCAGGCAATCGACGGCAAAGCGGGACCGCCACGAATTCTCGCCGCGCAGTATTGGTGATGCGCCGGGTCTGTAACGCCAGTCTCGCGCCCTCACACTCACCCATGGCTGACCACGGACCCAGCACTCCACGCTTGCGTCTATCCCCGGGGGATTGCAGAGAAGCCAAACTTCAACTCTTCAATATGCTGAAAAGCCCGATATAGAGTTAAGAATGATCTTGTTTCTCTTCTGTGTCTGGCATCTCGCAACGTATAAGATCGGCAAGATATTGGCCGCTTTTACGGTCCTTTTTCTCTGGGCCGTCTTGCATATGGTGATTCATGAGATCGGTCACATACTGGCCGCTTGGATGGTAGGGTCTCGGATCAAGCAGGTGGGTGTGAACATGCTCGGACCGTTTGTTCGACGCACACCAGCGAAAACGCCTGTGCGAAATGCTTTTGTGGCGCTGGCGGGACCGGGGATCAACATCCTTACCGGGCTTGTGTTCGCCATTTGTGGTTTGCCTCATGCGTGGGTCGCCCTGTACATCGGAGCGCTCAACCTGCTTCCTCTGCCGCATTCTGATTTCATGAAGAGTGTCGAGTACTTGAGGAGGCGAGTAGCAAACTAGCTGAGCCACGCCTGTTACCGGTCATCGCAAAGAGTTGCCGGTGGACAACTGCCAGCACATATTGTCTAGGAAATGGTAGGCACGAGGAGACTCGAACTCCTGACCTCTACCGTGTCAAAAGCTATTCAACTTGTAACTCATTGAAACTAAAGCGCACTGATGGCCCTCTAAGCGCCCTTGAGCACCCAAGAACAAGCCTCAGCACCCCAATAGCACCCTGATTGGGAGACAAGCATAGAGGTCAAATTACTCCGATGACACGCTGCTGGCAGACGCACAGCAGACCGGCTGCACTGGGCTGGTTTCTCGGCTACTGACCACTGCAACCACGATGATGATTTTCCTCACATCAGTTCTTGGTAGGGCATGTGCTCTGAGGATAGATGCAGTCACGAAGATGAGGCGGCACTGGATTCTAGGTGGCCGAGTTTCTGGAGGCCGGAAGGGCACCTGATCGTTCCTTCGTGCTAGGACGTATTCCTGTACCGTTGGCGGATTTCTGCTCATACCATCTGTTCTCAACAGTTGAACGAGAAGGTCATTTGTCCGCTAAGCAATTGACTGGGCTGCGCCCCGACAGGAACGGAAGGAACGTGGTTGAGCGATGATGAAGTTTGTTGGAGGCGCGGCAAGCTACGGCCCGAAGTCGGCATTGGTGCTTGATGAGCCCGTCGAAAAGCATGGGTCTGAGGTGGCGGACAGGTCAGTGATGACG
>Ga0209040_10000420_pt1 | contig 32566 bp, 26 predicted proteins | sample BogFormECP12_OM3_FD_188240 | JGI IMG/M metagenome (GOLD analysis project Ga0209040, IMG submission 188240) | Bog forest soil microbial communities from Calvert Island, British Columbia, Canada - ECP12_OM3 (SPAdes) (version 2) | ecosystem: Environmental > Aquatic > Freshwater > Wetlands > Bog ... | reverse complement strand
CGACGCACGCCACCGGGGGCTGGCCGGTCAACCCCATCGACCGGCGGACGTGGATGAGGGCCTGCCCTCGGACCTGCTCGATGCGACTCTCGGTCACGGCCCGGCCCACGGCGTGTGCCTCGAGGATCTGCGCCCGGGGTCCCATGGCCGTCGACCCTACCGGCCCCCTCCCGCTCCGCCGCGCCCTCGATCTCCATCAGCACGACCGCGAAGGGCAGCCCGTCGCGCTCGAAGCTCTCCAGCTGGCGGCCGATCGATCCGATCCAGGCGGTCGGACCCTCGCCATCGCGCCTCGCGTCGCGGATCTCGATCTCGGCAGCGGCCGGTACCGCATCCTCCTGCGCCGGGCGCGCCGCGGCCTGGGCCGCCGCCTGCGCGGTGGGGCGTCGCTCATCGACGATCACGATCCGCCCCTCGCCGGCCCGGACGCCGCCCACCGCCGAGGGCGGGGCGGGCGGGGATCCAGTTGCTCGCCTGCTGGGCATGCGCTCGGCGGACGGCTCCTTCGGAGGGCTCGCAAACCTCACGGCGTTCGGTGTGCTCGCGCTGCGCGCGGCGGGCTACTCGAGCGCGAGCGCCCCCGTAGCGGGCGGCGGGCGCTGGCTGGCCCGGCAGCAGAACCCCGACGGCGGCTTCGGCTACGGCCCGCGCGGCGGCCCCAGCGACGTCGACGACACCGCCGCGGCATTGCAGGCGCTCGTCGCGGCACGCGTTCACGGATCGCCGATCGCGCGCGCGAGGAGCTACCTGCTGCTGGCGCAGAACCCCGACGGCGGCTACCCCCAGGAACCCGGCGGAGCCTCCAACGCCCAGTCGACCGCATGGGCCGTCCAGGGCCTCGCCGCCGCGGGGCGCGACCCGAGCAGGGTCACCCTCCGCGGCAGCCGCTCGCCGATCGCGTTCCTGACGACGCTGCTCACGCCGGAAGGCAGCGTGCGCTACTCGCGCACCGGCGCCCAGACGCCGGTATGGGTGACCGCGCAGGCGCTCACCGCGCTGGCCGCAAAGCCCTTCCCGATCGCCCCCGTTCGCCGCTGAACCGATCCCGAGGTCGCCGCGCCGGCTTCAGGCTGGATTTAGCGTCCGCTCTAGGATTGAGCCGTGACCGGACACGCCTACACGGCCGACACGCTCGCCGGGCGCGGCGGCGCCAAGCGAGCGCGTGTCGCCGGCGCGGGCGGCCCGCTCGGCGTCGCGATGCTGTGCCTGTTCGCGCTCGCAGCGATCTGGGGCGCCGCCTCCTACCTGCCCGCTGTCCGGGTGAGGGACGCGGCTACCCTGCACGACTTCACGCTCCTGGACAGGCCCGCGGTCGAATCGATCGGGGCGTTTCTGCTGCACCTGCTCGAACCGTTGCTGTTCACGATCTGGGGAGCTGCGCTCGTGTTCACGTCCCTGGCGCGCGGGCGCTCGCGCCTCGCCGCCGCCGTGGCGGCCGTGCTGATACTCGCACCGCTCACCTCCGAGACGCTGAAGCCCCTGCTGGCCCATCGCCACGATTCCGTCGGCGGCGTTCACATCGGTGCGGCCTCCTGGCCGAGCGGCACCTCCACGGAGGCGCTCACGCTCGTGCTGTGCGCCGTGCTCGTCGCGCCCGCGCGCCGGCGGGCGCTCGTCGCCGTGATCGGCGCCTGCTACGCCGCGGTCGTCGGCGTGATGCTGCTCGTGTTCGCGTGGCACATGCCGAGCGACGTGCTCGGCGGCTACTTCGTAGCGACGCTGTGGGCGGCGCTCGCCGTCGCGGCCCTGCGCCTGGCAGACAGTCGCTGGCCGCCGGCTCAGCTGTAGGCGCCAGGGCTCAGCTCTAGGCGCCAGGCCTCTCTCTCCGCGCGCAAGCCCGCGCGGAGAGCGCCAGCTAGCGCTCGCTCCCGGCGCCGGCTAGCTCTCGCCCGCCGCGCCCGAGTCGTGGTGGGCGCCGGGGTCCCATAGCGGCTCCTCCGCGCTCGTGCCGGTCGCGTCGGCGTTCACCGCGCGGCTGAGGATGAAGAGCAGGTCTGAGAGGCGGTTCAGATAGCGCACGACCTCGGCGTTGACCTCCTCGCCGACCGCGATCGTGCGGCGCTCCGCGCGCCTGCAGACCGTGCGGCAGACGTGCAGCTGGGCGCCCGCGGGGCTCCCACCCGGGATCACGAAGGAGCGCAGCGGCGGCAGCGTCGCGTTGACCTCGTCGCACGCCTGCTCCAGCCAGCTCGTGTAGCCGGGCCCTACGCGCAGCCGCGCGCGCTCGCCGCTGCTCGCCCGGGTGTCCGCGCTCTCCCGCTCCTCGCCGCGATCGCCCGGCGGCGCCTCCGGCACCGACAGGTCGGCGCCGACGTCGAGCAGATCGTTCTGCACGCGGCTCAGCCACTGCGCGAATCGCTCGGGCAGGCCGGGCTGCGTGAGCGCGACCCCGAGCGCGGCGTTCAGCTCGTCGACGGTGCCGTAGGCATCCACGCGCGGATGCAGCTTCGAGACCCGGCTCATGTCGCCCAGATGGGTCTCTCCGCCGTCGCCGAGCCTCGTGTAGATGCGCGTGAGGTTGACGGTCACCACCGGCAAGTCTCGCAGACCGCGCCGCTGGCGATCCGGACGATCGGATACGTTCTCGCACCTCAATGCGGATCGGAGTTCCGAAGGAGACCGCCGCGGGCGAGCACAGGGTGGCGCTGGTGCCAGAGGTCGTGAGCAAGCTCACGGCCAAAGGCCTCGACGTCACGGTTCAGAGCGGCGCGGGCGCGGATGCGCTGCTCAGCGACTCCGCCTTCCGCGACGCGGGCGCCGAGGTGAGCGCCGACGCGGGCGAGGTCTGGAGCGCGGACGTCGTCGTCACGATCGCGCCGCCCGATCCGGAGCAGATCGGCGCGCTCGGCGCGGGCTCGATCCTGATCGGCTTCCTCGCGCCGCTGACCAGACCGGCGACCACGCGGGCGCTCGCCGACGCCAAGGCGACGGCCTTCGCGATGGAGGCGATCCCGCGCATCACGCGCGCCCAGGCGATGGACGCGCTCTCCTCGCAGAGCAACGTCGCCGGCTATCGCGCCGCGCTGCTGGGCGCCGAGGACATGGGTCGCTTCTTTCCGATGTTGATGACCGCCGCGGGCACGATCCCGCCGGCGAAAGTGCTCGTGCTGGGCGTCGGTGTTGCCGGACTGCAGGCGATCGCTACGGCCAAACGCCTAGGCGCACGCACGACCGGCTACGACGTCCGCCCCGAGGTCGCCGAGCAGGTCGAATCGCTCGGCGCGCAGTGGCTCGATCTCGGCCTCGAGGCGAGTGGCGAGGGCGGCTATGCGCGCGAGCTCACCGAGGAGGAGCGCGCCCGCCAGCAGCAGGCGCTGACCGACGCGATCAAGGGCTTCGACGTCGTGATAACGACAGCTCTCGTGCCCGGCCGACCCGCGCCGCGCCTGGTGACGGCGGAGGCCGTCGAGGGCATGAAGCCCGGCTCGGTGATCATCGACCTCGCGGGCGAGGCCGGCGGCAACTGCGAGCTGACCGAGCCCGGCGAGACCGTCGTGCGCCACGAGGTCAAGATCGCCTCGCCGCTGAACCTCCCCGCGACGATGGCCGAGCACGCCTCGCAGCTGTTCGCGCGCAACGTGCTCGCGCTGCTCGAGCTGTTCATCGGCGAGGATGGGGCGCTGCAAATGGACTTCGACGACGAGATCATCAGCGGCGCGTGCGTCGTGCGCGACGGCGAGGTCGTCAACGCCGGCGCCCGGGCCGCGCTGGAGGCCGCGGCATGATCGTCGCGAGCACGCTCACCACAAACCTCGCGATCCTCGTGCTCGCGGGCTTCGTCGGCTTCGTGGTCATCTCGAAGGTGCCCAACACGCTGCACACGCCGCTGATGTCGGGCACGAACGCGATCCACGGCATCGTCGTGCTCGGCGGCCTGCTGCTGCTGGGGCTGCCGCTGCTGGACGGGCTCAGCAAGGCCCTGCTCGTGATCGCGGTCACCTTCGGGACGATCAACGTGGTCGGCGGCTTTCTCGTCACCGATCGCATGCTCGAGATGTTCAAGACCAAGCCCAAGCCGAAGGCCGATGACGACGCCGGCGGCGAGGACGGGGGAGAGGGGCGTTGACCGGCCTGCCGCTCGCGACCTCGTTCCTGCAGAGCGCGAGCTTCATCTACGTCCTCTACATCATCGCGTTCTCCCTCTTCATCCAGGGGCTGAGGGGGCTCGCCGGGCCGACGACGGCCGTGCGCGGAAACCGCACCGCCGCCGTGGGCATGGCGATCGCGGTGATCGCCACGCTGCTGTACCCCAGCGAGGGCAACTGGGGCCTGATCGTGCTCGGCGTCGCGCTCGGCACGGCCGTCGGCGTGCCGGCGGCGCGCAACGTGAAGATGACCGCGATGCCGCAGATGGTCGCGCTGTTCAACGGCGTCGGCGGCGGCGCGGTCGCGCTGATCTCGTGGGTCGAGTTCCGCCACTACGGCTCGACCTACGGCTCGCACACCGTTCGCGTCTACGGCTTCCTCGGCAGCGTGCTCGTGCACGTCGGCGGCGTGGCGACCTACATCGCGATCTTCTCGGTCTTCGCCGCGATCATCGGCTCGGTGTCCTTCTGGGGCTCGGGCGTGGCCTTCGGCAAGCTCCAGGAAATCCTCCCTGGACGGCCGATCACGCTCGGCTCGGCCCAGCAGGCCGTGAACGGCGTGCTGCTCGTGCTCGCGATCGCGGCCGGTGTGGACCTCGTCGCCGGCGCGCACTCCGAACTGCTCTTCATCGGCATGCTCGTGATCGCCGGGCTGCTCGGACTTGAGATCGTGCTGCCGATCGGCGGCGCCGACATGCCGGTCGTGATCTCGATGTTGAACGCCTTTACGGGGCTCTCCGCGGCCGCCACCGGCATCGCGCTGAACAATCCCGCCATGATCGTCGCCGGCATGCTCGTCGGCGCCTCCGGCTCGATCCTCACGAACCTGATGGCGGTCGCTATGAACCGCTCGATCCCCGCGATCATGGCCGGCGGGTTCGGCGGCGGCGGCGCGGTCGAGGGCGCCAGCGGAGCGGGGGAGCACGCGGGCACCGTACGTTCGACGACGGCCGCCGACGCGGCCATCCAGCTCGCCTACGCCAACCGCGTCGTGATCGTGCCGGGTTACGGGATGGCTGTCGCCCAGGCCCAGCACGCCGTGCGGGAGCTGACCAAGGAGCTCGAAAAACGCGGCGTGGAAGTCAGCTACGCGATCCATCCCGTTGCAGGGCGCATGCCCGGCCACATGAACGTGCTGCTGGCCGAGGCCGACGTCCCCTATGACCAGCTCAAGGAGATGGACGACGCCAATCCCGAGTTCCAGCGGACCGACGTCTCGCTCGTGATCGGCGCCAACGACGTCACCAACCCGGCGGCCAAGAACACGCCGTCCTCGCCGATCTATGGCATGCCGATCCTCGAAGTGGACAAGAGCCGCTCGGTGATTGTGATCAAGCGCTCGATGAACCCCGGCTTCGCGGGGATCGAAAACGAGCTCTACTACGAGCCCGAGACCGAGATGCTGTTCGGCGACGCGAAGTCCGCCGTGAGCGACATCACGGCCGAGCTCGCCAACATCTAGGCGGCACGGCCGGGGGACGGTGCATGCACCGTCCCGCGGAGCCGCACATGTGCGGCTCCGACGGAAGGCCGCATGCGGCCTTCCGCAGTCGGGCGCATGCGCCCGACTGAACAGCTGAGGCTCGGCCCTCTGCGAGACTGGGCTCGTGATCGAGCGCAGCGACGCCCTGCAGGCACTCGCGCAGGACGAGTTCGACGTCGTCGTCGTCGGCGGCGGCATCACCGGGGCCGGGGTCGCGCTCGACGCGGCCTCGCGCGGCTACAGCGTCGCGCTGCTCGAGCGCGCCGACTACGCCTCGGGCACCTCCAGCCGTTCGAGCAAGCTCGTCCACGGCGGGCTGCGCTACCTGCAGAACTTCGACCTCGGGCTCGTGCGCGAGGCGCTGCTCGAGCGCCGTCTGATGGTCGCGCTGGCGCCGCATCTGGTGCGCCCGCTGCCGCTCGTGGTGGCGGCCTTCGACGGCGCCCACCCCGATCGCCTCGTCGGCGTCGGGCTGAACCTCTATGACGTGATGTCCGTTGAGCGCGGCCGGCGCGGACGCCGCGCGCGGCGATCCCGCGGCACGAGGGGGGCGCACCCTCCCGGGCACACCCTGGCGGGCGCACCCTCACCCTCCCTTCGGAAGGACAAGCGGGCACACCCTGGCGGGCGCAGGCAAGCAGGCAAGCAAGCAAGCAAGCGGGCAAGCGAGCTCGGAGGCAGCCCGATCGAGCGCGCGGTCGCCGCGATCGGCGAGGAGAGCGAGTCCTGGAGCCCCGAGCGCCACCGCGTGATCAGCGGCGCGGAGGTGCTCGAGCTGCTGCCCGCGCTCGCCGGCAGGGAGCCCACGAGCGGGTATCTCTTCTACGACTGCCAGACCGACGACGCACGCCTCGTGCTGACGGTGCTCGGCGAGGCCGAGCGCTTCGGCACCGTCTGCGCCAACCGCGTCGACGTCGTCGGGCTGCTCGAGAGCGGCGGGCGCGCGCGGGGCGTGCAGGCCATCGACGTCGAGAGCGGGGCGGCGCTCGAGGTTCGCGCCGCCAACGTCGTCAACGCGACGGGCGTGTGGGCCGACGAGCTGCGCCCCCAGGAGCTCCACGACGAGGCCGAGCTGCCGCGCATCCGGCCCAGCCGCGGGACCCACGTCACGATCAGGCGCGAGGATCTGCCCCTGATCGGGGGCGCGATCGTTCCGGCCGGATCGGGGCGCTCGATCTTCGCGCTGCCGTGGCTCGGGCACACGCTCGTCGGCACCACCGACAACGACTACGACGGGCCGCTCGCGCACGTCGCGCCGTCGCTCGATGACATTCACTACCTGCTCGACGCCGTCAACGAGTTCTTCGGCACGGCGCTCGTCACCGACCAGCTCACCGGCGCATTCGCCGGCGTGCGCCCGCTGATCTCGACCGGAGACCCGAAGAAGTCGGTCGACATCTCGCGCAAGGCGGAGCTGTATGAGACCTCCTCGGGAATGATCACGATCACGGGCGGCAAGCTCACGACCTGGCGCCGGATGGCCAAGATGACCGTCGACCGGCTGGTCGAGCGCGACGCCCGCGAGGCGCCCTGCCGCACGCAGGAAATCCCGCTCGGGCAGGCGATCGCGGTCGAGGAGCTGGCCCGGGTAGAGGGCGTGCCCGAGGAGTCCTATGCGGCTCTCGCATCGCGCTACGGCCACGCCGCACAGGAGGTCCTCGCGCTCGCGCGCGAGGACCGTGAGCTCGCGCGGCCGATCGTCACGGGCCTGCCAGACCTGCTCGCGGAGGTCGCGCTCGCCGCGCGCCGAGAGCAGGCGCGCAGCATCGGCGACGTGCTGCTGCGCCGCACGCGCCTGGGCCTGCTCGCCGCGCGCGAGCTCCTACCGCATGCGGTCACGGCGTCGGGCGCAGCGGCCGAGCGCGGCGACGGCGCGCTCGGCGCGAGCGTCGGCCACCTCGCCGCCGCGGCCTCCGCGGCCTCCGCGGCCTCCGCGCTCAGCGCGGCTGCCCCGGGACCGGTGCAGCGGGTCGGCGAGGTGCTCGCCCGCGAGCTCGGCTGGACCCCCGAGCGCAGCCAGCGCGAGCTCGAGAGCTTCGCCGCGGAGGCGCTCGCGGAGGGGATCCTCCCGCACGCCGTCTCGGCGCAGTCGGCCCCCATTGCCGCCGAGCCGAGCGCTCGGCGCGGGCCGGCAGGCGCCGTCGAGGGGTCGGTCCACGTCGATCTCGCGCCGTGATCGCGCCCGCGCGCGAGCTACAGGTCGCCGGGCGCACCCTCGAGGTCGGCCCCCGGCCGTGGCTGATGGGCATCGTCAACGCGAGCCCGGACTCGTTCAGCGACGGCGGCATGCGCCCCGATCTCGAGGCTCAGGTTGCGCTCGCCTCCGAGCTGGCCGAGGCCGGCGCGGAGATCCTCGACGTGGGCGGCGAGTCAGCCACGACCGGCTCCCCGCCGGTCCCCGTCGAGCTGGAGATCGAGCGCGTCGTGCCGCTCATCGAGCGGGCCGCCGGCGAGCTCGGCGTGCTCGTCTCGGTGGACACCTACAAGCCCGCGGTCGCTCGCGCCGCGATCTCGGCCGGCGCGAGCATCGTCAACGACGTCAGCGGGCTGCGCGATCCGGCCCTGGCCGACCTCTGCGCGCAGACTGGCGCCGGCCTGGTGGTCATGCACACGCGCGCCGCGCCCCGCCAGCGCCTGCAGCAGGACGATCTCTACAGCGACGTCGTCGACGAGGTGCTCGCGTTCCTGCGAGAGCGGATCTCGCTGGCCCTCGCGCGCGGCGTGGCGCTGACGCAGCTGATCGTCGACCCCGGCCCCGACTTCGCCAAGACGCCCGCGCAGACGATCGAGCTGCTCGGGGGCCTCGATCGCCTGCACGAGCTCGGGCGACCGCTGCTGATGGCGATCTCGCGCAAGGACTTCATCGGTGCGCTCACCGGGCGCGCTCCGCGTGAGCGCCTGGCGGGCACGCTTGCGGCGCTCGCCTACGGCGTCGACCGCGGCGCCCACATCTTCCGCGTGCACGACGTCGCCGCTGCCGCGGACTTCCTGACCGTGCGCGCCGCCCTGGAAGGTGAGGTCGCGGTCGAGCGGAGCCTGGCACTGTCCGATCAGCTGCGCCACGAGCGGCTCGGCGCCGACCGCGGCGCGCGCTAGGCTGGAGCGATCACGGGTGCCGGGCGCTGTCCAACGCGCCCGGGCGCCGACCGCCCATCCCATAGAAGGGGAGCAAACATGGCAGTACTCGACCGTCCCGACCTCGAGGCGAGCCCGCTCGCGGACCTGCACGCGATCGCCGACCAGATCGGTCTGGAGGGATTCAGGCGCCTGCGCAAGGCCGAACTGATCGACGCGATCCTCGCCGCGACGCCCGGCGGCTTGAAGGACCGCGGCGAGAGCGACGGCCCGCCGGCCGGCGACGATCAGGAGGGCTCCGCGCGCCCCGCGCGCGTGCGCCGGCGGCGCACGCGACGAGGCAGCGGCGCGCAGGCCGAGGGGCGGACGGAGGATCTCGACGAGGACGAGCCCGAGGACAGCGAGCCCTCCCCGCAGGAGGACGCGGCCGAGCAGCAGCCCTCCTCGCGGCGCGGGCGCTCGCGCGGTGCGCGCTCGGAACGCTCTGCGCGTTCGGGCGCCGTGGACGATGGCGAGGGCGCCCGCATCGCGGAGGGAGTGGTCGAGGTGCTCGGCAACGGATCGGCGTTCCTGCGCGTAGATCCTCCGGAGGCCTCCGACGAGGACGTCTACATATCTGCGGCACAGGTCCGCCGCTGCGAGCTCGTCTCCGGTGACCGCGTCAGCGGCCCCGTTCGGACACCGCGACGCTCCGAGCGCTACCCCTCGCTGGTGCGCATCGACACGATCAACGGGGCGTCCGCCGACAGCGTCTCCGACGGCTCGCGCTATGAGGACCTGCCGGTCGCCTGGCCGAACGAGCGGATCGCGCTCGGCGCGAAGGACCCGACGTTGGAGGCGATCGAATGGCTGACCCCGTTCGGGCTGGGCTCGCGCGCGGTGATCGTGGGCGAGCGCCACGCGGGCAAGACCGAGACCCTCCGCCGACTGCTGCAGGCGCTGCGCGAGCGCGACGACCTCGAGATCGTCCTCGTCCTCGCCGGCGCCCGACCGGAGGAGATCGCCGAGTGGGCAGAGGGACCGCTGGCGCCGGCGGCAGCGCTCAGCTTCGCTGCGTCGGCTGACGCGCAGGCGCAGGCCGTCGAGCGCGCGGTCGACGCCGCCAAGCGCCTGGCCGCGCGCGGCAGCAACGCGGTCGTGCTGATCGACGGGCTCGACGCTCTGAGCGCCCACGCCGCGCGCAAGGTGCTCGCGGCGGCGCGCAACCTGCGCGAGGGAGGCTCGCTGACGATGATCGCGACCGCGGGCGAGCCGCTCGGCGGCGAGACGACGGTGATCGCGCTCGATCCCGCGCTCGCATCGACGGGCCGCCAGCCGATCCTCGACCTGCTCTCCAGCGGCACGCTGCGACCGGAGCTGCTGGTGGGCGAGGACGGTGCCCAGGCGATCGCCCGTGCCCGCGCAGCGGCGCTGGAGGCCGCGGCCTAGCGGCGGTAGGCGACGCGGCCCCAGGAGGGCTCGGGGGCGAGCTCGATCGGCTCGCCGGCGCCGGAGTCCCGAGGCCCGCCCGCCCGCAGCGGCTGGACGTAGGCGAAGGTCCCGCCGCGCTCGTCGAAGACGACGCTCAGCTCGCCCTCCTTGACGCGCTGGTCGAGCCAGGCCCCGCGGAAGACCAGCCGGCGCAGCCAGTGCACCAGCGAACGCTCAGCCGGGCCCACGAGCTCCGGCCAGCAGTCGTTGACGTGTTCGCCTAGACCGGAGGCGGGGTCGATGATCTCTCCGTTGACGGCGAGGTTGACGAGGTCTTCGAGCTCCGCCTGGCCGAGGCGCCCGCCGACGAAGCCCAGCTTCAGCGCGGCCTGCTCGCAGCGCTCGGAGAAGTCGGCCTCGTTGAACGTGAAGCGCAGCTCGCCGTATTCGAGGACGAAGTCCTCGCCGGAGTCGTAGTTTTCGCGTCGCGCCGTTTCCATCGGTGTGCGGTGGGGCTGCTCGCCAGTGCGTCGGGATCATACGTCCGCTTCCTGCACGCGCGGCTGCCGTGAATGGGATTTTGCACGTCGAGGGACGTGTACGCTGCGGGGCCGATGGCACGCCTCACGGAACGCGGGCTGCGCAAGTCGGTCGGGACGTCAGGGATGTTCGCAACGGCCTACGGCAACGTGGGCTCGTCGATCTACTACGCGCTGGGGTTGGTCGCCGCCCACGCGCTGGGGCTCACGCCGCTGGTGTTCGTGTTCGCCGGCGGGCTGTTCGCGCTGACCGCGAAAACGTACGCCGAGGGCGCCTCGATGTTCCCGGAAGCCGGCGGCTCCTCGTCGTTTGCCAGGCACGCCTTCAACGACGTCGTGTCGTTCTTCGCCGGCTGGGCGCTGAGCCTCGACTACATCCTCACGATCGCGATCTCGGCCTTCTTCGTGCCCCACTACCTGAGCGCGTTCCCGGGCCTGCATGCGCTCAAGCACAACCCCGGCGACATCTTCGGGGGCCTGATCGTCGTCGTCGCGCTCACCGCGCTCAACATCCGCGGGCTGGGCGAGTCGGCGAAGCTCAACTTCGTGCTCGCGATCGTGGACCTGAGCACGCAGATCCTGCTCGTGCTCCTCGGGATCTTCCTCGTGCTGAACCCCTCGCTGCTGATCAACCAGGTGCACCTCGGCACGGTGCCGACGTGGACGGAGCTGATCTTCGCGCTGTCGCTGGCGATGCTCGCCTACACGGGCATCGAGACCGTCGCGAACATGGCCGAGGAGTCCAGGGACCCGGGCGTGCAGGTGCCGAAGGCCGTCAACCTCGTCGTGATGGCCGTGCTCGTCGTATACGCGGGCATCTCGCTCGTCGCGCTCTCGGCGCTGCCGGTCGTCCACCACGGCGTCGGCTACAGCCCCGAGCTCAAACAGACGTTCACCCATCCGGGGTATGCGACCGCGCTCGGCCACTTCTACGAAAACGACCCGATCCTCGGCGTGATCTCACACCTCGGGCTCAGCCCGACGGTGCTGAAATTCGCCGAATACTACGTCGGCCTGCTGGCCGCGACGATCCTGTTCATCGCCACGAACGCGGGCATGATCGGCATCTCGCGGCTGTCGTGGTCGCTGTCCGAGCATCGCCAGCTGCCGCGCCTGTTCTCCTCGCTTCACCCCAGGTTCCGCACGCCGTGGTTCACCCTGATCTTCTTCTCGACGTTCGCCAGCGCGCTGATCATCTACGGCAACACCGAAGTGCTCGGCAACCTCTACTCGTTCGGGGCGATGCTCTCGTTCACGATCGCGCACGCCTCGATCGTGGCTCTGCGCGTGAAGGACCCCGACCGCGAGCGCCCCTACTCGGCGCCCTGGGGGGTGCGAATACGCGGCAGCGTGATCCCGATGACTGCCGTCATTGGCGGCATCGGCACGGCATTGGCCTGGGTTGCCGTCACCGTCCTGCATAGCGAGGCTCGCGTCGTGGGCATCCCGTGGATGATCGTTGGCATGGCGGGCTACTTCTTCTACCGCCGCCAGCAGGGCCTCGATCCGCGCAGGTCCTACCGGCTGCCGCGCCCGGAGCGCCCGGAGGACTTCCAGGAGCTCGAGTACCGCACCGCGCTCGTGCCGATCTTCGGCGAGGACGTCAGCGCCGCCGCGCTGCGCAGCGCCGCCAAGCTGATCGGCGAGGAAGGCGTCGTGTACGCGATCTTCGTGCTCCCGGTGCCCAGCCAGCTCTCGCTCGAGGCCGGGCTCGAGGACGAGGAGGCACAGGGCCGCTCGGTGCTCGAGAGCGCCCGCATCCAGGCGCGACGCCTGGGCATCAAGATCCACACGGGGCTGATCCGCACCCGCAACCCGGGCGCGGCGCTAGTAGAAGAAGCAGAACGTGTCGGCTCGGACGTGATCTACTGGTCGACGATCCACGCGCCCGCGGGCGAGAAGGGGATCGGCCCGACCGCGGCATACCTGCTCAGCAAGCGACCCTGCCGCGTGATCATCGAGACGGACAACCCACTCGCCGAACGCCGCGAGGTGCTCGCCGCGACGACCTGAGCGGCCGCCGGCCGCGGGCCGCCGGGCGCGGGCCGCCTAGCGCTAGCCGAGCGCCGAGCGCAAGGCGGCGTCGAGCTGCGGGTGGCGAAACTCGTAGCCGAGCACGAGCGCCTTCGCGGGCACGACGCGCGCGCCCGTGGTGACGATCTCGGCCATCTCGCCGTAGAGGGCGCGCAGCGCGATCCCGGGCACCGGAGCGATCGCCGGTCGCCCCAGCGCCCTGCCGAGCGCGCGCGAGAAGTCCCGGTTGGTGACCGGCTCGGGCGCCGTGGCGTTGACGGGCCCGCTCCAGTCCTCGCCCGCGAGCGCCGCGAGCACGATCTCGACTTGGTCCTCGAGGTGGATCCAGGAGATGTACTGGCGCCCGCCGGCGACCGGTCCCCCGAGGCCGAGGCGGAACGGCGGCAGCATGCGCGCCAGCGCCCCTCCGTCGGGGTCCAGCACGACGCCGGTGCGGACTCGCACGCAGCGCATGCCGAGCTCGACTCCGCGCTCGGCCTCGGCCTCCCAGGCCACGCAGACCTGCGCGAGGAAGTCGCGGCCCGGCGGCGCGTCCTCGTCGAGCGGCTCCTCGCCGTGGGCCCCGTAGTAGCCGATCGCCGAGGAGCTGACGAGCGCGCGGGGGCGCTCCTGGACGCGCTGCAGCCCCTCGATCAGGTGCCGTGTGCCGAGGACGCGGCTCTCGCGGATCGCCTCCTTGGCCCGCGCGCTCCAGCGCTGCGCGACCGGCTCGCCCGCGAGGTGCACGACGGCGTCGCGTCCGGCCAGGGCCTGCGCCGGGGCGGGCTCCTCGAGCATGCTCCAGGCGACGGCCTCGACCGCGCCGAGCTTGCTGCGCGCGTGCTCGGGGTCGCGCGTGAGCACGGTGATCTGCGCACCGCGAGCCTGCAGCGCGCCCACGAGCCGCGTGCCGATCAGCCCGGTTGCGCCCGTGAGCGTCACCCGCGGCGCGCTCATCGGTGCGCTGCCCTCACCCCAGGCCCTCGCCCATCGGAGCGCCCGTCGGCGTGCCCGGGAGGGCGTCGCCGGGCGCGTATCCGACCTCGCTGCCGGCCAGCGCCGTCCCCGCCGCGCGCGCCTGCTCCGCGACGGCCGCGGCGACCGCCGGCGCGACGTCGCGGTTGAACACCGACGGGATGATGTAGTCCTCCTGCAGCTCGCTCTCGTCGACGATCGCAGCGATCGCGCGCGCGGCGGCCATCTTCATCTCCTCGGTGATCGCGGGCGAGCGCACGTCCAGAGCGCCGCGGAAGATGCCGGGGAAGCAGAGCACGTTGTTGATCTGGTTCGGGTAGTCCGAGCGCCCCGTGGCCATGATCCGCACGTACGGCGCCGCCTCCTCGGGGCTCACCTCGGGATTGGGGTTCGCCATCGCGAAGACCATCGCGTCGGTGTTCATGCGCGAGAGCGCCTCGGCGGGCAGCGCGCGCGCGCCGGAGAGCCCGACGAGCAGGTCGACGCCGTCGATCACGTCGCCGGGCGTGCCCGACAGGCGCTCGGGGTTGGAGACCTCCGCGAACCAGCGCTTGACCTCGTTCATCGAGCCGTCGAGGTAATCCTCGCGTTCCACGTGCAGCGCACCGCGCGAGTCCGCCCCGATGATCTCGCGCACGCCCGCCTCGAGCAGGATCCTGGTCACGGCGATGCCCGCCGCGCCGAGCCCGATGATCAGCACCCTCAGGTCCGTGAGCGTCTTGCCGGTCAGCTTGACGGCGTTCAGCAGCGCCGCCATCACGACCACGGCCGTCCCGTGCTGGTCGTCGTGGAAGACGGGGATGTCGAGCCGCGCCTTGAGCTGCTCCTCGATCTGGAAGCAGCGCGGCGCCGAGATGTCCTCGAGGTTGATGCCGCCGAAGGCCGGCGCCATCAGCGAGACGGTGCGTACGATCTCGTCGGGGTCGGTCGTATCCAGGCAGATCGGGAACGCGTCCACGCCCGCGAACTCCTTGAACAGGCAGCACTTGCCCTCCATCACCGGCATCGCTGCGCGCGGGCCGATGTCGCCGAGGCCGAGCACGGCGCTGCCGTCGGAGACGACCGCGACCGTGTTGCGCTTGATCGTGTACTGGAAGGCCTTGTCGGGGTCATCGGCGATCGCCAGGCAGACGCGCGCCACGCCCGGCGTGTAGACCATCGAGAGGTCGTCCCTGGTCTTCAGCGGGTGGCGGTTGTGCTGCTCGATCTTGCCGCCGAGGTGCAGGAGGAAGGTGCGGTCGGTGGTGTCGATCACCTCTGCGCCGTCGACCGCGTTGATCGCCGCGATGATCAGCTCCCAGTGCGCGCTGCCGGAGGCGTCGACGACGATGTCGCGCAAGCTGTACTCCCCGTCGGCCTTGACGACGTCGATCGCGCCCACCATCCCGCCGGCCTCGCCGATCGCGGACGTCACCTGGCCGAGCACGCCCTGCGCGTCGGCGAGCTGGACGCGGATGGTGAGGCGGTATTGGGCGCTTGGCGTGGCGCTCACGGTCGGGCTCCTGGGTTGGGGGCAGGGGATCTTAGGAGGTATGCGCGGGCGGACACGCGCTCCCGGCGCCCGCGCGCCGACGCCGCGCCGCGCGCCCGAGCGCGCGCCTCGTAGAGTGCCTGAAAGCGATGAGCGCGCAGACGACAGCCGACCGGCAGGCGCCCCCGGCCAGTGACGCGCAGCCCTTCGGAGCCGATGGGCGGCGACTGTTCCTGATCGACGGCCCGAGCCTCGTCTACCGCGCGTTCTTCGCCCTGCCGGAGTCGATCGCGACCTCCACCGGCGTGCCGACGAACGCGATCTTCGGGTTCGCCTCGATGCTCGTCAAGATCGTCACCGAGTACGGCGTGAGCCCGACGATCGTCGCGTGGGACGCCGGCACCTCCGGGCGCACGGACCTGTTCGCCGACTACAAGGCCTCGCGACGCTCGCGTCCGGACCTGCTCAAGCAGCAGTGGCCCGCGATGGAACCGCTCGTCGAGGCCTTCGGATACCGCAACGTGAAGCTCGAGGGCTATGAGGCCGACGACGTGATCGCCTCGCTCGCGCAGCGCGCGCTCGGCTCCGATCCGCCCGTGCCGACGATGATCGTGACGGGCGACCGCGACGTGTTCCAGCTGATCGACGATGACGGCGTCGTGAAGGTGATGGCCACCGCGCGCGGGATCACCGAGACGAAGATCTACGACCGCCAGGCCGTCGTGGATCGCTACGGCATCCCGCCCGAGCTGATCCCCGACTTCTACGGCCTCAAGGGCGACACCTCCGACAACATCCCGGGCGTTCCCGGCATCGGCGACAAGACCGCCAGCGAGCTGATCCAGGCCTACGGCGACCTGGAGCAGGTGCTCGCGCACGTTGAGGACATCAGCGGCCCCAAGCGCAAAGCGAACCTGCTCGAGCACGCCGAGGACGCGCGCGTGTCCAAGCGCCTTGCGACGGTCAGGAGAGATCTCGACGTCGAGCTCGACATCGCCGGCGAGGCCGCCCGTGAGCCGGACCGATCGCGCCTGCGCGAAGTCTTCCGCGAGTTCGAGCTGCGCGATCCGCTACGACGGCTCGAGGAGACGCTGGGCGACGCGCAGACGGCCGCGCCCGCCCCCACGGCCGACATCGTGCTCACCGCGCGCGCGCGCTCGGGAACGGTGGAGGACGTGGCGCTGCTCGGCGGGAGCGACTCCGAGCTCGCGCTCGTCGCGCGCGAGAACGAGCCGCCGGAGGGCGCCCTGCTGGTGGAGGGGCCGCCGTGGCGCTTCGCCGCCGCCGCCGGCGGGGAGGCGCTCAGCGGCGCCTGCTCGTCCCCCGAGGAGCTCGTCGCAGCGGCTGGCTCCCGCGCCGTGCTCGCGCACGACGCCAAGGCCCTCGGGCTGGTGCCGCCCGGGCTCGCGCACGACACGCTGCTCGGGGCCTACCTGCTCGAGCCGGCCCGCCGCGGCTATCCGTTCGCCGAGCTGTGCGAGGAACGCGGGCTGTCCTCCGATCTCGAGGACCCGCTGGCGGCCGAGGGGGTCATGCTCGGAGCGCTCGCAGACTGGCAGCGCGAGCAGATCGCCGAGCGCGGCCTGGAGGGCGTGATGGACGAGATCGAGCTGCCGCTCGTGAGCGTGCTGCGCGACATGGAGCTGCTCGGCGTGCGCTTGAACGTCGAGCGCTTGCGCGGGATCACGGAGCGCGTGCACGCTGAGATCGAGGCGCTGGAATCCGAGATCTTTGAGCTCGCCGGTGAGGAGTTCGTGATCGCCTCGCCGCAGCAGCTCGGGGAGATCCTCTTCGAGAGGCTCGGGCTGTCGCGCAAGCGGCGCGGAAAGACCGGCTACTCGACCGACGCGCGCGTGCTGCAGGCGATTCGCTCCGAGCACGCGATCGTGCCGGCGATCGAGCGTTGGCGCGAGCTCTCGACCCTGATCAAGACCTACCTCGACGTTCTGCCGGAGCTCGTCGACGAGCGCTCGCGCATCCACACTACCTTCCTGCAGGCCGTGGCTCAGACCGGACGGCTCTCGAGCACGAACCCGAACATGCAGAACGTCCCGATCCGCACCGAGCTGGGCCGCGAGATCCGCGGCTGCTTCGAGGCCGAGGAGGGCAGCGTGCTGATCTCGGCCGACTACTCGCAGATCGAGCTGCGGGTGCTCGCGCAGGCCGCCGGTGAGAGCGTGCTGATGGAGATCTTCGAGCGCGGCGAGGACGTCCACGCCGCGACCGCCTCGCGCGTGTTCTCGGTCGACGCCGATGCGATCGACCCGGGCATGCGCTCGAAGTCGAAGATGATCAATTACGGGATCGTCTACGGCCTCTCCGACTACGGGCTCGCCGACCGCCTCAACATCCCGCGCGAGGAGGCGAAGGAGTTCATCGACGCCTACCTCGAGCGCTTCCCGGCCGTGGCGCGGTTCATGGTCGAGACCGTCGAGCGCGCGCGCGAGCAGGGCTACGTGACGACCCTCTGGGGCCGGCGCCGACAGATTCCCGAGCTGCGCGCGCGCAACTACCAGACGCGCACGCTCGGCGAACGCCTGGCGGTGAACACCGTCATCCAGGGCACCGCCGCGGACATCATCAAGCTCGCGATGGTGCGCACCCACGCCGCGCTGGCGAGCTCGGGGCTGCGGACGCGGCTGCTGCTCACGATCCACGACGAGCTGCTCTTCGAAGGCCCGCCCGAGGAGGTTCAGAAGGCGAGCGAGCTGATCGAGCGCGAGATGGTCGGGGTGTGGGAGCGCGAGCCGCCGCTGGCGGTGGACATCGGATACGGGCGCACCTGGCTGGAGGCGAAGTGAGCCGCGGCGCGGCCGTGCTGCTCGGCGCCGGCGCCGGTTGTCTGGTCGCGATGCAGGCGCCGGTGAACTCGAGGCTCGGCAGGGCGATCGGCAGCGTGCCCGCGGCGACGTTCTCGTTCCTCGTCGGAACGATCGTGCTGCTCGCGGTCTTGGCGTTCGTGCGCGGCGGCTGGGGCAGCCTCGGCCACGTCGGCCGGGCGCCGAGCTGGGCGCTGATCGGCGGGCTCCTCGGTGCGGTCTACGTAACGGTGGCGCTCGTGGCCGTGCGCACGCTCGGGGCGAGCGGCCTCACCGCCGTGGTGATCGTTGGGCAGCTCGGGATGTCGGTCGTGATCGACCGCTTCGGCCTGCTCGGCGTCGCGCGCCAGCCGATCGGCGCGCAGCGCATCGCCGGCCTCGTGCTGCTGTTCGCGGGCGTGCTGCTGGTCGTGCGCAAGTAGCCAGGCGGGGCGCTACCGTGGGCCCTTCGAAGGGCGTCCGGCGCCCGGCGCGCGGGACGCACAAGCCCAAGCAGGAGGTAGCTGTCATGACGAGCCCGATTCCGGAGGGCTACCCAGAGGTGACGCCGTACCTGATCGTCGATGGCGCGGCGGACGCGATCGACTTCTACAAGTCGGTGCTCGGCGCCAGCGAGCGCATGCGGATGCCCGCGCCCGACGGCCGCATCGGCCACGCCGAGTTGGAGGTCGGAGGCTCGGTGATCATGCTCGCCGACGAGAGCCCCGAGATGGGCGCGCGCGGCCCGCGTGGCGTCGGCGGCACACCGGTGACGATCCATGTCTACCTGGACGATGTGGACGCGGCCTTCGAGCGCGCGGCGGCGGCCGGGGCGAAGACGCTGCGGGAGGTCGAGGATCAGTTCTATGGCGACCGTTCCGGCCAGCTCGAAGATCCGTTCGGCCACCGCTGGAACCTCGCCACGCATATCGAGGACGTCTCGCCGGAGGAGATGTCCAAACGCGCGGCCGAGGTGATGGGCGCAGCTTAGTCTCGGCCGAGGTCGGCGGCGAAGCCCTCGTGCCAGCTGGGATAGAGCGGCGTCCAGCCGAGCTCGCGCTTGGCGCGCTCGTTGCTTGCTCCCTGGGCCGCGGTCATGATCGCGACGCCGTAGCTGCCGGCGGCGAGGCGGGCGATCAGCTTGGGCACGCGCATCGGCCTCGGGGCGCCGAGGGCCCGCGCGAAGGCCGGCAGCCACTCCGCGACCGGCGCGGGATGGTCGTCGACGACGTTGTAGGGGCCGCTCTCGCCGTGGGTGAGGGCGGCGATCGTCGCCCGCGCCGCGTCCTGGACGTGGATCAGCGACCACACGCCATCGCCGCCGCCCACGATCGGCATGCGCCGGCGGCGCACGTCCTGGCCCATCGAGCCGTCGCTCGACATCGCACTGCCGGGCCCGTAGAAGTAGCCGTAGCGCAGAACGAGCCCGCCCGCTCCGAGCACGCTCTGCTCCAGTTCGCGGATCGCCATGGCGCTGCGCTCGTAGGGGGGCGGCGCGTGGCTCACGAGCGGGTCCTCCTCGCGGTGCACCGTGCCCGGCGGGCCGGGAGCGTAGTTGAAGGCGATGCTCTGGGCGAGGATGCGCCCTGCTCCGGCCGCCTCGGCGGCGGCGACGAGGATCCGCGTGCCTTCGCCGCGCAGGCGGTCGTTGACCGCGAAGTCGCGCTCGGGCTTGCGCGGGTCGATGCGTTGGGGCAGCGCGGTCAGCTGGTGGATCACGGCCTCCGGCTCGGCGGCGATCATCGCGGCGCCGACCGCGTCGGCGTCGAACGCATCCGCGACGACGGCCGCGGCGCCGAGCTCACGCAGCGCCTGCGCGCGCTCCTGTGAGCGGGTCATGCCCGTGACCGCGTGGTCTTCGGCGAGCAGCAGCGGCACGAGCTGGCGTCCGATCACGCCCGTCGCGCCCGCGAGGAAGACCCTCATGAGGCGATCGCGACACCGTTGGCGCTCCTCCCGGCCGGCTCGTCCGCCCGCTCGCGCTGGGCTTCCTCGGCGATCTCCGGCAGCGCGCACACCATGCCCTCGCTGAAGCCCGCAGCGCCGATCTCGATCGCGGCGTTGAAGCGCGCGCGGAAGTTCTCCAGCGCGATCGCGTGCGTGAGCTCGACGACGCCGGCGTCGCCGAGACGCTCGCGCAGGGCCGCGAACAGCTCGTCGGGCACGGACACGGGGGTGACGGTGATCGCGACCGTGTAGTCGAGCGCGAGCATCTCCAGCTCGTCGAACAGGCCGGACTCGCGGTAGCGGGGCAGCGCGAGCAGCTGGTCGTCGCTGAGGCCGGACCGGCGCGCGATCGAGGAGCCGATGTCGATGCAGTACTCGCAGCCCACGATCGTGGCGGCCTTGAGCACGACCAGCTCCTTCAGGTGCGCCGGCACGCGCTGGGCCCGCTGGGCGGAGAGCTCGAGGGCGCCGTAGCCGAGCAGCAGGCCGGGGGCATGGGCAAAGGCCTCCAGCGGCTCCATCATCGAGTCGATGTCGCGGCCGGTCATGCGCACGGCCTTGCGCCGCGCGAAGGCGAGCGTGGCGCCTAGGAACGGGTTGCTGTGTTGGGGGGCGGACATGCGGCTCATCAGGGGGCTCCTTCCTGCGGGGTGGGGATCGCGCGGGCCTGGGCCAGCGCGAGCGTCAGCCGATCGGCAGCGCGCTCGGCGCGGGGGTTTGCGATGACGCTCACGCACGATATGGTCACCGTGGTCCACCGTAAAGGACCAATTTGAGCACGAGATCAGGTACCAATTCAGGACCGGAGCTGCTGCTGTCGCTCGAGCGCACAAGCGGCGTGCCCCTGCGCGCCCAGCTCGAGAACGGCCTGCGCGCGGCGGTGCGCTCGGGGCGCCTGGCGCCCCACAGCCGTCTCCCGCCCACGCGCGCCCTTGCGAGCGATCTCGGCGTCTCGCGCCGGCTCGTCGTCGACGCCTACTCGCAGCTGCTCGCCGAGGGTTACCTGCTCGCCCGTCGCGGCGCGGGCACGTTCGTCGCCGAGGCGACCCGCGGGGCGGCCGCGACGGCGTCTGAGCCCGCCCCGAGCTGGCCCGCGTTCGACTTCTTTCCGGGCCATCCCGACCTCGCCTCGTTCCCCCGCCGGCAGTGGCTGCGCGCGCTGCGCGAGGTGCTGCGAGAGGCTCCCGACCGCGCGCTGGGGTATCCGGACCCGCGCGGCGCGATCGAGCTGCGGCGCGCGCTGGCGGGGCACGTGAGCCGGGTCCGCGGCGTCGTCGCCGATCCCGAGGCGATCGTCGTATGCGGAGGCGCGGCGCAGGCCTTCGCGCTCGTGGCGGGCGCGCTCGCGGGCCGGCGGATGGCGGTCGAGGATCCCGGCCTGCCGGTGCACCGCACGATCCTCGCCACCCACGGCGCCGAGCTGATCGCGTTGGCCGTGGACGGGCAGGGCGCGCGCGTGGGCGATCTCGCCGCTCTCGCCGCTGGGGGGCCGATCGGATCGGTGCTCGTCACCCCCGCGCACCAGTCGCCCACGGGCGTTGCGCTCTCGCCCGCCCGGCGGGCGGAGCTGCTGGCGTGGGCGCAGGCAAGCGGTGGGCTAGTGATCGAGGACGACTACGACGCCGAGTTCCGCTACGACCGCGCTCCTCTCGGCGCGCTGCAGGGCCTCTCGCCCGACCGCGTCGTCTATACCGGCACGGTCAGCAAGACGCTCGCGCCGGCGCTGCGCATCGGCTGGCTTGTGCTGCCCTCGAGCCTGCGCGATGCGGTCGTCGAGCGCAAGCTGCTCTCCGACCACGGCTCGGCGACGATCGATCAGCTAGCGCTCGCGCGGCTGCTCGAAGGCGGCGACTACGACCGCCATCTGCGCGCGGCCAGGCGCCGCTACCGCGCCCGCCGGGACGCGCTCGTCGCCGCGCTCGCGCGCCACGTGCCCGGCGCGCGCGTCACCGGAGTGGCAGCGGGGCTGCACGCGATCGTGCGGCTGCCGCGGCCGCTGGACGGCCTGGCGCTCGCGCGCGCGGCCGCGCGCCGCTCGCTTGGCGTCTACCCGCTCGGCTACGGCTATATGGACCTGCGGCCGGTCGACGACGGCCTCGTGCTCGGCTACGCCAACCTCGCCGAGCCCGCCATCGAGGAGGGCATCCGCCGGCTGGCTCTCGCGCTCGAGGAGGTCGATCTGGACCCGCCCGTCCCGCCCAACCGGCCCGCGAAGGACGGCGGCGCGATCGCGAGGTAGTGGCCGAACAGCCACGCGGCCAGGCGCCGGTTCTCGACCAGGCGGATCATCTCGGTGATCGCGCGCGACGGCGTCATCTGCCCGACGGTGCGCTGGGCGGACAGCAGCCAGCTGAACTTGCGCGCGTGGCCCTGCGAGAAGGCCGCGTAGCGGGCGAGCGCCTGCTCGCGCCCACGGCGCCCGTCGAGGACCGCGCGCAGCTCGCGCCCGCACGCGAGCCCGAAGTAGATCGCCGTGCGAATTCCCTCCGCGGTAAGCGGCAGGCAGTGGCCCGCCGAGTCGCCCGCGAAGAACACGCCGTCCTCGGTGGCAGGGCGGAGCTTGTGCGGGATCCAGTTGCCCTGGTAGCCCTCGGCGGGAAGTCCGAGGTCGCGCGCGAGCCGCACGGTCGGCTCCTTGACGTGATGGGCCGGCCAGAAGGAGCCCACGCCGACGCGCAGCTCCTCGCCGGCGGGGAAGCTCCAGCCGTAGCCCGCGCGCACATAGGAGGCGTCGATCCACAGCTCCATCTCGAGTCCCTCGCCGCGGGGGTGGACCTCGAGCCCGCGCGAGAGCGGGGCGTCGGGGGGCTGGATCGGCTCGGCGCGCGATAGCACCCGCCGCCAGCCGAGGGCGTCGACGATCAGCGGCGCCCGCAGCGGCCCGCGATCGGTGTGCACGACGCCGCCCTCGCGCCCCGTGACGGCGGCCGTCTCGAACTCGAGCTCGCCGTCGTCGGCCTGCGCCCACATCAGCGCGCACAGCTCGCGGTAGTCGAAGGTCGAGAACGACCACGGAAGCTTCCAGCGGGCGGTGCGAACGGGCGTATGCACGACGATCTCCCCGAAGCTCTGGCGAAGCGAGCCCATCAGCTCCATCGCGGACAGCCACAGCGTTGGCATCGCGCACGCCGAGGTCTGGCGCTCGCCGATCTCGTAGCGGTCGACGACGAGCACGCGCGCGCCGCTGCCGGCGAGCTCACGGGCGACGGCGAGGCCCGCGAAGCTGGCGCCGCATACGAGCACGTCGCAGTCGCGGTCCAGCCGGGTACGCTCGTCCCCGCGCTTGGTCGCTCGCACAGGCATGTCGCCGCAATGATACGGCTGCGCTACGCTTCGGCGGGTGCACACGGTGATAGAGAACGCTGAGGCTCGCGTCGTCGACGGGTCGAACGGGCTGCTGCTTGAGGTGGACGGCCAGATCGTCCCCAACTACGACGCGACCTTCAGGACGATCGAGGAGGGCGAGGTCGTCACGGGGCATGTCGTCCGCATCGACAAGGACGAGGTTCTCGTCGACATCGGCTACAAGTCCGAGGGCGTAATACCGGCCAACGAGCTGTCGATCCGCAAGGCCGTCGACCCCAACGAAGAGGTTCACCTCGGCGAGGAGGTCGACGCGATCGTCCTCACCAAGGAGGACCAGGACGGCCGCCTGATCATGTCCAAGAAGCGCGCGCGCTTCGAGAAGGCCTGGCGCCGGATCGAAACCGCCGCCGAGTCGGGCGAGCCGGTCGAGGGCACGGTGATAGAGGTCGTCAAGGGCGGCCTGATCATCGATCTGGGCGTGCGCGGCTTCCTGCCGGCGTCGCTCGTCGACATCCGGCGCGTGCCGAACCTCGATGAGTACATGGGCACCAAGATCGAGACGAAGGTAATCGAGCTCAACCGCTCGCGCAACAACGTCGTGCTCTCCCGCCGCGCCGTGCTCGAGGAGGAGCGCAAGGAGGTGCGCCAGCAGATCCTGGACCGCCTGCAGCCGGGACTCGTCGTGGAAGGGCAGATCTCCAACATCGTCGACTTCGGAGCGTTCGTCGACCTCGACGGGATCGACGGCCTGATCCACATCTCAGAGCTGTCGTGGTCGCACGTCAACCACCCGAGCGAGGTGCTCTCGATCGGCGACACCGTGAAGGTGAAGGTGCTCGACATCGACCGCGACCGCCAGCGCATCTCGCTCGGCCTCAAGCAGACCCAGGAAGACCCCTGGCAGCGGATCGTCGACACCTACAACGTCGGCGACGAGCTCGCCGGCAAGGTCACCAAGGTCGTCACCTTCGGCGCCTTCGTGGAGATCCTCGACGGCGTGGAGGGCCTCGTGCACATCTCCGAGCTCGCGCCACACCACGTCGAGAGCCCACGCGAGATCGTCCATCCCGGAGACGAGATCCGCGTGAAGATCCTCGAGATCGATTCCGAGCGCCGCCGCCTGTCGCTGTCGGCCAAGCGCGTCGAGGACCAGATCCTGCCCGTGGCGCGGCCTGCGGACGCCGAGGCCACCGCCGAGGAGGTACCGGCGGACGCTGAGGCGAGCGTCGCCACGGTCGAGGCGGCGCAGGACGTAGAGACGATCCCCGCGCCGGAGGCCGCCGGCGAAGGTGCAGCGCCCGCCGAGCCCGCCGACGCGGACAAGCAGGCGCAGGCGGGCGAGTCCGAGGCAGCCGCCGCGGAGACAGTCACGGCAGAGGCGCCCGCCGTGGAGGCGCCCTACGTGGAGGCGCCCGACGTGGAGGCGCCCGCCATGGAGGCGCCCGACGTGGAGGCGCCCGACGTGGAGGCGCCCGCCGTGGAGGCACCCGTTGCAGGGCACGACAGCGCAGCCGGAGCGGACGGGGTCGATGCGATCGGCGCAGAGCCGGAGCTCGCGGCCGAGTCCAGCCCGCAGGACTGACGGCAGCCGGCGCAGGCGGGCGATGAGCGAGGGGGTTCCCTTCGTCGGCTTGACGGGCGGGCTCGGGTCGGGAAAGTCGACTGCGCTGGCCGCGCTCGCGCGCCTCGGCGCGGAGGTGATCTCCAGCGACGCGATCGTGCACGAGCTCTACGCGGGCCCGGACCTCCGTGACGCCGTCGTGGCGCGCTTCGGCGCGGACGTGGCACCCGGCGGGGTGGTCGACCGCTCACTGCTCGCAGAGCGCGCGTTCGCGAGCGCCGAGGACCGCGCCTGGCTCGAGCAGCTCGTGTGGCCGCTCGTGGGCGCGCGCGTGGGCGCGTGGCTCGCCGAGGTGCGCGCCCGGCCGGTGCCGGCGCCGGCGGCCGTCGTCGAGGTTCCACTCCTGTTCGAGGCCGGCATGGAGGGCATCTACGACGCGACGATCGCGGTCGTGGCCGACGAGAGCGTGCGCGAGCGCCGGGCCGCGGCGCGCGGGCACGCGCTCGTGGACGAGCGCGCGGCGCGCCAGCTGGCGCAGGAGGAGAAGGCGCGCAGGGCGACCTACGCGGTTCGCAACGACGGCAGCGAGGAGGAGCTCGAACGGGAGCTGTCGGCCGTGCTTGCGAAGCTGAACGAATGAGGACGCGCCCGCTTGGACGCGCCACGGCGGTCGCGATCGTCGCGATCCTGCTCGCCGTGGTCGCGATCGGCGTGCACCAGGCGGCGCGCCGGCTCGCGCTTCCGCTCACGCACGCGAGCCTGATCCGCGAACAGGCCTCCGCCAAGCACCTCGATCCGGCGCTGATAGCAGCGGTGATCTACACCGAGAGCAGATTCGAACCGCGTCCCTCATCGGCGGGCGCGGAGGGTCTGATGCAGATCCTGCCCGCGACTGCCTACTACCTGGCGCATCTCTCAGGCGGCGTGCGCTTCACCACCAGCGACCTCGCCACGCCGCGCGTCAACGTCGCCTACGGCAGCTACTACCTGCGCTACCTGCTCGACCACTACAACGGCAACGAGATGCTCGCGCTCGCCGCGTACAACGGCGGGATCGCGAACGTCGACCGCTGGGTCGCGCACGCGAACGCCGAAGGCCACGGCCTCGAAGCCGAAGCGATCCCCTTCCCGGAGACACGCGAATACGTGGCGCGCGTTCTCGCCGCCCAACGCGACTACCGCGCTACCTATGCGCACGAACTCGGGATCCAGTAGCGCCGCTTGCCGAAGGGCTACTGTAGTTGGCGCTACCGCCTATGCCCGACTTCAAGCTCGACTCAGTGTTCACGCCCACGGCCGACCAGCCCAAGGCGATCGAGGGACTTGCGGAGGGGATCCTTGCGGGCGAACGCGCGCAGACGCTGCTCGGCGCGACGGGCACGGGCAAGACGATGACGATGGCGGGCGTGATCGAGGCCGTGCAGCGGCCGACGCTCGTGATCGCCCATAACAAGACGCTCGCAGCGCAGCTCTGCAACGAGTTCAGGACCTTCTTCCCCGACAACGCGGTCGAGTACTTCGTCTCCTACTACGACTACTACCAGCCCGAGGCCTACGTGCCGAGCCGCGATCTCTACATCGAGAAGGACTCCGCGATCAACGAGGAGGTGGACCGCCTGCGCCACGCGGCGACGGCGGCCGTGTTCGCACGCCGCGACGTGATCGTGGTGGCCTCGGTGTCGTGCATCTACGGCCTCGGCTCGCCGCAGACCTACGAGATGAACATGCAGATCCTCAAGCGGGGCGAGGAGATCGACCGCGACCGGCTGCTGCGCAAGCTCGTCTCGATCCAGTACACGCGCAACGATCAGGTGCTCTCTCGCGGCACCTTCCGCGTCCGGGGCGAGACGCTGGAGGTGTTCCCGGCCTACGCGGAGACGGCGTTCAGGGCGAGGATGTTCGGCGACGAAGTGGAGCGCCTGCAGCACTTCGACCCGCTCACCGGCGAGCTGATCGCCGATGACCTCGAGCACGTGGCGATCTGGCCGGCGACGCACTACACGGTCAAGGAGGGCAGCATCGAGGCAGCCGTCGAGGAGATCGGACGCGAGCTGAACGAGCGCTGCGAGCAGCTCGAGGCCGAAGGCAAGCAGCTCGAGTCCCACCGCCTGCGCCAGCGCACCCAATACGACATGGAGATGCTGCGCGAGGTGGGCTTCTGCTCGGGCATCGAGAACTACTCGCGGATCCTCGACGGACGCCGTCCGGGCGACCGGCCGTACTGCCTGATCGACTACTTCCCAGAGGACTTCGTCTGCTTCATCGACGAGTCCCACCAGACGGTGCCGCAGATCGGAGGCATGTTCGAGGGCGATCGCTCGCGCAAGCAGACGCTCGTCGACTACGGCTTCCGCCTGCCGAGCGCGTTGGACAACCGTCCGCAGACATTCAACGAGTTCCGCTCGATCACGCCGCAGCTCGTGTTCGTGTCGGCGACGCCCGGCGAGTACGAGCGCACGCAGTCGCGGCGCGTGGTCGAGCAGATAGTGCGCCCGACCGGGATCGTGGACCCGGTCGTCGAGGTGCGCGAGACGCGCAACCAGATCGACGACCTGATGAACGAGGTGCGGGCGCGCGTCGACCGCGACGAGCGCGTGCTCGTGACGACGCTGACGAAGAAGATGAGCGAGGACCTCTCCCAGTACCTGCTGGAGATGGGCTTCAGGACGCGCTACCTGCACTCCGAGATCGACACGCTCGAGCGCATCCAGATCATCCGCGACCTGCGGCTCGGCGAGTACGACGTGCTCGTGGGCGTGAACCTGCTGCGCGAGGGGCTCGACCTGCCCGAGGTATCGCTGGTGGCGATCCTCGACGCCGACAAGGAGGGCTTCCTGCGCGGCGAGACCTCGCTGATCCAGACGATCGGGCGCGCGGCGCGCAACGTGGACGGCACGGTGCTGATGTATGCAGACAAGGAGACGCGCGCGATGCGCGCGGCGATCTCCGAGACCGACCGCCGGCGCGAGATACAGCTCGCCTACAACGAGGAGCACGGCATCACCGCGGCGACGATCGTGAAGGGCATCTCCGATATCGCCGAGTTCCTGCAGGCCGAGTCGAAGGTGCCACGAGGGCGGCGGCGGCGCACCCGCAGGGGTGTGCGGGGCAAGGACGAGATGCCGCGCCACGAGCTCGAGCGGATGGTCGTGGAGCTCGAGGAGGAGATGCTCGCGGCCGCCGACGAGCTGCGCTTCGAGTACGCCGCACAGCTGCGCGACGAGCTTCGCGAGCTGCGGCGCGACCTGCAGGAGATTCGCGCCGGCGAGGCCCCCGCGGACGATTCGCAGGCAGATGAGACTGCCAGCCGCGACATGGCCTAGGATGCCGCCCGTGGATCTCGAGCGCCAGGCAATCGAACGTCGCGACTTCCCGATCTCGAGGCGGGGATACGATGCCAGCGCCGTGGACGCGCACCTGCGCGCGCTCGCGGTGGAGGTCGAGGAACTCCAGCGCAGGGCCGTCAGCGGCGGCGTGGAGATGTCGCTGGCCTCGAGCGCGGGCGCGCAGGTGCAGAGCATCATCGAGGCCGCCCAGGCGACCGCCGCCGACATGGAGCGCCAGGCCAGCGAGAGCGCGCGGCAGGTTCGCGAGGCGGCCGACCGCGACGCGGAACTGACACGCCAGGAGGCGATCGAGAAAGCGCGTGCGCACGTGACCTCCGTGGCGCAGGTGGCCGCGAGCCTGCTCGAGCGAGTGGGCGGGATGGACGGTGAGGCGCGCGCGCTCGTCGAAAGCCTGCGCGCGGGCGCGAGCCGCCTGGCCGGCGATCTCGCAGCGGTCGAATCGAGCATGGTCGAGCTCTACGACGCGGCCGCGGGCCGCGGCGCGCCCGCCGCCGTCCCTCCGCCGCCGCCGCCCGCGCAGAGCGCGTTCGACGCGGAGCTCGCGGGGGCGATGGGCGAAGCCGCGCCCGCGCCAGAAGTCCAGCTTGCGCCCGAGCCGCCAGCATCCTCGCCAGGGCCTGCAGCCGCGCCGGCGCCGCCAGCCGACACGGGCGACATCGACGGCGCGCGCCTGATCGCGCTGAACATGGCGCTCAACGGCGAGTCGCGGGCCGACACCGAGCGCTACCTGACGGACAACTTCCAGCTGCCCGACCACGCGACGCTGATCGACGAGGTCTACGCGGCGATCGAAGGGTAGGAGCTTCCGGCCACGGGGGGGGCGACCTGGTGACGTTGCGGGTCCTCGGCGCCGGCCTCGGTCGAGCTCGACGCGCGGGTCGCGTCAGGCGGCGGCTGACCGGCGGAGCATCACGTTGAGCGGGTTGCGTTCGCCGAGCGAGTGCCACCCTCGGGGTTCGAGCGCAGCTTTGAGGAGCGCAGGATCACGAGTGGCAATGACGTTGGGCGGGCCCCACCCGGCATGCGGGACCGATGGTTCGAGCGGGCGCAGCAGGGGGCCGAGAAAAGTCTCGCCGACTGTGAAGAGCGAGAAGCCGCAGGCAACGAGGAGTTCCGTCACCGGCGTGGGCGGCTCCTCGTGCTCCTCAACGATCACCGTCCTGACCGCGGCAATGGACGACTCCGCGCCCCGGAGGACCTCCAGCTCGTGCCGCTCGATGTCCAGCTTCAGGAGGGCGATCTCGCCGGGCGGGAGGCTCACGTCGTCCAGCCGCATCGCCTGCACCTCGATGCTCGCGTGCTCCTCCTCGAACCCGCGAAACGAGGCCCGCTCATGGTTGGCGTCATGCTCGCGGGGTATGTGCAAGGAGCGAACCGCCGTGACGTCCGACAGCGCCACCCGGTGCAGGGTGACCTCGCCTATCGGAACTTCCCCGCTCTGCCAGTTGCGCAGATTCGCCTCCAAGCTGGCAAATATCTCAGGCTGGGGCTCGAACGATATGACGCGGCCTTGAGTTCCGACGCGGCAGGCCATGATGCTCGTCATATACCCGACGTTCGCTCCGACGTCGATCGCGGTGTCGCCCCTTCGGACGAGCCGGAATATCGCCTCGGTCACGGCCAGGTCGTAGATACCCCCCCGGGCAATCGCATGTCCCATCGGTCCCGACGGGCCATAGGACAGGGACACGCCCCACGGCAGGCCGGTTCTCCCAGGGGTGTTGCTCAGCCGGGAGAGTGCCGATCGCCTCGGGGTGAAAAGGTAGTGGGGCTTGTTCAGGCGCCCGGGCCTTCGAACGGATCGGTCTGGGCGGGCCACGACGTCGAGTTGCTGCGGTGGTTTCCCAGCCACGTTCGTCCTTGATGGTTGTTGCGAGCGACGATCGCTCTGCTTGCCGAGAAGCCTAGCGGTAGTCCTGGCGCGCGCGGATACGAACGTCTGTTCGCAGTCGTAGAATGGCCTTTCATGGCGTCAAGCAACCAGATCGTGGTCTCGGGTGCGCGCGAGCACAACCTCAAGGACATCTCGCTCGCGCTGCCGCGTGACGCGCTCGTCGTGATCACGGGGCTGTCCGGATCGGGCAAGTCCAGCCTCGCGTTCGACACGATCTACGCCGAGGGCCAGCGTCGCTACGTGGAGTCGCTGTCGGCCTACGCGCGCCAGTTCCTGGGCCAGATGGACAAGCCCGACGTGGATTCGATCGAGGGGCTCTCGCCGGCGATCTCGATCGACCAGAAGACGACCTCGCGCAACCCGCGCTCGACGGTCGGCACGGTGACCGAGATCTACGACTACCTGCGTCTGCTGTGGGCGCGCGTGGGCAAGCCCCACTGCCCGATCTGCGGGCGCCCGATCGTGGGCCAGTCAGCCGAGCAGATCATCGACCAGGTGATGGAGCTCGCAGAGGGTACGCGCTTCATGGTGCTCGCGCCGGTCGTGCGCGGACGCAAGGGCGAGTACGGCAAGCTGCTCGACGAGCTGCGCGCGGACGGGTTCGCGCGCGTAAAGATCGACGAGCGGGTGCGCTTGCTCGAGGAGTCGATCGTGCTCGACAAGCGCTACAAGCACGACATCTCGGTGGTAGTGGACCGCCTCGTGATGCGCCACGACGTGCGCAAGCGGCTGGCGGACTCGATCGAGACGGCCGTGGGGCTCGCCGATGGGCTCGTGGAGATCGAGATAGTGGGCTCCGGACGTACGTCCTCCGCCGGGGGGTCGGCCGCTGAGCGCACGTCGCAGGACGGCGAGCCAGGGGACCGTGGCCACGCGACGGGCGCAAAGGGCGCGCGTGCGGCGGTCGCGCAGATCGTGCCGGGGGCCGTGCCCGAGCCGGGCACGATCTACACGTTCTCCGAGCGTTTCGCCTGCCCGGTGCACGGGCCCTCGCTGGTCGAGCTCGAGCCGCGGATCTTCTCGTTCAACTCCCCGCACGGCGCCTGCGACCGCTGCACGGGCCTGGGCTCGCAGATGGAGATCGATCCCGAGCTGGTCGTGCCGAACTCGACCCTGTCGATCGCCGAGGGCGCGCTCGCGCCGTGGGCGGGCAGCGCGTCGAACTACTACGAGCAGGTCACGGAGGCGATCGCGGAGCGCTATGGGGTGGATTTGGACGCGCCCTGGGAGGAGCTGCCCGAGGCCCAGCGCGAGGTGTTCCTGTACGGGACCGGCGGCGAGCCCGTGCAGGTGACCTACCGCAACCGCTACGGGCGCCGGCGCTCCTACGCGACGCGCTTCGAGGGCATCGTGCACAACCTCGAGCGCCGCTATCGCGAGACGGACTCGGAGTGGAGCAGGGAGAAAATCGAGGAGTTCATGTCGCTGCGCCCGTGCCCGGTGTGCGGAGGGGCGCGGCTGCGCGCGGAGTCGCGGGCCGTGCTCGTGGCGGGCACCCGCATCGAGGACTTCTGCGCGCTCTCGGCGCACCGGGCGCTGCAGTGGGTGGAGACGGTGGAGCTCTCCGAGACCGACCGCCACGTGGCGCGCTTGATCCTCAGGGAGATCTCCGAGCGCCTGCGCTTCCTGGAGAACGTGGGCATCGGCTACCTCTCGATGGACCGGGCGGCGGCGACGCTGTCCGGGGGAGAGGCGCAGCGGATCCGGCTGGCGACGCAGATCGGATCATCCCTGGTGGGCGTGCTCTACATCCTGGACGAGCCCTCGATCGGCCTGCACCAGCGCGACAACGCGAAGCTGATCGCGACGCTCGAGCGGCTGCGCGACCTCGGCAACACGGTGATCGTGGTCGAGCATGACGAGCAGACGATGCGCGCGGCCGACCACCTCGTGGACCTCGGCCCGGGAGCGGGCGAGCACGGCGGTCGGATCGTGGCGGCGGGGACGGCGGAGGAGGTAGAACGCGTCCCGGGCTCGCTCACGGGCCAGTTCCTGGCGGGAACGCGCGCGATCGCGATGCCCGAGAGCAGGCGTGTCCCGAGTGGCTATGTGGAGATAGTGGGCGCCGCCGAGCACAACCTGCGCGACATCGACGTGAGCTTCCCGCTCGGCGTGCTGACGTGCGTCACGGGGGTGTCGGGGTCGGGCAAGTCGACGCTCGTCAACGACGTGCTGTTCAAGGCGGTCGCCAACCGGCTGCACCGCGAGCGCCGTCGCCCGGGCGCCCACCGCGCGGTGCACGGCCTCGAGCAGCTCGACAAGATCATCCAGGTCGACCAGTCCCCGATCGGACGCACGCCGCGTTCGAACCCGGCCACGTACACGGGTCTGTTCGACGTGATCCGCGACCTCTTCTCCAAGACGCAGGAGGCCCGCGCCCGCGGGTACAAGCCCGGTCGCTTCAGCTTCAACGTCAAGGGCGGGCGCTGCGAGGTGTGCCGCGGCGACGGCCAGATCAAGATAGAGATGCACTTCCTGCCCGACGTGTACGTGCCCTGCGAGCAGTGCCACGGCAAGCGCTACAACCGCGAGACGCTCGAGGTGCGCTTCAAGGGCAAGAACATCGCCGACGTGCTCGACATGCCCGTCGAGGAGGCGCTCGGCTTCTTTGCGCACATTCCCAAGATCCGCAGGCGCCTGGAGACGCTGGATGCGGTCGGGC
>Ga0209040_10000419_pt1 | contig 32578 bp, 28 predicted proteins | sample BogFormECP12_OM3_FD_188240 | JGI IMG/M metagenome (GOLD analysis project Ga0209040, IMG submission 188240) | Bog forest soil microbial communities from Calvert Island, British Columbia, Canada - ECP12_OM3 (SPAdes) (version 2) | ecosystem: Environmental > Aquatic > Freshwater > Wetlands > Bog ... | reverse complement strand
CGTGAACATGGCCACTGAAATGACCGCTTTCACGAAGGACCAGGTCCTGCAGCAGGCCGGTGTCGCGATCCTCGCGCAGGCCAACGCGCTGCCCAACGCGGTCCTGCACCTGATCGAATAGATCACAACACTTCCCTCAGCGGTGGCGTCTCTGATGCCACCGCTGCAGTGAAGCCGACCCGCTGCTGGCCGATCTCCGGTCGGTGACTGTGGCGGGTGGGTCACAACGCTTCCGGCGGTCGGCGAAGACCGGCAGAAGCCACATACCGCCGATTCATCGAGGGAACGGTGGTGAGGCGGGCGGCGACGGCCGCCCGCCTCTTTTATTGGCTCCCGCCCGGCGACGGCCGGCCCGGTTCGTCGGGCCGCGCGCCCAGGGGCAGCGTCGTGTGAACGGCTAAACACCGCCGCGCGGGTGCCGATTACCGAGGCGATGTCGATTCAATCGACGATCGCGCGGGTGGAATCGATCCGCCAGGCGATTGCGGACCCGGCTGAACTGATCGGCTCGCGCGCCGCCGCTACAGGCGGCGCCGAAGCGCCGGGGGGTGCGCCGGGTGCGAGCTCGACGCCGTTCGCCGCCGCTCTGGCGCAGGCGAGCGCCGGCTATCGCGGCGCCCAGACGGCCGAAGGCGCGTTGGGTGGCGGAGACGGAGCGGACCTGGCGACGACCACCCCGGTGTCATACGAGAACGCGCTCTCCGGCCTGCAGGGCTCGACCGGCCCCGGGGCGGGAAGCGCGGGCGGAGGCTTTGGGGCGCGTATCGTCGCGGTGGCGGAAAGCCAGATCGGCCAGACCGAGCAGCCGCCTGGATCGAACGAATCGCCGGCGATCGCCGAATACCGCAGCGCGACCGCCGGTGCGATCCCGGGCGCGCCGTGGTGCGCGTACTTCGCCTCGTGGGCCGCGCGCCAGGCCGGCGAGCCGATCGGCAGTGAAGGACAGGGGCTCGGTGCGGTCTCGGAGATCTGGTCCTGGGCGCAGAGCAGCGGGCGCGCGATAGCCAACGGCCCGGGCGTGGTGCCCAAGCCTGGCGATCTGATCGTGTTCGGCTCCGAGCACGTGGGGATCGTGCGCGGGGTGCTGCCCAACGGGCAGATCGCGACGATCGAGGGCAACTACGAAAACAAGGTCGCGGCGAACGTCCGCAGCCCAACGGAAGCCACGGGCTACGTGAGCATGAGTTGAGCTGCCGCGTCGGCGGTATCGTTCCTGCTCGGGGGAGGAACATGAGCGAGCAATCACCGAAGCCCGACGGACGGCTCGCGGCGAGGACCTCGCCGTTGAGGATGTTGCTGCCGGCGCTAACGATCCTCGCCGTTGCGGGGATCGCGGCGCTGGTGCTGCTCGGAGGCTCCTCGAAGCCCGCGCTGCCCAACGGGGCAAGCCAGGCGCCGGCCGGCAGCGGCTACTTCGGAACGCTTGCCCTGCCCTCCAAGCAGGCTCCGCCGATCGCGCTTCGCAACTACCTCGGGCAGCCGGTCACGCTCGCCGAGTACCGCGGGCGCGCGGTGCTGGTGACGTTCCTGTACGCGAACTGCCCCGACGTGTGCCCGCTGATCGCGTCCAACCTGCGCGTCGCCCTCAACCAGCTCGGCGCGCGCGCGGGCCGCGTGCAGGTGATCGCCGTGTCAGTTGATCCGCGCGGCGATACGCCGTCGGCTGTGGCGCGGTTTCTCGCTAGCCACGAGATGGTCGGCAGGATGCAGTACCTGATCGGCTCCGCCCCGGCGCTGGCCAAGACATGGGCGGCCTGGAGCGTTGGCTCGACGCGGGACGTCGGCCAACCGAACCTCGTCTCTCATTCGGCGCTCGTTTACGGCGTCAGCGCGAGCGGCCGTCTGACGACGATCTACCCGGCCACGTTCGAACCGGCCCAGATCGTGCACGACGTCCCGCTGCTGGCCGCGCGCTGAGAGCGCGGGTTGCTGCGCGCGTCGCGCCCGCGGCCCCGCTCAGCGCTCGTCGGGCCCCTCGAGCCACAGCGCCACGTACCAGATCGAGACCACGATCAGCACGCCCAGCGGTATCACCAGGGTGAGGATCGAGGCTGTCAGGAAGCGGGTGGCGATCGGGATGACGGTGCTCGGCATTTACCCTCCTAGTGCTCGCTGGCGAGCCGCGGCGCGCGCGTCGACCCAGGGTCCTGCGGCGCCAGCCAGCGGTGGACGTACGCGAATATGACGATAACGAAGGTGATGGACCCTGGCACCCACATCACACCCGCAGCGAGCTGCTGATCGGCCACCGCCGAGATGCCACCGGGGCGGGTGGCCTGCACGGCATAGAAGTGGTAGAGGGGGTGCGGTGCGAGCGCGAGCACGACTGCAAGCGCCCAGCTGACGATCATCGCGCCGACCACGTAGAGGACGCGCTCGGGCGCCGTGAGGCGCGCACGCAGCGGCGGGGAGCTGATCACCTGCTTCCAAAACAGCAGGGCGGTGCAGAAGAACAGTGTGTGCTCGAGCGCGTGCAGCTCGCTGGAACGGAGAGTCGCGTCGAACATCATAGGTACGTGCCACGCAACGAGCACGCCGGCGAACAGCACGAAGCTGACGTCCGGCCGGCCGATCGTCCGGGTGAGCCAGCGCAGCGGACCGGCGCGCTCGCCGTGGCTTAGGCCACGGGCCAGCCAGCGGCGCGCGTCCAGCGGCAGGCACCGCCACAGGCGGATCCACGGGCACGCCACGACGAACAGCGGCGCGGCGACCATCAGCAGCAGCACGTGCTGGACCATGTGCGCCCAGAAGAGCTGCTCGCTGACGATCTCCAGCGGCGAGCTCAGCGCGATCGCGAGCACCCCAAGCGACGCGAAGAACGCGACGGCGCGCCAGCGCTGAGCGACCCGCTTGCGCGTCGGCGTGACCGTGCGCCGGCTGCCGATCCAGTAGAAGAGCGCGAGGTCGATCACGAGCACGAGCGGCGGGTCGAAGGACCAGTCCCAGAAGCCGGGAGCCGCTGCCGTCGCGGCGAGCACTACAGCAGGTACAGCGTGATGTAGGTCACTACCCCGATCGCCCCGAGGAAGCCCCAGTAGAAAACCGCTGCATCGAGCCCGCGCGGAAGCAGCCGGTCGGGGTGCTCGTAGGCGGTCACGCCCTCGCCACCCTGCGCGGTGGGTACGCGCCGCTCCCGCAGCTCGGTGGCCACGTGGATCTCCAGCCAGTACATCGTGCACAGCACGGCGATCAGGTAGAAGCCCATCCACGAGTAGAAGACGCTGGCGTAGGCTCCGTCGGTGGGCCCGAAGTCCTGCACGGTGAAGCCGATGCACTGCAGCGCGATCGCCGCCAGCCCAAGCAGGAGCGCTCCCGCCGCGGAGGCCACCCAGGGCCTCGATCTCTGCTGCTGGCGGCCCGCGAGGATCGCGAGCGCGACGCTGAGCACGATGCAGACGATGAACGCGACGCCTATGCCCTGATCGGGTTTCAGGCTGACGTGGACTTCGCCCTGTTCCTTCAGCGATTCGGCGGACGGCTTCCAGAAGTGGTTCTGGTCGATCGAGCGCAGGTAAAAGTAGGCGAACAGGAAGGCCAGGAAGAAGAAGGTCGTGGCGCCCGCGAGCAGGCGCGCGGCGACCGACAGGGCCCGCGCGCCCCGCTCCCTACGGAGGAGGGGCGGCTCCTGGGGGGCCCCCGCGCCCGAGAGCCCCGCCTGAGCGCCCACGCCGAGCGGTGCGCTTTCGCCCGCGGATGCCATGCTCAAGCCCCCGCCGGCGCCGGCTGCGTGCCGCCGCCCGGCAGCTGCGGCACGCCGTAGTCGTAGGGCTCGAAGTCAAAGCTCGGGAGCTGGTCGCCGGGGAAGTTTTCGACCGGCACAGGTGTAGGCACCTGCCACTCGATCGACTTCGAGCGCCAGGGGTTGGCCTCGGCGGGTTCACGCTTGAAGATCAACGAGTAGACGACGTTGAAGAGGAAGATCAGCATCGAGAACCCGAGCACGAAGGCGGAGATCGACACCCACACGTTGAGCGTATGCAGGCGCGGAGCGTAGCTGATGACGCGCCTGGGCATGCCCTCCATTCCGAGCGCGAACAGCGGCAGGAAGGTCGAGTTGAAGGCGATGAACATCAGCCAGAAGTGCCATTTGGCCAGTTTCTCGTTGAAGCGCAGTCCGAGCATCTTCGGGACCCAGTAGTAGACCGCCGCGAAGAACGCGAAGATCAGCCCGCCCATGATCGTGTAGTGGAAGTGGGCCATCACGAAGAAGCTGCCGTGCAGGTCGGTGTTGACGGGCGCGTCGGAGAGGAACACGCCCGTGAGGCCCCCGATCAGGAAGTTGAACGTCCAGGCCAGGCAGAACAGCATCGGTACGGTGAACGAGATTCGACCCTTCCACAGCGTGCCCATCACGCACAGGAAGATGAAGCCCGTCGGCACCGAGATGATCTCCGTGGAGAGGATGTAGAAGGGCCGCAGGTCGGCGTTGATGCCGCTGACGAACAGGTGGTGCTGCCAGACGAAAAAGCTCAGCAGGGTCACGCCGAGCATCCCCGAGATCGCCAGGCGGTAGCCCCACAGCGGCTTGCGCGCAAACACGGTGATCAGCTCGAGCACGACCCCGAAGCCTGGCAGGGCGAGGATGTACACCTCGGGGTGCCCGAAGAACCAGAACAGGTTCTGGAACAGGTAGGAGCTGCCGCCGCCACCGGCGATGAAGAACGATGTGTCGATCGTCCGATCGAGCGCGGACATCAGCAGCGTGGCGATCAGCATCGGCGCGGCGAGCACCATCAGAATCGAGGTGGCGAACACCGACCACACGAAGATCGGCAGGCGCGACCACGGCAGGTCGGGCGCGCGCATGGTCATGATCGTCGCCATCATGTTCAGCCCGAGCAGGGTCATGGAGACGCCGACGAGCGCGAAGAACATGATGTAGGAGTCCATCCCCATCACCGCTTGGTCGTTGAGCGGCTCGTACCCCGTCCACCCGGTCGGGAAGCCGCCGAAGAAGATCGTCGAGACGAGGATGAAGCCGGCCGCCATCAGCAGCCAGAAGGTCAGCGCCTCGATGCGCGGGAAGGCCATCCGCCTCGCGCCGATCATGATCGGCACGAAGTAGTTGGCGAACGGGCCGAGGATGCCGGAGGTCATCATCCCCATCATCATCGACCCGTGCATACCCACCAGCGAGAGGTACTGGTTGGGGCCGACGACGGTGGGCGTGTCGTGCAGCAACTCGGTGCGGATCAGCATCGCGTTCAGGCCCCCCACGAAGAAGAACACGCCGATCCCGGCGAGGTACTGGATGCCGACGACCTTGTGGTCCGTGCACAGGCCGAAGTAGCGCCCGATGCCCTCCTGCTCCTTCTCGCGCAGGGAGGCCGGGCGCCCGAGCAGGCGGGAGGCCGGGTAGTTGGCGAAGCCGAGGCCGATTAGGAAGCCGGCCACACCAAAGAAGTAGCCCAGCAGCAGCGAGACATCGTTCTCGTCCGATTTCGTCTGGTAGTGGAAGCTCCCCTGGAAACCGATCAGGTGACCGATCCACCAGCCGAGGTAGTAGCCGCCGACGCCGAGCAGCACGGCCGTCAGCAGGTTGAAGCCGATCAGCCGGCGCCATAGGGGGCGGGGAACCGGGTGGGGTGTTTCAGCTGCAGTCGTCGTATTCATCCGCCACGCCTCGTTGGTTCGGGTAGATAGGTCTTGCTGTACGGCGGCAGCACCTTCGTCACCGAGGCAAACCGCCGCTGTTGTTCATGGATCCAGATCACGAACGCCGCCGGTGTCACGACGTGGCCGGTGTCGAACATGTTCCCGTGCCAGATACCGCACAGCTCCGCGCAGCGCACTTCGAAGCTCTGGCGTTTCGTCGGCTTCACGAACGCGACGTTGTTGACGCCGGGATTCGCGTCTGCCTTGACCCCGAGCTGGATTGCCCAGAAGGAGTGGATCACGTCGAGCGAGGTGACGTTGAGTTCGATCGTCGTGTTGGCCGGCAGCACGATGTGGGGCGTCTCGACGCCGCCGTAGGTCGGCCAGCGGTAGGTAAACGCCCACTGCTGGGCGATCACCTGCACCGGCAGCCTGGGGCCGCTCGGCACGGTCAGCGGCGAGGGCCCGCTGCCCGAGCCGGAGCCGTAGTTGGCGAGCAGTTCGACGCTGCCGAAGCCCGCGAGCGCGAGCACCGCCGCCGAGGTGACGCCGATCCACCACGTCTGGATGCGCACGTTGCCGCGGACCGCAGGGCCTTCCAGCGCGGCGCCCTTCGGCTGGCGGAAGCAGATCACCGCGTAGAGGAGGTAGACCACGACCATCAGGAAGACGGGCGTCGCCGCCGCGACGAGCACCGTGTTGTCGGTGACATGCTCGGCGGCCTGTACGCTGCCCTTGCCCGGCGGCAGTTCGGGCCCCATCACCCAGATCACGAGCGGCACCGCGATCAGGCTGGCCACGATCCAGATTGCCGTAAACCTGCGGGCGTGGTTTGGTTCGCTCATCGATCAGACGACGTCGAGGAAGCCGTCCATGTAGCCGAGCGTCTGCATCGGCCCGCCGTTGCCGTTGAGGAAGCCCGCGGCGCAGGGCACGAAGCACTGCCAGCGGTAGCGGCCCTTCTTGCCCGTGCGGAACGTGAACGTGATAGTGCGGTGGGCCATCGTCGCCGGTTGGCAGGGGGCAAATTCGCACGGGTTCTTGGCTTCTTCGGAGATGCCGGGGAGCGGTACGAACACGCCGAGTTCCGGTATCGCGAAGGTATGCGAGGTTTCTTCGGGCGGAATCGAGCTGACGGTCTTGCCGTCCAGCGTCATCGTCCCGCCGATCGTCCCCTGGACCTGGGACAGGAACGGGTTGCGCAGACCGGTGGGAGAGTCGAACTGGTAGATCGTGACGTGCACGAGCGAGTTGGCGGGCACCTGGTAGACCGTGCTGTGCACCCATTGGCCGTTGCTGCGAGCGAGATAGCTCACCCAGTCCGGGTGTGAGGGGCTGAATTTGGGCCCGATCGACGCGACCGTCTCGAGCGTCAGGCTGGCGCCGGCGCTGACCACGGGGGTGGTCGTGGCGGCGACGGTCGGAGGGATGCTCGTGGCCCAGCTGGCTATGTAGAGGCCGATCAGGATCGCCACCACGAGCGTCGTCAGGCCAACGCCGAGCGACTTCTTCGCAAGAGCGCTCAAAGCGCCACCCCAGGCACCACGTAGTCGACCTCACAACCCAGGATCACGCTGCTCTCCTCAAGCTCGTGCTTTCCCCAGGACCCGCCGCCACACTATAAATCGCGCCCGTCGGAAGGACAATTCTAAGAAGATTTTCATGAAAGAAGCTTGGTCTTTGCGGAGTCGCGGTGCCACGCGAGCGCCACGGCCGGGCGCCGCACCTCGCCGACCGGCCCACGAGACGGCGGCTACGATCAACGCCTTGGCCACCACCGACGAACCCCCGGCTGCCAGCGAGCCACGTGAGGCGCCCGCCGCGACCACGGTGGCTTCGCCGATCGTCCCCGAGCGCCCCACGCTGGATGGTCTGGAGGCGAAGTGGAGCGCAGCCTGGGAGGACTCGGGCACGTACTCCTTCGACCGCTCCGCTCCCCGCGAGCGGGTCTTCTCGATCGATACGCCGCCGCCGACCGTAAGCGGCTCGCTGCACGTCGGCCATGTCTTCTCCTATACGCACACGGACGCGGTCGCCCGCTACCAGCGCATGCGCGGCATGGCGGTGTTCTATCCGATGGGATGGGACGACAACGGGCTACCCACCGAGCGGCGAGTCCAGAACCACTACGGCGTTCGCTGCGATCCGTCCGTCCCCTACAACCCCGCCTTCGAGCCGCCCGTCGACCCCTCCGAGAAGGAGCCCGTGGCCGTCTCGCGCCCCAACTTCGTGGCGCTGTGCCTGCAGCTCACCGACAGCGACGAGCGGGCCTTCGAGGAGCTCTGGCGCACGCTCGGCCTGTCGGTCGACTGGTCGATGACCTACACGACGATCGGAGCCGCCGCCCAGCGGGTCTCCCAACGCTCGTTTCTCGGGCTGCTGGCGCGCGGGGAGGCCTACCAGCTGGAGGCGCCGACTCTCTGGGACGTCGATTTCCGCACCGCCGTCGCCCAGGCCGAGCTCGAGGACCGCGAGCGCCCGGGCGCGATGCACCGCGTCCGCTTCGCACGCGCTGACGGTGACGGCGGCGCCCTGATCGAGACGACCCGACCGGAGCTGATAGCAGCCTGCGTCGCGCTGCTCGCGCACCCCGATGACGAGCGCCACCGCGAGCTTGTCGGTCGGGAGGTGCGCACGCCGCTGTTCGCGACCCGGGTCCCGGTCATGACGCACGCCGCCGTCGAGCGCGAGAAGGGGACTGGCCTGGTCATGGTGTGCACGTTCGGGGACGTCACCGACGTGACCTGGTGGCGGGAGCTGGGTCTGCCCGTGCGCTCCGTGCTCGGGCTGGACGGTCGTCTGCTGGAGGTCCCCTGGGGAGCGCCGGGATGGGAGTCCGAGGACCCAGAGCGCGCCAGGGCCAGCTACGCGGAGCTCGCCGGCGCGACGATCAACCAGGCGCGCCGGCGGATGGTGGAGATGCTCGCCGCGTCGGGGGATCTCGTCGGCGATCCTCAGCCCGTCAGCAGGGCCGTCAAGTTCTTCGAGAAGGGCGACCGGCCCGTGGAGATCGTCACCAGCCGCCAGTGGTTCATCCGCACGATCGACCACGCTGATGAGCTGATCGCCCGAGGGCGCGAGCTTCAGTGGCACCCGCCATATATGCGCGCCCGCTTCGAGGACTGGGTCGAGGGGCTCAACGGCGACTGGTGCGTGAGCCGGCAGCGCTTCTTCGGGGTGCCCTTCCCGATCTGGTACCCGATCGACGGCAGCGGGACGGTCCTCTACGACCAGCCGATCGCGCCCACCCCCGAGCGTCTGCCGGTCGATCCGTCCACGGATGTGCCCGACGGCTACGCGCCCGAGCAGCGCGGCCGCCCCGGGGGGTTCGCCGGCGATCCGGACGTGATGGACACGTGGGCCACCTCCTCTCTGACGCCGCAGATCGCGGGCGGGGCCGACGAGGACCGCGAGCTCTTCGAGCGCGTGTTCCCCATGGACGTGCGGCCTCAGGCCCACGACATCATCCGCACCTGGCTGTTCACGACCATCCTGCGCTCGCAGCTCGACGAGGGCGTGCTGCCCTGGCGCCACGCCGCCATCTCGGGCTGGGTTCTCGACCCCGACCGCAAGAAGATGTCCAAGTCCAAGGGCAATGTCGTGACCCCCATGCATCTGCTCGAGGAGCACGGTGCCGACGCCGTTCGCTACTGGGCCGTAAAGGGGCGGCCAGGAGCCGACACGACGTTCGACGCGCAGCAGATGAAGGTCGGAAGGCGCCTGGCGGTGAAGCTGCTGAACGCGTCCAAGTTCGCGCTTGCCGATCTGCCGCCCGAGGGGCGGGCGCTAACGCAGCCGCTCGACAGGGCCCTCCTCGCGCGGGTCGCCCAGGTAGTCGATGAGGCCACGCGCAGCTTCGAGGAGTACGACTACACGCGCTCGCTCGATCGCACCGAGGAGGCCTTCTGGTGGTACTGCGACTACTACCTCGAGCTCGTCAAGGGGCGCCGCTATGAAGGCGCCACCGACGGGGCGGCGTCGGCGAGCCGCGCGCTTCGGATCTCGCTCTCGGCCTTCCAGCGCCTGCTCGCCCCGTTCCTGCCCTTCGTCTGCGAGGAGGTCTGGTCGTGGTGGCAGCCCGGCTCCGTGCATCGCGCGAGCTGGCCCGAGGTGGGGGAGCTAGGGCTCGAGTGCGCCGGCGCGGAGGGCGCGCGCGAGCTGCTCGCGCTCGAGGTCGCCGCGGACGTCCTGCGGGAGGTGCGAAAGGCGAAGTCGCAGGCGCGCATGCCGATGCGCGCGCCGGTTGCGCGTGTGGTCGTGCACGACAGCCCCACGCGCCTTCAGGCGCTGGAGCTGGGCCGCGGCGACCTCGCCAACGCTGGCACGATCGCGTCCATCGAGTGCCAGCCCGCCGTTGAGTTCTCTGTCGAGGTCGAGCTGGCGCAGAGCGCCGACTAGCCGCCGGCCGTGCCCGAGCTCGCCGAGCCGATGGCGGGTAGCACGGTACTCGTCCTCGGCGACCCCGACGGGCTTGGGGCTGCGGTCGTGCGGATGCTCGAGCACGAGCACATCGCGGTCATCTCGGCACCTGGGCTGAGCGACGGGGAGACGGCGGCGATGCTCGCCGAGCCGCGCTGGGCCGCGGTCGCGATCGTCACGCGCGATGACGTGCTGGCGCTGCGCCTGACGCTGCTCAGCGCTCACGTGCGACCGGATCTCCCGCTGTGGATGACGATGTTCGACCGCACGATCACGCGCGAGCTGCGCCATGTAGCACCTGACGTGCATGTCGTCTCGCCGGCGGAGCTGGTGGCGGCGGATCTCGCTGAGCACTGCGTTGAGGCCGCGCCCCCGGCAGGCGCGCGAGGGCGCCGCGGCTCCCGGATCGTCGACGACGCGCTGCGACTGCTCGTGCGGGCGGGCGCGGCGCTCGTACTCGTCGTGTTGTTCGAGAGCGTGATCTCGATGATCGCGCTTCACGAGGGTGTTGTCGACGCTCTCTACTTCAGCACGAGGACCGTCGCGACGGTGTCGGGCGCGCCCGGCGCGACCTCGGCGCCGGCGTGGTTCAAGCTCCTCTCCGCGCTCGACACGATCGCGGCCCTGCTGCTCGTCGCCGTCTTCACCGCCGCGCTCGTTCGGCGTCTGAGCCGCGCTCGGCTGACCACGCTGCTGGGCGCGCGGGCGGCACCCAATCGCGGCCACGTGCTTCTGATCGGCTTCGGCCAGGTTGGGTTTCGCCTGGCGCAGGAGCTGCGCCGCCGCGGGGTCGCCGTGCTCGGCGTCGAGCGCGACCCCGACGCACCCTGCGTGCGCCTTGCCCGGGCCGCAGGCATCCCCGTCGCGATCGGCCGCGGCGATGACCGCGACACCCTCGAGCGCCTCGGCATCCGCCGTTGTGGCGTCGTGGCGGCGGTTACCTCGACCGACCTCGTGAACGTCGCGGTCGGCCTCGCCGCGAGCGACCTGGCGCCAGGCGTGGCGCTGGTTCTGCGTTTGGGCGATGGCGAGGTCGCGGCGGAGACCGACTCGCTGCTGCATCTCGGGCGGATCGTTGACGCCCACAAGATCGCCGCCGACACGCTCGCCCGCGGGCTTGCGGACGCGGTCGCGCGCAGGGCTGCTCGCCCGCCGTCCGACGGCTGAGAGGGCGCAACGCGCACGCGAGCAGCCGCGGCCGCTCAGCTGTCGGATTGTGCGTGTTCGTCATCGGACGTCTCGGGCGGCCTCATGAGGCGAAGGTTCAGTTCCTGCAGTCGCTCCTCCTTAACCATCGCAGGAGCGCCCATCATCACGTCTTGCGCGCGCTGATTCATCGGGAAGGCGATGATCTCGCGGATGTTCGGCTCGTTCGCGACGAGCATCACGATCCGGTCTATCCCTGGTGCGATGCCTCCGTGGGGTGGCGCGCCGGCGCGGAAGGCGCGGCCAAGAGCGCCAAAACGGGCGTCGACTTCGGCCCTTGAATATCCAGCGATCTCGAAAGCGCGATAGAGGATGTCGGGCCGGTGGTTTCGGATAGCGCCGGATGACAGCTCATATCCGTTACAGACGATGTCGTACTGGAATGCCTTGATCGAAAGTGGATCGGATGTGTCGAGAGCCTCTAGTCCGCCTTGGGGCATCGAGAATGGGTTGTGGCTGAAGGCGACCTCGCCGGTGGCCGGGTCCAGCTCGTACATTGGAAAGTCGACGACCCAGCAGAATCGGTAGCTTTCCGCCTCGACCAGGCCGAGAGATTCACCAACGTGGACGCGCAGCGTGCCCATCATCTTTTGGGCCTCGCGGCGCTGAGGATCGGCGATCATGAGCAGCATGTCGCCCTCTGCCGCGGCGAGAGCTGAAACCAGGCTCTCCTGGACGTCTTGATCCATGTGGCGCGCAAGTGGACCTCGCAGGCAACGGTTCGGCTCCACCACGAACCACGCGAGGCCGGCCGCCCCTTGGTCTCGAGCGAACACATCCAGGCGGTCGATGTCGGCGCGGCTCAGGTCTGGGTTGGGTAGGCGCATGGCCGAGACATGCCCACCCGTCAACGCTTTCACCCCCGAGGCGGCAAGCAGCTCGGTCGCGTCGCGCATCTCCAGCGGGATCCGCAGGTCGGGCTTGTCGGTGCCATACCGTTCCATCGCCCGTTCATAGGGAACGCGCTCGAACGGCGGGGCGGAGCTGCGCCACTCGGGGCGCAGCTCGGTGAAAAGGCCGTGCAGTACGTCCTCGACGACCTCGAAGACGTCCTCCTGTTGCACAAAGCTCATCTCGAGGTCGAGTTGGTAGAACTCTCCCGGCGAACGGTCGGCGCGGGCGTCCTCGTCGCGATAACAGGCGGCGATCTGGAAATAGCGGTCGAAGCCCGCGACCATGAGGAGCTGCTTGAACTGCTGGGGAGCCTGCGGCAGGGCGTAGAACTTGCCCGCGTGCAGGCGCGATGGAACGAGGTAATCGCGAGCGCCCTCGGGGCTCGAAGCCGTGAGGGTGGGAGTCTGGATCTCGAGGAAGTTGTGACTCCGCATGCGCTCGCGTATGCTCGAGATGACCTTGGAGCGCAGAACGATGTTCTCGTGCATGCGAGCACGACGGAGGTCGAGGAAGCGGTAGCGAAGCCGAGTCTCCTCGGGAGCGTCCTCGTCGGGAAAGATCGTGAACGGCAGTTGTCCCGACGTGCCGAGAACCGAGACCTGTGCTGCCTCGACCTCGACCTCACCGGTCTCGAGCAGAGCGTTCACCGTTTCAGGCGAACGCGCCAGAACGCGGCCCTCCACCTGCAGGACGGTCTCCTTGGGAGTGTGCGCGAGGTCCAAGCCGGCCTCGGGCCGAATCACTATCTGAGTGATGCCGTAGTGATCGCGCAGGTCGAGAAACAGAAGGCCACCGAGGTCGCGACGCGTGTGCAGCCATCCGCACAGGACGACGTTCTCCCCCACGTGCTTGCTGCGCAACGCACCGCAGGTATGGGTGCGCATGCGCGTCGGGAGGGGGTCATCGGCTTGGGATTCGTGTGTCATTCGCGTCAATTCTGAGCAGCCACCCAGCGAGGTCAGACTATCCGAGCGTCGGGCGCGAGTACGCGCCGTGGCCTACCAGCAGGGTTCGAACGGTTTGCCGTTGAGCGCGAGGTCGAAACGCGCGCCCATGATCCCGGCGGCTTCGTCGGCGACGCAGAAGCGGCTCTTCTTGAGCCCGTACTCGGCGTTCAGCACGGGCTCGCCGGCACGCAGATAGGGCTCGAAGTCGGCGCATTCCTTGTACTGGTTGCACTGCTCGCTGAGAGCGCCGTCGAAGTAGGGCTGCAGGGTCGCCGACTGTTCGCCGTCGTTCTTCTGCAGCACGGCCATGCCGAGCGAGTGGACCGTCTGCGCGACCCACTCGTTGAAGCTCAGCTGCTCCGCGCCGGTGATCGGGAAGCCGCTGTTGTTGGCATACGCTTCGATGTTGTCGGGCTCGACCGCGTCGAAGCCCTTTTCGCGGCACATCTGGAAGCGCGCCGACATGATCGGCCCGATCACTTCGAGCCTGCGGATGTCCAGCCAGCGCTCGCCCGGCCAGCCGTTCGACCGCCCGAGCACCGATTTCGGGAAGAGGTGGTAGTCGGGACGGAAGTTCTCGGCGGTGCCCACGTCGATGTAACAGATCACGTGCTTGCCCTGGGCGTGCAGCGCCGCAACCTCGGCGGCGCTGTCTTCGAAGCCGTCGATGTCGTAGGCGGCTACCCGCTTGCTGTTGCTGACGGTGCCCTGGAGCTGCCAGAACCAGGTCAGCCGCTGCGGCGGCTGCCACCAGGGGCCCTGCTCGGCGACCGCGGGCTCGGCGCCGGCGCCGCAGAGCGCGATCAACGCAGCGGAAGCGATCGCCGCGCAAGCAAGCCTCGCTCCGCGCGAGACGCTCCCGGGGCGGTGGGGCGGCATTGCGCCGTCCATCCTAGGTAGTCCGCTGCGGACTTACGGGCGATGGTCCGCCGGCTCGCTCGACGGCGGGCGTGCTCACGAAGTGCTTGCTCAGCATTGTCACCTGCCCCTGGTAGCTGGATCCGACGTCCTCGCCGTAGAGCACGTCCGGCTCCTCGGCCATGCGCTCGAACGCGAGCTTGCAGACGGGCTGGCGATGCTCGACCATGAACGACACGTCGCGAGCGCGCACCTCCAACGCCGCGCGGCTGCCCTTGGAATCGCCGCGCGAGTACCCGAAGCCGGGGTCGAAGAAGCCTGCGTAGTGGGTGCGCAGCTCGCCCGCGGTGGGGTCGTAGGCGAGCATCTCCGCCGCATAGGAGGGCGGAATGCTCACCCCCTCGGCGGAGAGCAGCAGATAGAAGACCTCGGGCTCGAGCACGATGCGCCGCCCGGGCTCGGGGTGCACCGACTCCCAGTAGTCGCGCCATTTCAGCGCGCTCACCTGCGTGAGGTCGATCGGCAGGCTGTTGCGCTTTGCGCGATATCCGACGATCGTCTCCTCCGAGCCCGACATGTCCAGGCTCAGGAAGAGGCCGTCCGCGAGCAGCAGCTCGGACTCGGCCAGCGGCCGCGAGTCCAGGTAGAGCAGCGGCGAGTGCGCATGCAGTCGCAGCAGCTCGGAGTCCGTGAGACGAGCGTCCTGCGAGAGCAGTCGCACCTGGTGCAGCGCCAGCCCGGTCTTGACGCGCACGGCGAACGTGCGCGGCACGACCTCGAGATAGAGCTTGCCGTGGTAGCCGGCGGCGATCTCGTCGAAGCGATGGTTGCGGTCGGTGAGCACCCTCGTGAACACGTCCAGGCGGCCGGTCGAGCTCTTTGGGTTGGCGCGCGCGCGGATGTCCTCGGGGAGTCGAAGCTGCTCGATCAGCGGGACGAGGTAGGGGCGATCGCGCTCGAGCGTCGCTCCGTCGCGCAGGTCGATGCGTTCGAACGCCAGGTCCTCGATCTTCTGCTCGACGGTCGAGCTGCTGTCGGGGAGGAAGCTGCAGCGCAGCGCCCATGCGTGCTCGCCGAGGCGCAGGTCGAGGCTCGCCGGCTGGACCGACTCGGCGGGAATCCGCCACGGGTCCGCGACGATCCAATCCTGGGCGATCGCGAGCCGCAGCGTCTGCGCGGGAAGCACGCCGTGGCGCGCGCGAGGATCCCCGATCTCCGCCGGCGCTGGCCGGATCGGCGTCGTCGTCGATGGGGGGCCGCTGCCCACAGGCGAAGTGTATGGCCCGCCGGGGAGCGCGCGCGGGCCGTCCGCAGCCGGGTCTACCTTCAAAAGCGATGCTGCTCAGAGAGTTCACCGACGGCATGGAGATCGACCAGGTGCTCTTGGTCCGCGAGGCCGAGCGCCGCGCGCGCCGCGACGGCGGCGAGTATCTGCGCCTGCAGCTCGGCGACCGCACGGGATCGGTCGCGTGCATGGTGTGGGAGGAGCTCGAGACGGTCTGCGAGCTGGCGCGCGCCGGTGCCGCCGTGAGGGTGCTCGGCCGCTATACGGTCCATCCGCGCTTTGGAGCGCAGATCAACCTTCGCGGCCTCTCCGAGGCGCCGGCAGGCAGCTATGAGCCGGCCGATCTGCGCGAGGGCCCGGCGCGGGCGCTCGCGCAGATGGAGTCCGAGGTGAGGGACCTGATCACGACCGTCCAGCAGCCGCACCTGCGCGAGCTGCTCGACCGCGTGTTCGCCGAGGACTCGAAGCTGTGGGCCGGCTACCGACTCGCGCCGGCCGCCAAGCACTATCACCAGGCCTACCGCCACGGCCTGCTCGAGCACTCGCTCTCCGTCGCGCAGGCCGTCAGCGCGATCAGCGCGACGTTCGCCGGCATCGATCGCGACGTGGCCGTCACGGGCGCGCTGCTGCACGACATCGGCAAGCTCGAGACCTACGCGGAGGAGCCCCAGGTGATCGAGCTCACGGACGCCGGACGCCTGCATGGGGAGATCGCGCTCGGCTACTACCGCATCCGGCGTATGATCGAGGACATCGACGACTTCCCGGGCGAGCTCGCCCAGGCGCTCGGCCACATCATCCTCTCTCACCACGGCAGCCTCGAGCATGGCAGCCCCGTGGTTCCATGCACGCGCGAGGCGACGCTCGTGCACATGATCGACAACCTCGGCGGGCGACTCGGCAGCTTCGACCGCCTCGAGAAGGAGCTGACGCCGGGACGGCGCTGGTCGGGATTCGACCGCGCGATCGGCGGCGGAGCGTTCTTCCCCGGTGCCGCCGATCCCGCGGTGCCCGCGGCGCCTGGCGAGCCCGCGCAGCCCGGCGGGCTGCCGGGCGTGGAGCGCGAAGCGGCCTGAAACGCCGCAAATAGCGGGGGCGTCCCCGCCGCCCATAGCACCCCGCTCGCCGGCGGCTTCTATCTTTGGTGGCCGATGGCAAAGGACACCGAGAAGCTGATCCGCCAGCTCTCGCTGATCTCCTACCTGATGGCCGAGCGCAGGCCGGTCACGGCGGTGGAGATCCGACGGGACGTCGAGGGCTATAGCGGCATGAACGAGGACGCCTTCGCGCGGCGCTTCTACGCGGACCGCTCCGAGCTCGAATCGCTGCGTATCCAGCTGACCGTGGAGCGCCCCGCCGACGGCGCGGCCGAGCAGGAGAACTACTCGCTGCGTCCCGAGAACTTCCACCTGCCTGCGATCGCCTTCACCGACAAGGAGCTCGCCGCGCTGCAGACCGCCCTCACGCTGCTCGACGGCGAATTCGCCTACGCCGAGCCGCTGCGCCTTGCGCTGCAGCAGATCACGTGGGGACGGCCGAGCCCGCTGCGCGCGCCGGAGTCGCGCTCGGTCGCGCTCGGCATCACCGCCTCCGCCGGCGGCCACGAGCTCTCGGCGCGTTTGGCGAAGGTCGAGACCGCGATCTTCCGCAACAAGACGATCGTCTTCGAGTACTACACGATGGGCCGCGACGAGGTGAGCACGCGCCGCGTCGACCCCTACCATCTGCTCTTCCAGGGCGGCCAGTTCTACCTGCTCGGCTACGCGCACGAGCGCGAGGCGATCAGGGTGTTCAGGCTCTCGCGGATCCGCGGCAAGGTCTCCTACGCGACCAAGGCCGAGCACGACTTTCATCGGCCCTCCGACTTCGATCCCCGCGCATACGCCAACCGCGCCGACTGGCAGCTGGGGGAGGAGCAGGGCCTCGCCGAGGTGCTGGTCTCGGGGCGGATCGCCTGGCAGGTCGAACGCCACTTCGGACGCTACGGGGAGATCTGCGAGCCGCCCGAGCACGACGACCGCGCGGCCTGCGAGGAGGGCGCGAGGCTCTTCCGCACGAGCTATGCGAGCGCTCGGAGCATCATCTCGTGGGTGCTCGGGCTGGGCGTGAACGCGCGGCTGCTGGGGCCGGAGGAGCTCGTGTGCGAGTTCGAGCGCAGGCTCGAGCTGCTCGAGGAGCGCCATGGCGAGTCCCCTCCGAGCGAGCCTCGGCGTCGCGCTGCGGGGGCGGCGGAGGCGGCGGCCCCGCACGGGCGAGGAAGCGGCGGGCGCACGCGGGCGAGGAGCAGGAGCGGGTCGGGCGAGGACGGCGGCGGCCGCGTCGAAGCGGCGATCAGGCCGGAGCGCTTCGCGCGCCTGGTAACGCTGGCGAGTATCCTGATCAGCTCGGGCAGGCGCGGCGAGAGGCTGCCGATCGCGCACGTCTGCGAGCGCCTGCAGCTCAGCGAGGAGGAGCTGCGCGAGGATCTCGGCGTGCTCAACGTCGTGAACTTCGGCGGCGGCTCGTACGTCCTCTATGCCGAGATCGACGAGGAGGCGGGGGAGATCGATGTCGATCCGGAGCCTTACAGCGACAACTTCGACCGCCCCGCGCGACTGCTGCCGGTCGAGGCGAAGGCGCTCGTGGCGGCGATCGACCTGATCGGCGAGCACATCCCGGAGGGCTCGCTCACGTCCGCGCGCAAGAAGATCGTGGCCGCGCTCGGAGAGGACCCGATGGAGCAGGGCCTGCAGGTGGCGCCCACAGCAGGCGACGACTCAGACGTGGCGCGTGTGATCTCCAAGGCGATCGTCCAGCACAGGATGGTCGAGCTCGACTACTACAAGGAGAACGAGGACGAGCTCGCGCTGCGTCGGGTCGAGCCCTACGCGCTCACCAACGGGCGCGAGGGCTGGTATGTCGCCTCCTTCGATCCCGAGCGCGGCGGCGTGCGTCACTTCAGGCTCGATCGCATCAAGCAGGCGACGGTCACCGACGAGCGGTTCTCGCCCCGCCCCGAGGTCGACCCGGCGGCCGAGGTCGACGGCTGGCTGCGCACGGGCGAGGTGCAGGCCTCTCGCAGCGCGCGCGTGTGGGTCTCGCCCGAGCGCGCGCGGTGGGCGCGCGAGGCCAGGCGCGTGGTGCAGGAGTGGGCCGACGGCGCCGTCGTCGTCGAGCTGAGCTTCGCCGGCGTCGACTGGCTTGTGCGGGAGATCCTCAGGGAAGCGGGTGACGCGGCCGTGCTCGAGCCGCAGGACGCCCGCGAGGCGGTGTTGGCGGCCGCGGTGCGGCTGCGCGAGCTCGGCGCGGCCACGCCGGCCGGCGTCTAGCACTGGTGAGCCGCCGCGCGCAGATCGCGATGAGCGGGCCGGAGGCTGCGGCGTTCCTGGAGCAGGAACGCACGGTGACCTGTGCGACGCTGGGACCGCGTGGATGGCCGCACCTGATGCCGCTGTGGTACGTCCTGCGTCAGGCTCCGGCGGGCTCGCCCGGCCCGCGGCTGTGGGCATGGACCTACGCGGCCTCGCAGAAGGTGCGCAACCTCGAGCGCGACGCGCGCGCCACGCTGCAGGTCGAGAAAGGCGAGCTCTACCACGAGCTGCGCGGCGTGATGCTCGAGTGCGAGGTCGTGATGCATCGACAGGAGGGCTTCGTTGCGCAGCTCGGTCGCGAGATCTTCTCGCGCTACGGGGCCGCGCGCGAGGAGGCGCCCCTGCACGAGCTCCCGGACGAGGTCGAGGAGATGGTCGCCGCCCAGGCTGCCAAGCGCGTGGCGCTGGAGTTCGTCGAGCAGCGGCGCGCGAGCTGGGACCATCGCAAGCTCCGCGCCGTCTACTGAGCGGCGGCGCGGCGGCGCGCGGCCGCTAGTCTCCTGCCCCGATGGAGTCGCTGAAGGGACTGATCCTCTCCGGAGGCAAGGGCACGCGCCTGCGCCCGATCACGCACACGAGCGCCAAGCAGCTCGTCCCGGTGGCAAACAAGCCGGTGCTGTTCTACGGCATTGAAGCGATGGCGCAGGCGGGGATCGAGGAGGTCGGCATCATCATCGCGCCCGAGACCGGGCCGGAGATCGAAGCCGCCGCCGGAGACGGCTCGCTGTTCGGCGTTCGCATCTCCTATGTCGTCCAGGACGAGCCGCTCGGGCTCGCGCACGCCGTGCTCACCGCTGAGCGCTTCCTCGGCGCGAGCCCGTTCGTGATGTATCTCGGCGACAACCTCCTGCAGGGCGGCATCTCGGACCTCGTGGCCGCGTTTCGCGAGCACGAACCGGACGCCCTGATCCTGCTCACTCCCGTGCCTGACCCGCAGAACTACGGCGTCGCCGAGCTCGAGCCGGCGCCGTCGGGCGAGGTCGGCCGCGTGGTCCGTCTCGTGGAGAAGCCGGCGCAGCCGGCGACCGACCTCGCGCTCGTGGGCGTGTACATGTTCACGGCCGGGATCCACGACGCAGCGCGTGCGATCGAGCCCTCGGATCGAGGCGAGCTCGAGATCACCGACGCGATCCAGCATCTCCTCGACAGCGGCATGCGCGTAGAGCCGCACATCGTGCGCGGCTGGTGGAAGGACACCGGTCGCCTGGAGGACATGCTGGAGGCCAACCGCCTGATCCTCGACAACCTGATCGCGCGCGTCGAGGGCGAGCTGATCGACTCCCAGATCGACGGCCGGGTCGTAATCGAGGCTGGCGCGCGCCTGGAGCGCACGACTGTCCGCGGGCCGGCGATCGTGGGGGCCGACGCGCGCCTGCGCGATTGCTATGTGGGCCCCTACACGGCGATCGGGGAGCGCTGCACGATCGCGGGCGCGGAGGTGGAGCACTCGATCCTGCTCGCCGGCTGCACCGTCTGCGACCTCGACGGACGGATGGAGTCCTCGCTGCTCGGGCGCAACGTGACGGTGCGCCGCGGCGATCGCCAGCCTCGTGCGTACCGCTTCATGGTCGGCGACAACTCCGACATCTCGATCCTGTGAGGGTGCTCGTCGTCGGCGCGGCCGGCATGCTCGGCCACGACGTCGAGCGCGCGGGCGAGCGCGCGGGCCACGAGCTCGTGCTCGTAGACCTGCCCGACATCGACATCACCGACGCGGTGGCCGTGGATCAGCTGCTCGATCGCCTCTCGCGCGAGCCGGCGTCGCTGCAGGCGGTCGTCAACTGCGCCGCCTGGACCGACGTGGACGGTGCCGAGACCCACCGCGAGCAGGCGTATGCCGTAAACGCGCATGGCGCCGGCAACCTCGCACGCGCGGCAGCGAGGGTGGGCGTGCCGCTGGCCCAGATCTCGACCGACTACGTCTTTGACGGCGTCGCTCCGCTCGACGCCGACGGTCGTGCCCGTCCCTACGTGGAGTCCGATCCGACCGGCCCGCGCTCGGTCTACGGCTCGACCAAGCTCGACGGCGAGCGCCAGGTGCTGGCGGCCTCGCGCGCGCACACGATCGTGCGTACCGCTTGGCTATACGGGGTCGACGGGCCCAACTTCGTCGAGACGATGCTGCGACTGGCCCGCGAACGCGGGGCGGTGCAGGTCGTCGACGACCAGGTCGGCTCCCCCACCTGGTCGGGGCATCTGGCCCCGGCCGTGCTCGGCCTGCTCGAGCGCGACGTGCAGGGGCTCGTGCACCTGACGGGGACCGGTGAGGTGTCCTGGAACGGCTTTGCCAAGGAGATCTTTCGCCAGGCCGAGGTCGAGTGCGCGGTGGAGGCCGTGAGCACTGAGCAGATGGCGCGCCCGGCACCGCGCCCCGGCTGGTCGGCGCTGCGCTCGGAGCGCGAAGAGGTCCTGCCGATGCCCGACTGGCGCGACGGTCTGGCGGGATACCTCGCTGCGCGTGCTGGGATGATGCGCGCATGAGCAAGCTGCTCGTCTGCGGTGGTGCGGGCTTCATCGGCTCGACGTTCGCGCGCATGCGCGTAGGCGAGCACGGCGATGAGGTCACCGTGCTCGACAAGCTCACCTACGCCGGTCGCGAGGAGAACCTGCGTGACCTCGCCGAGGAGGCGGGCTTCCGTTTCATCCGCGGCGCGATCGAGGACCGCGAGGCGGTGGACGCCGCGATCGCCGCAGGTGCGCCGGAGGCGATCGTGAACTTCGCCGCCGAGACGCACGTGGACCGCTCGATCGCCGAGCCCGACGCGTTCGTTCGCACGCACGGCCTCGGCACGTACGTGCTGCTCGAGGCCGCCCGCGCGCACGAGCTGCGCTACGTGCAGGTCTCGACGGACGAGGTCTACGGCTCGATCGAGCGCGGCACGTTCACCGAGCAGAGCCCGCTGCACCCGTCCTCGCCCTATTCGGCCACGAAGGCCGGCGCCGACCTGCTCGTGCAGAGCTACTTCCACACCTACGGGCTGCCCGTGCTGATCTGCCGAGGGTCCAACAACTACGGCCCCTATCAATATCCGGAGAAGCTGATCCCGCTGATGATCCTGAACGCGATTCACGGGGATCGGCTGCCCGTCTACGGGGACGGCATGCAGGTGCGCAACTGGATCCACAGCAGCGACTTCGCACGCGCCATCGGACACGTGCTCGAACACGGCATCGCCGGTGAGGTCTACAACGCGGGGGGGCCCGACGAGGTGCCCAACATCGAGGTCGTGCGCCGTATCGTCGAGCTCACGGGGGCGAGCACGGAGCAGATCGAGCACGTCGCCGACCGTCCCGGGCACGATCGCCGCTACTCGCTCTCCTCCGAGAAGGTCAGGGCGCTCGGCTGGAGCCCGCGCGTTCGCTTCGAGCTGGGGATCGAGCAGACCGTCGCCTGGTACCGCGAGAACGACTGGTGGTGGGAGCCGATCCGCTCCGGCGAGTACCGCGACTACTACGAGCGCCAGTACGGGCGCGCGCTGGGCTGACCGCGTCGAGCCCTCAGCCGAGGCTCGCGATCTTCCAGCTTCCTCCGGCTTCCTTGACGAGCATCACCGTCGTCTGGCGTTTCTTGCCTTCGTAGACGCTCGTCGCGGTCGCCGTCGCGGTCTTGCCGTTTGGGGCAAGCTTCACCGACTGGACCGTGATTTCCAGGCTGTCGATCTCAGCGAGCTGCTTTTTCACCGCGGCTTCGCACGCCGCTGTGCCGCCGAGCCGCGCGACGACACCTGCCGCGAGGTCGTTCGCACAGACCTTCTTCTGTTCCCCCGCGGTCGCATCGGACTGCAGGTTTGCGAGCGTCTGCGCGACGGCGTGTTCCTCTCCTTTGAAGCTCGACGTCGACACCGTGCTTCCGCACGCGCTCATCCCGAGAACCAGCAGCGGCGTGCAGATCAGGGCGCTTCGTCTTCTCAGGCGCGGACGCGCGGGCATGATCGGCGCAACGGACATCGTGGCGAGAGACTAGGGGACGGCGTCGCCGACGTGCGCAGCGGGCGCGCCGGGGAGGCAGCTCGAGGGTAGCGGAGCGTCTTCAACGGCAGTCGTGGGCCAGTGGCTGCTAGCGCTCGTCGTCGCGCCGATAGCCAAGCCGCGCCGAGACGCGATCGGCCGTCGAGACGAGATGCGGGACGAGAGCGTCCACGAACTCATCCAGCGAGATCATCGAGGCATCGGCGGTTAGGCTCATCGCCGCCACGACCTCGCGCGCCTCGTTGCGCACAGGTGAGGCGATCGCGAACAGGTTCGGGGCGAGCTCCTGATCGTCGACCGCGAAGCCGTCGGCGTGGATCTGCGCGAGCTCCTCGCGCAGTGCCTTCTTGCTCGTGATCGTGTTCGGCCCGCGCTTGGTCAGCTTGATCGTCGAGAGCAGCTCCCGCTGCTCTCGTTCGGGCAGGTAGGCGAGCAGCAGCTTGCCGGCCGCTGTGCAGTACGCGGGCAGCCGCGAGCCGGCGTGCAGGTTGAGCTCGACCTGACCACGAGCGCGGCGAAAGCTGCGAGCGAGGTCGACGAACAGGACCTCGGCGCCCTCGAGCACGGTCATGCTCGTCGTGTAGGAGGTCCTCTGACGCAGCTCCTCGAGGTACGGGTGGGCGTGCTCGCGCAGGCCCGTGGCGTTCAGCGCAGCCATCCCGAGGTCGGTGACGCGCAGGCCCAGTCGATACTTGCGCGAAGCGCCCTGCTCGAGATACCCGAGGGCGACCAGGGTGATCACGTACCTGTGCGTCGTCGAGCGGCTCATGCCGAGCTCGTCGGCGATGTCGGCGATCCCCAGCACCGGACGGCTGGGAGTGAAGCAGCCGAGTATCGCCAGCCCGCGCTCCAGCGACTGCGAGTAGCGCGGCTCGCGCAGGCTCGGAATCGACCACGCGGGATCCGACCCGTTGTGGGGGGCCCGCGCACGGGCAGGTCGTGTTCGCGGCATCGCGCAGTGGCTCCGTGTTGAGGTCGCGTCCCCGAGGGCCGAGCAAGGAGACGCGAATGGTGTGATCCTAAGTCCATCTGCTCTCGCGGGGGGTACGAAACACTGGACTTTCGAGGTGTTGGCTACGTAGCTAGCCTCTCTACGTGCCCCTCACGAGCTTCAGCCCGCAGGTGCGCTCGTGGTTCGAGCAGGCATTCCGCGGGCCCACGCCCGCCCAGGCGCGGGCCTGGCCCGCGATCGCGGCGGGCCGTCACGTGCTCGTCTCGGCCCCGACCGGCTCGGGTAAGACGCTAGCCGCGTTCCTGTGGGCGCTCGATCGTCTCGTAGCAGAGCCCGGGCCCGAGCCGAGGTCCGGGTCCGGGTCCGAGCCTAGGTCCGGGTCCGCCGGCACGCGGATCCTCTATGTAAGCCCGCTGAAGGCGCTCGCCTATGACATCGAGCGCAACCTTCGCGCACCCCTGCGCGGCATCGGCGCCGAGGAGGTCCGCGTGGGCATCCGCACGGGCGACACTCCGCAGCGCGAGCGCGCGGCGATGGTCCGCAATCCGCCGGAGATCCTCGTAACGACGCCCGAGTCGCTGTATCTGATCCTCACCTCGCAGGCGCGCGAGATGCTCGGCGCCGTAGAAGCGGTGATCGTCGATGAGATCCACGCCGTGGCGGCCTCCAAGCGCGGCTCGCATCTCGCGCTCACGCTCGAGCGCCTCGAGGATCTCGTCAGCGCTGCCGGTGGCGGACGCGGGGGGGGCGTGCAGCGGATCGGGCTGAGTGCCACGCAGAACCCGCTGGAGGAGATCGGGCGCTTCCTCGTCGGCCCCAAACGCGATGTCGAGCTCGTCGACGTGGGCGCGCGCAAGCAGCTCGATCTGCGCATCGAGGTGCCGGTCGAGTCGATGACCGAGCCCGGCGGACCCGTCGAGGAGAGCGCTGATCCGCTCGAGCCGGGCGGCGCACCGGGCGCGGTCGTGCCGGGCGGAGAGGCCACGAGGAACTCGATCTGGCCGGCGATCTACCCCGAGCTGCTCGAGCTCGTGCGCGGCCACAGCTCTACGATCGTGTTCGTCAACAACCGCCGCGCCGCCGAGCGCGTGGCGCTGCGCCTGAACGAGCTCGCCGAGGCGGAGATCGCGCGTGCCCACCACGGCTCGCTCGCGCGCGAGGAGCGCACGAAGGTCGAGGAGCTTCTCAAGGCAGGCCAGCTTCCGTGCCTCGTCGCGACGAGCTCGCTCGAGCTCGGGATCGACATGGGTGCTGTGGACCTGGTCGTGCAGATCGAGTCGCCCAAGTCGGTGGCGCGCGGCCTGCAGCGCATCGGACGCGCCGGACACGGCGTGGAGCAGGTCAGCCGCGGCCGCATCTTTCCGAAGTTCCGCGGCGACCTGCTCGAGTGCGCCGTCGTCGTTCGCCGTATGCGCGAAGGGCGCATCGAGCCCACGGTCGTGCCCCGCAACGCGCTCGACGTGCTCGCGCAGCAGATCGTCGCGATCGCCGTCTCCGCGGACCCGGCGGTGTCCGTCGATGAGCTGCACGCGCTAATCACGCGCACCTATCCCTACGCCGAGCTATCGCGCGAGCTGCTCGAGAACGTCCTCGACATGCTCGACGGCCGCTACCCCTCGAAGGACTTCGGGGAGCTGCGCGCGCGCATCGTCTGGGATCGGCTTGCCGGCACGATCCGCGCGCGCAAGGGCGCGCGCCAGTTGGCGATAGCGAACGCCGGAACGATCCCCGATCGCGGGCTCTTCACGGTGACGCTCCCCGACGGGCGCCGGGTGGGCGAGCTCGACGAGGAGATGGTCTATGAGGCGCGCCCCGGTCAGACGTTCCTGCTCGGGGCCTCGAGCTGGCGGATCGAGGAGATCGGACGCGACCGCGTGATCGTCACGCCGGCGCCCGGCGTGCCCGGCGCGGTGCCCTTCTGGAAGGGCGATACGGTCGGTCGCCCGAAGGAGCTCGGCGAGGCGATCGGAGCGTTTTCTAGATGGGCGGTCGACCAGGAGGCCGAGACGCTCAGCCGTGACTACGACCTCGACGAGCGCGCCGCCGCCAACCTCCTCGCCTACCTGCGCGAGCAGCAGGCCGCGACGCGCGTGCTGCCGAGTGAGCGCACGATCGTCGTGGAGCGCTTCCGGGACGAGATCGGGGACTGGCGCCTGTGTGTGCTCTCGCCATACGGCGGCCGTGTTCATGCTGCCTGGGGGCTGGCGCTCTCCGCGCGCATACAGGAGCGCTTCGGGCTCGACTGCGACGCGATCTGGAGCGACGACGGGATCATCATGCACCTGCCCGACCTCGACGCGGAGGAGGCCGAGGCACTGCCGTCCGCGGCCGAGCTGGTGCTGCTCGAGCCCGACGAGGTCGAGCAGGCCGTTGTCGCCGAGCTCGGCGGCTCGGCGCTGTTCGGTGCGCGCTTTCGCGAGAACGCCTCGCGCGCGCTCCTGATCCCGCGAGCCTACCCGGGGCGGCGCACGCCGCTCTGGCAGCAGCGTCTGAAGGCGCAGAGCCTGCTCGAGGTCGCACGTCGCTACGCGGACTTCCCGATCGTCCTCGAGACCTACCGCGAGTGCCTGCGCGACGTGCTCGACGTGCCCGGGCTACAGGAGCTGCTGCGCGGGCTGCACACGCGCGAGATCTCGCTCGTCGAGGTCGAGACGCAGACCGCGTCTCCGTTCGCGTCCTCGCTGCTGTTCGATTACGTCGCGACGTATATGTACGAGGGCGACACGCCCGCCGCCGAGCGGCGCGCGGCGGCGCTGTCGCTCGATCGCGACCTCCTGCGCGAGCTGCTCGGCTCCGACGAGCTGCGCGAGCTGATCGACCCGGGCGCGCTCGCGCGGGTGCAGGACGACCTCCAGCATCGCTCCGAGATGACGCGCGCGACCGGCCGCGACGGCCTGCACGACGTGCTGCGCCACGTCGGCGACCTCACCGCCGACGAGGTCGCAGAGCGGGTGTTCGCGGGCATCGACGCGGCGGCGCTGCTCGATGAGCTGCAGCGCGAACGTCGCGCGATCCGCCTGCGCATCGGCGGGCAGGAGCGCTACGTCGCCGCGGACGAGGCCGGTCTCTACCGCGACGCGCTCGGCGCGGTGCCGCCGGGCGGGCTCCCCGAGGCGTTCATCGCCGACGTGCCCGACGCCCTGCGCGAGCTCGTCGCCCGCTACGCCCGCAGCCGCGGCCCCTTCAGCAGCGATCAGCTGCGCGCGCGCTATGGCGTCGACGCCGGCGCTGTGCTGCGCGAGCTCGAGCGCGACGGCGAGCTCGTCCGCGGCGAGCTGAGACCCGTGCCCGCCCACCCCAGCGAGCGCGACTGGTGCGACGTTGAGGTCCTTAGGCGCCTGCGGCGCGCATCTCTGGCGGCGCTGCGCAAGGAAATCGAGCCCGCCGACCAGCATCGTCTGGCGGCCTTCCTGCCTTCCTGGCAGGGTGTCGACCGTCACTCGCGGGCCGGCGCGGGGGTCGACCGCCTGCGCGAGGTGCTCGTGCCGCTGCAGGGGCTGGCGCTGCCCGTCGAGGTGTGGGAGCGCGACATCCTGCCGCGCCGCACGGGTGCCTACTCGCAGACGTGGCTGGACTCCCTGTGCGCCAGCGGCGAGCTCGTTTGGGTCGGAGCGGGCCCGCTCGGGCGCTCGGGCAGGGTTGCGCTGTACTTCCGCGAGGATGCGCCCCTTCTCGGCCCCCCCAGCTCCCCGCGCGGGACCGCGCCGGCGCCGGACTCGCACGAGCACGAGCTGCTGCGCGCCCGTCTGCGCCAGGGGCCGTGCTTCTTCAACGACCTGCTCGCAGAGCTAGAGGGCCCCGCCGAGGCGCTGCGCGAGGCGCTGTGGGACCTCGTGTGGGCCGGCGAGGCGACCAACGACGCGTGGGCGCCGCTGCGCGCTCCGCGGCTGGCGCTCGCTCGCGGAGAGCGCCCGGCCGCCGGCCTCGCGCGTGGCGGGCGCGGAGGCGCACGGTCGCGCTTCGCCTCGCGCCGTCGCAGCGGCGCTCACTCTCAGGTGCAGGGCCGCTGGTCGCTGAGCGAGGCCGTCTTTGCGACGTCGCGTGAGCCGGCGGCGGTGGCGACCGAACGGCGCCGCGCGCTCGCCGAGCTGCTGCTCGAGCGCTATGGCATCGTCACCCGCGAGCAGGTGCTCGCGGAGGGGATCAAGGGCGGCTTTGCGTTGCTCTACGACACGTTCTCGAGCCTCGAGACCCTCGGTCTCTGCCGGCGGGGCTACTTCATCGAGGGAATGGGAGGAGCACAGTTCGCGCTCCCCGGCGCCGTCGAGCGCCTGCGCGCGCCGGGCGCCGCGAGCTCCCCCTCCGCCGGCGCGCCCCTCTTGGCGAGCGGCTCGCAACGCGCCAGGAGCGACGCGGGCGCGGGCGAGGGGGAGGAGCCGAGCACGCTCGTACTCGCCGCCGCGGATCCCGCACAGCCATACGGCGCGGCGCTTCCGTGGCCGCGGCGCGAGGACGGCGAGCGACGCCCGGCGCGCGTGGCGGGCGCGTATGTCGTGCTCGTCGCCGACGAGCCGGCGCTGTACGTCGAGCGCGGGGGCCGGGGGCTCGTGTTGCTGGGCGAGGCGGCGCGTGTCAGCGATCGCGTCGGCCAACGTCGCTTCCCGGATCCGCTCTCGATCGCGCTGGAGGCGCTTGCCGAGGCGGTGCGCGCCGGGCGCGTGCCGAAGCTCTCGCTCGAGCGCATCGACGGCGAGCCGGCGATCGGCTCCGCGCTCGTGCAGCAGCTCGTAGAGCTCGGCTTTCAGCCGGGACCGCGCCGGCTCACGCTGAGCGCCTGACTGCGGCTGCGCCAAGCGCGCGCAGCCGTCGGGCGCTTCCCGCGGGCGTTCGCGTCGCTCCGCTCGGCCCGGCCGGCGCCGCTGTCGCTGCCGCGGCGCGAAGGCCGCCAGCTCGGTGTGCCGCTCTCGCGCCGCCGGTAGGCGCCCGCCGCGTGCGAGGTCGACCCCGCGGCCGGCACTCTGGCATCGTGAGAGCTAATGAGCAGCACCACCTCCGGGCGCCCCAGACGCGTTGGTCACAAGGGCGCGGCCCACATCGAGCCGGGCAACACGCTCGCGAGCTTCGATGCCGCGCGCGAGCACGGCGTCGACATGATCGAGCTCGACGTGCTCAGCGAGCACCCCCACGGGCAGGGGCGGCTGCTCGTGGCGCACGACTACGAGGACCTCCGTTCGCGTCCCGCGCTCGAGCTCGATCGCGCGCTCGAATATCTTTCAGAGGAGGCCTTCGCGGGCATCGAGCTCGACGTCGACGTCAAGCTCCCCGGCTATGAGCTACGCGTGCTGGAGGCGCTGCGCGCGCACGAGCTCGTGCCGCGCACCCTCGTCAGCGGCATGTTCCCCTCCGGCCTGGCCGAGCTCCGCGCCGCCGAGCCGGAGCTGCGCCTGGGCTGGTCGGTGCCGCGGGTGCGCCGCGACTACACCACGGACATGCTCACCGCGATCCCCGCGCTGGCGATGCTCACCGGCTATCGAGCGACGCTGCCGCGCCGCGCGCGCCGGGCCCTCCTGGAGGGCCGCTTCGACGCGATCATGGCGCACTGGCGCGTCGCCACGCCGGCCCTCGTGCGGGCGGTTGCGCAGGGGGGCGGCGAGCTCTACGTGTGGACAGTCGACGACGCGCGCATGATCGCGCGGCTGACCGGGATGGGCGTGGACGGGATCATCACCAACGATCCGCGCCTGTTCAGCCGATCGAGCAGCTTGCCGCGCTGAAGCCCACCGGATCGGCGCCCGCGAGGCTCTTGCGGCCGGCCGTGGCGGCACGCGAGACCGACAGCAGCACCGTGCGTCCGCGCCGCCACTGGAACTCGACCACGCCGCGCATCAGGAAGGCGGGTCTGCCGGCGACGGGATTGATCTGGAAGCTGCTGCCGTCCTGGCGGGAGGAGCCTCCGTCCCCGACCGCCACGTAGCCGGCGTGGGTGTCGATCGCGAGATCCACCCAGCGCTTGCTCGTTGCATCCCAGTACTGCAAGCGGAAGCTCATGTACATGCGGTCGCGTGCCTGCCCGTCCCCCGGCATCGACCCGCGCACGCCGAGCGTGTTCGGCTGATCGGGCGGGTCGCAGACGTCGATCGTGGCCCACAGTTCGCTCGAGCTCAGCAGCGAGCGCTGCGCGGCCGTGATCCGGCGCGTGGCGGCTGCGGCGCCGCTCACGGGTGCGAGCGCGATCGCCAGCGCGAGCGAGCCCGCGGCGAGGGCACCCAGCACGGCACGAACTCCTCCCCCCTGCATGCTGATCGCAGCCATAAAATCACGATAGCCGCCCTGAGGCGCGGGCGGCGCAGGTAGGGGGGCGGGCGCCATGACACGTCGCTAGGGCGGTGTGGTATCTCCTTGCTCGTGGGGGCAACACGTGCAGCGGACGTCGTCGAGCTGCTCGGGCGCGTACCGGCGTTCGCGACGCTCGAGCAGGCCGATCTCGGGCGGATCGCGCAGGTCGCCGTCCCGCGCGAGTTCGCGCCCGGCCAGACCGTCTTTCGCGAGGGCGAGGCGAGCGACACCTGCTACATAGTGCGCGGCGGTCACGCGCGGGCGATCCGCACGCACGCCGACGGCCGCTCGATCACGCTCGCCACGTTCGGCCCGGGGGACATCTTCGGAGAGCTTGCGATGTTCGAGGACGAGCGCCGCTCGGCCACCGTGGAGGCGATCGACAACACGAGCGTGGTGGGCGTGCTCGGCCCGGACATGCGCCGCCTGATGCGCGAACACCCCGAGATCGCAACGCGCCTTGTGATCGCGCTCGGACGCAGGCTGCGGGAGATGAACGAGCGTCTCTCCCGGCAGTCGTTCCAGACCGTCCAGAGCCGCGTCGCGGTCGTCCTCGCCCAGCTCGTCGAGCAGGAGATCGCCGCCGGCAAGCCCGGCACCGATGTGCTCGTAACCGCCACCCAGGCCGACCTCGCGCAGCTCGCGGGCTCCTCGCGCGAGTCGGCCAGCCGCTTCATGGCCGTGCTCGAGCGTGCGGGCGTGATCTCGCAGGGCCGCGGCCGCGTGGTCGTCCACACCCCCGAGGCGCTCCGGCAGTATGTCTTCTGAGCCCAAGCGCGGGGGCCGCAAAGCAGCGGCCCCCGAACGGAGTCCCTCGGCGCGTCAGGCGCGCGAGTTCTCCGCCGGCGGGGTGGTCGTGCGCGACGGCAGCGATGTCGTCGTGATCGTTCCCACGCGGCGCGCCGCCGACGGTTCGCGCGTGCTCGCGCTGCCCAAGGGCCACGTCGACCCGGGCGAGACCCGGGTGCAGGCTGCACGGCGCGAGGTCAGAGAGGAGACGGGCGTCGACGCCGAGCCTGTGTGCGAGCTGGGGGAGACGCGCTACTGGTACCGGCGCGGGGGGCGCACGATCGGCAAGGCTGTGCAGTTCTTCCTTTTCGAGTACCTAGGCGGCGACACCGCCGACCACGACGAAGAGGTCGAAGAGGTTCGCTGGATCCCGCTCGAGGCGGCTCGCAGCGCGCTCAGCCACGAGGCCGAGCGGGAAATGATCGAGCTCGCGATGGCCTACCTCGAGAAAGACCGATAGCCTGCGCTCGGCCGCACGAGCACCGTCCGCCGATCCCGACTCCGTTCAAGGACTCCCGATGCAGGTCCTCAACTTCTACTCAACGATCTTCGCCGACGAGCTCAAGCGCGGGCGCAAGACCGCAACGATCCGGCTCGGCGACAAGTCGAGCAAGTACCGCAAGAACCAGGCCGTCCTCGTCACGATCGGCTACCAGTACTCGCCACGCGAAAAGATCTTCGAGGCCGTCATCGACCAGGTCGAGGTGATGAAGCTCTCTGAGCTCTCTCCGCGCGACATCAAGCACGACAACCCCGAGTTCCGCCGCCACGAAGAGCTGATCAACTTCCTCGAACAGATCTACGGCCGCGCTGTGTCGGTAGAGGACACCGTCACGGTCGTGCGCTTCTCGCAGATCATCGACAACCCCTCGAGCGTCACGCAGGCGATCAAAGGCTTCGGCGGCGCGCAGAACTGACGCGCCTGGCTGGCAGTCGCCCTGCTCGACTGCCAAGCCGCTCCCGGGTCGGCGCCGAATCTTTTATATAGTGGGGGAGGAACGTTGGCACTCGGCAACCGAGAGTGCCAAAACAGGGCGACCCGCCCAGACACAGCTGGTTTCGGGACGCCGCAGTCTCTAGATGGAGGTTCTTGCAACATGAAGCTCAAGCCCCTGGGCGATCGCCTGATCGTGCGGGCTGTCGAGGAGGAGGAGACCACCGCAAGCGGTCTCGTGCTTCCCGACACAGCCAAGGAGAAGCCGCAGAAGGGCAAGGTCCTCGCGACCGGCGACGGTAAAGCCGACGAGGACGGAAAGCGCATCCCGCTCGACGTCAAGGAGGGCGACGAGGTCCTCTACAGCAAGTACGGCGGGACCGAGATCAAGGTCGACGGAGAGGATCTGCTCGTGCTCCGCGAGTCCGACGTCCTCGCCCGTGTCGAGTCCTAAGGAGATCCGAGGAACAAATGGCTCATAAGGAACTGAAGTACAACTCAGACGCGCGCAAGGCGCTCGAGGCGGGGGTCGACGCGGTCGCCGACGCGGTCAAGGTCACGCTCGGCCCGAAGGGCCGCTACGTGGTTCTGGACAAGAAGTTCGGCGCCCCCACGATCACCAACGACGGCGTCACGATCGCCCGTGAGATCGAGGTCGAGGACGTCTTCGAGAACCAGGGCGCCCAGCTGGTGCGCGAGGTCGCGACGGCCACCAACGACGTGGCGGGCGACGGCACCACGACGGCGACCGTGCTCGCCCAGGCGATCGTCAAGCAGGGCCTGAAGAACGTCGCCGCCGGCGCCAACCCGCTGGCGCTCAAGCGCGGCATCGAGAAGGCGGTCGACCAGGTCGTCGCGAACATCGCCTCGCAGGCCAAGGAGGTCTCCGGCAAGGACCAGATCGCCCGCGTGGCGACGATCTCGGCCGGGGATGACGAGATCGGCGACGTGATCGCCGACGCGATCGAGAAGGTCGGCAAGGACGGCGTCGTGAACGTCGAGGAGGGCCAGACGTTCGGGATGGACCTCGAGTTCACCGAGGGCATGCAGTTCGACAAGGGCTACATCTCGCCCTACATGGTCACCGACCAGGACCGCATGGAG
>Ga0209040_10000417_pt1 | contig 32644 bp, 30 predicted proteins | sample BogFormECP12_OM3_FD_188240 | JGI IMG/M metagenome (GOLD analysis project Ga0209040, IMG submission 188240) | Bog forest soil microbial communities from Calvert Island, British Columbia, Canada - ECP12_OM3 (SPAdes) (version 2) | ecosystem: Environmental > Aquatic > Freshwater > Wetlands > Bog ... | reverse complement strand
GCGGACAAATCAGGAGTATCTTTTGTGCACCGAATCATCACTTGGATAGCGGTAATGTTTCGTTTGGCCCTATGAGGAAATTCCGTGGAAGTTCGCTCGCCGACGATTGAGGGGAGGATGACCGACTGCGTATTTTGGTTTCGGACGGTTCGGAGCCGCACTCTTTTCCTGGATTTCGAGGACCGATCAATCAAATCGAGGCAGGCTCGATCAATTGAATGTCGCCAGTGAACGCGGGTGAGCTTCTTCTCGATGCCAGCTTCCTTTGGTGGGCGGTATCTGTCGTTCGCGATCTGCCTGGAAAGGGATCTTAGAGTCGCCGGATGTAAGGGAAACAAGTGGTCTTTACTCCGCTGGTCCTGGATTCCGTCGGCGATCGCGGCAGCTTGAGTGACGACGCGAGCATGGGCTTTCGCAAAGACAGAATGGACTGACTGAGAGCCTTCGAGGTCAGGAATTATCGTTTTGCCGTTCTCTGACATCTTGGCGTCTATGCCATCCCTGCGTAAGTACCTGCACAATTCATGGTTATAAACGCGTTCCATGGCGGCGAAACGCTCAAACACCGGGCCAGTTTCAAGAGCCATCAAAGTGTTTTTAGATGCCAGCGTCGTGTTTATGACCAAAACGTGAGAGTGGAGGTGAGGCTCCTTTTCGCGATTAGTCCGGTGGACAACGTGCGTAAAAAGCATGGAACCGGTCGTCTCCCAATCGTGGAGATCTAGGGCTGACCGAGTTCGGATTGCCGCAGCTGGCTCTGCCAACAGGTCGAAGGCGGATTCAACGGCCAGGAAATGGGAGCGAATGATACGATCGCCGCCAGAACCAACAAGGGCAGCTACGGAAACGCTCTTAGCCGGCGCGAAAATGATATCCCAGCCGAGACGTCGATTGGACGATCGACGCTGATACAGCGGTTGTCCGTCGAGGGGGGAATATCCTGAAGCGGCTTTGGCGAGGTCTGGCCTGGTAACCTTGCGGCCTTTGATTTGGAGGAAATTCGCAACGTTACCGCGCCATTGAATGGATGCCGTTTCCTCGACGAAGTATCGGCCAAGGCATGCAGAATTTTTGATCGGAGCGGATTTGATCACAGAAAAGCTACGAAGTTTCTTAGTGTTTTATTTCAGTATTATCGGAGATATATACGAGTTGTATTCGATAGCGCACTGTACTCGCAAGCATTTGTGTAGATCCAACCATCACAACCTGATGCGGCGGGAGTGTGCAGCAGTGTGAGGTGGTGGTCGGTTTGGTGACGAGGCTGGAAATAACGATTCGAGTTGACCGAAGGGCGGAGAACAAATTATAGCTGTCACAAAATGTTATAACGATATGGCAAAATTGACGTTGACCAAGGAGGAGAAGGACGTACTCCGGAAGGGGATGTGCATAGGGTGGGGGGAGCCTTACTTCGAGGAATTTGTGGCGCGGTGCGAGGCGACGGGCTTGTCGCCATTCAAGCAGCAAGTTTATGGGCGATTGCAGAGCACTTATGAGGGGGGTCAGTATGTCCAAAAACTAGTGTTTATAGCGAGCATCGGGGCTTTGCGATCAATCGCGGAGGAGACTGGGCGGTTTCGGGGGCGAACGGAACCGTTGTTTGCAGGCGAAGAATTAAAGGAGTCGCACCAGACGCAGGAGGCATTGCGCGGGGAGCTTCGAAGTGTGGGGAGACAGATTATCGCTGCGACAGACCAAAATGGGTTGGCGTTGGCGAAAGCGAGGCAAGAGGCGATTCAAGATGTGCTGGACCGAGAGGGAAAAAACGAGGCCGGCATTTGGAAGGGTGTTTGGACGGGTGAGCGACCGCCGTTCGCTGCAAAGGTTGGGGTGCGATCCGTGGACTCGTCTGGTAACGAGCACATCACGTATCACACGGCGAAATTCTCGGCGTACGTCCAGACGAAAAAGAATGGAGATCCGACCGGCCTATGGGGTGGGGAGTTGCGGGATAACCAACTGGCGAAGTGCGCGGAGGGTGGTGCGTTAAGGGCTGCATTCCCGGACGAGTTGGGGGGTGTTTATACGGTTGAGGAGATGGCGAACAAGATGTCGCCGGGGGAGCAAGACGAACTTGGTAAAATTCAGAATGTCGGTGTGAGGGGTCAAAAGGAGGTGCCTCAAGCTGCCCAACGGCAGGCAGTCCCGACGCCTCCGGAGCGGCAAACGAACGAGACGGTGGAAGGCGGTAGGGGCAACGAGACCCGGCTAGAGCAGAATGGGTTGGAGCAAAAGTCACCTAAACAGGGGGATGCGGGTAAGGCGGACGCGGGTGCCAATAAGGGTGGGGGAGAGCGGACGCTAGACACTCCATGGAATTACGGAACTGAGGGTAATCCGCTGGACGTGCAGATAACGGCAAGCGTGTCGCGGGTTTTCGCGCTGCACGGCAAGGCGATTCGCGGTCTATCGGAAGAGAACGTGAGGTTTTTTGCGAAGGTGTCTGTGAGGGGTGGTGATGAGGATAAGATCCGGTTCTATCGAGCCCTTTATCAAGTTGTCCCGGCATGGGATGACGAGGTGCCGTTTGAGGACGAAGTGGCGCGGTTGGATGAGGTATTTCGAGACCGTGTGTCGAAGAATCTCGTGATCCGCGCCGAAGTAGAAGGCAACGGATCAGGCGAGAAACTGGAAGAGCATATCGAAAACGCGAGGAAACGGCAGAGTTACGCAACCGAGAAGAAGCAGCAAGAATTCGTCCAGGTCGAGAAAATTGAGAATGTCGGACGTGCGGTGAAGGTGAAGATCGGTGAGGGGACTGCTTTTGTGCCGCAGAGCCAGGCGCGTGACGCTGATGAGCCTGGGAAGGTTTCGATACCGAAATGGCTTTTCGACGAGAAGCAGCGCGAAGCGGTGGAGCAGCCTCAGCGGCGGAGTGCAAGCGTGCGGCGCTAATGGAACGATGGACTACAGTAGTCCAGTAGAAGGGGAAAATGAGTGGGGCGGTAAGCCTTTGCTGGCGTCCATGATTCGTATGCAGCTTGCCACCTTGTTGCTGCATCTGAGTGATACGTCGGTCCACAAGCGCATTATTGAAGAGGTGGCCCGGAGGGTTCTGGTCGAAGGCATTGCCGAGGAAGTGATCGATCGATGTATCGTGGCGGTGCTCAAGGAGGAAGCGATCGGATATTTGGTCGACCGCTCCATTGATGAAGAAAGAATTTTGGCGGCTGTTCGTGAGCTGGCAGGAGAGCAACCGGAACATCTCGAGGCGTTGAAAGCGTTGAGATTTACCGGTGACGGTTAGCAGGAGCGCAGTGTTTGCGGATCACACGCAGAGTTCCGACCAGCAGCAGCCGCACCTTGTCGGAGATGAGGGGGCCGAGCGGGAAAGCTTTCTGGCGGCCGTTAGATGTGACCTTGAGGTCTTGCGGGAAGAAGCACGGCGCCAGGAAAAGCCCAGACAAAGACTGGTTGAAGCTGCGCCATTCATTTACGAGGCGCTTAAAGATGGAGTCCGGAAAGAAGCGATTTTGCGGGTCCTCGCACGTCGAGGATATACAGGAACGCGCGCGATGTTCCTTTATTTCCTCAAGAAGCATCTCGAACGGGAGCTGATTAAGCAGGGGTTAACGCCGGAAGGATGGGTGTTGGCAAAGATCCCCGGAGAGGCTGCCGATTCAGGTGGGGGCTTAGAACCTCAAATGGGTCTCAAGCGGGAACCCTCAAAGAAACGAGTACGGAGGACTGAAAAACAGCGGCAGATAATTAATAAACTCGTCGAGCAACGAAGTTCCCGTGAGGCAACAGTCAAAGTTTTCAAAGACGGGTCAAAGAAAGTGGAAAGCGAGTTCGACAAGCGGCTCGCCGATGCAATCAAGCAGCGAAAAAAGAGTGGTGAGTGGGAGAAGGTTTAACCGCGGAGTAAGCGTATGGCAAGGAAACCAAAAACAGAAAATCAAAGTGACAAGTGGCGTCTGGTTTTACAGATGAGTGATAAGGGAGGCGTCATTAAAAGTACGTTGTGTGGGATGAAGCTGGGATGGGCTTTGAGCCGTGGAATGAAGGCAAAGGGGATTGATCCAGATTCGGGAAATCGCACGTTCTACCGGCAGATGAATGAGTACCATGGTAAGTCTGGGCACGTTGAATGTGTAAACATCGAAGACAATCAGGACCGAGAGGAGATGGATCACATTCTGACGAAACATTTTGGTCCATACGATGTGGTTTTTGTGGATGGCATGCCGGGTCAACGCAAACAGTGGGTCGATTGGCTGGAAGGCATGGACTTGTTTGACAATCTGGAAATGATCCGGCTGGGAGTGACGTTTGTAGTGAACATCGACGAGGATTATGACTCGGTTAAGCAAGCGATCGCCATCATGGAGAAATACAGAAATGCGCCGGTGGATTGGTTGGTAGCAAAAGTGCATCATAAAGTGAGGCACACAGATCTGTGGGACAAAAAATCTTTAGGGCCGGAGTTAACGGCTGAACTGGATGCGCAGGAGATCGTTATCGACAACATTCCATCGTTCTTGGCCGGGCGTCTGAAAGAACGAGACTTGACGCCAGAAAAGGGTATGGACTGCGAAGAGATCGAATGGATGAATCGGAATCGTCTGCGGAAGTTTGTAGCGACACATTACGCCAGATTTGATCGCATCAATACCGTTCTTGGTGGAGATACAGCCTCTGGGCAAACGGCTTTCGCTAAGCGGGAGGTGTCAGAAGAGAGCGAATTAATTAATGTCGAATAACGCCAAATCAACCAGCGAGTTTTATTCCGAACTGCGCACGCTGCTTCAAACGGGGAACGGACAGCAGTTGTCGGGACAAAAAGTTGGTGGTCAAACCATTGGTATTGGAAAGGGCGCTGGTGTAGCAGGGGGGAGCCGTCAATCGGCGACGGAACCGACGATCCTGACGCGCAAGCAACAAGTGGATCTTGCTCAGACACGTGCTTTGAAGTCACTCAAGGAGCTGGCGAAACGCAACGAAGAGGCGGAACGTCGAGCAAAGGCGACTGTTCACTCAATGTCGGAGAAGTATCTGAAGATGCTGAGCCAGCATCCGGATATTCGGGATGGAGATCCACTATTCTTTTTCGGCTACGGGCTCGAATGCATGGAGGACATCATTTTTGCGGGGTTCTCCCAGGTCAACACGAGCGTAAATCTTTACTTGGAAGAAATCGACACCAGGTTCAACAACCTGCTTGTGATGGCAGAGGAAATTGACAAAGCCCAAGCGAGCGCGAAACAGCTTCGTGAGGAGATCAAGACTGAAGTCAGGCAAAGCGAAGCCCGGCAAGCCGCGTGGCTCAAAGAGGTGAAAGGAGAACTCAAGCAGCAATGGTCGGATTTTCTTGAGAAGAGGGAAAAGGCGGAAAATGAGCGACTTGAAGAAGTCAAGAGATCGAATCGTTCACTGAAAAAAACGGTGATTACTTTCGCTGTTTTTGTAGTGCTCTTAGAGGTGATCGCACGCGTTGTTGGAATCCGGTAATTTTATAACATAAAAGTTCGACTTTAATATTGCGATAACATATGACCGCAGCTAGCATCCCTGGCGAGTTTGTTGCACTAGCATGGCGGCTGAAGCAGAATTCGACGGTAATGTTCAATCCGCAGATACTAGCGGCCAGTTGGGTCGAAAAAATGGTATCGCTTTACTCGCCCGTCGTCGAGGAGTGGGTGGCGATCCCGGAGAAGCATCCGAAGCTGAAGATCCTAAAAGAGCTGGATCGCTTTATCGAGGGCACTATGGAGAAGATGCAAGGGCGGGAAAAAACCAATCCGGACCTGTGGGGCGAGACGATGAAGCTGGTTCTCGAGGAGGAATTCGGCGAACCAACGGAATTGGATCAGCGGGAATTGGACCTGAACGACCGGCTGTACTTGCAGACGCTGAGGGAACATCTCAACGCGATCGTGAATCACTACTTCGAAGCGGACTGGGAGAAGGAAGTGGAAGGGGAGCAGAGCGGCGAGTAAGACGCGGCTGGTTCTACGATCCGGATCGCGACAACCCCCAGCCTCGAGGAGCGAAGGCAAAGCTGCGGGCCAATATTGAGGCCATCGAGACTCTTGTGAGTCTGGAGCGCGCCGGCGCCGTTGCGACGGCAGAAGATGCGCGGAAGCTTGCAGCGTATAGTGGCTGGGGTTCACTCTCGCAATTGTTCGATCCGACAGCCCTTTATGCTCGGGATCTTCTGAGTACAGGGCGAGAGCGCTTCGTCTCCTCCTACCAGAGAGCGGCATTGGAGCAATGGGAAGCGGCATATGGAGAAGTCTGGGAAAAGCTGAGCGGGTTACTAACCAAAGAGGAGTTGGACCAGGCAAGGCAATCCACGTTGAATGCCCATTACACGTCGCCAAGTGTTTGCAAAGCTCTATGGGCGGTGGGGGAGCGCCTGGGTTTTTCCGGTGGCAATGTGTTTGAACCGGGGATGGGCACCGGTCTAATTCAGGCCGCGTGCCCGGTGCATCTGCGCGAGAAAGTACGGTTCACAGGTGTAGAGCTGGATGGAGTGACGTCGCGGATAGCCAAGCAGCTGTTTCCGGATGACGATGTGCGGTTGGCTGATGTTCGCGAGGTAACCGCAGACGGCCAGTACGATCTCGTAATAGGGAATGTTCCGTTTCACGAAAACGGGGTGCGAGATCCGTCTTTGGTGCAGGAGCTTAATCTGCACAACTATTGTGTCGCAAAAGGTTTGCAGGCTTTGAAGCCGGGCGGTGTTCTCGTAGCGGTGACGAGCCGTCACACGATGGACTCGCAAATGGAACAGCGCGAGTTCTTGGCGCAGAAGGGCGAATTCATCGGAGCGATTAGACTTCCTCATTCAACATTCCGGGCGAATGCGGGAACAGACGTGGTTACCGACATAGTGATGATGCGCCGGCCAGATGGCCGGAAGGTTTGCGATCTGCCGCAGTGGCAATTGGCCGAAGAACTCCTTAGCCCGACGGAGATGGATATCAAACTCGGGAAAGCTCTCAAGCCCATTAAGCGCAATGAGTATTTCGCGTCGCGGCCCCACATGTTGATCGGCAAGGAGACGCTCGAAAAATCGAGTCAGTATGCGGAGAAAGATTATAGGGTCGAATGCGACCTCAGGGAACTTGATCAGCGGATCGCGAAAGCAATCGAGACTTTGCCGACGAATGTATTGACGGCCGGTAAGGACGTGAGTCCGCAAGCGAGAGCGAGTGTGGATCCGGAGACGGTGGAGGAGGGAACCTACGTTGTCGATTCCAATGGTAACGTCCGGTATTTCGAGGATGGCGTTTACAAAGTGCCATCCTGGTTGCGCGATGGAGCCGGAGGGCGGTTGTCGGAAGGTGACAAGCTTACTGCCGCCCAATCGTACATCGGTCTCCGGGATCAATACCGGCAGGTATTACGTCTGCAGGCCGATCCTCAGGTTGTTGAGGAGGAGCTGGACGAGGCACGCGCGGCGCTTAACAAATTGTATGATACGCACGTTGATCGCTGGGGAACTTTCAACGCGCGTAAACCGGCGTTACGGTTCTTGAGCGACGACGCTCACTATTTCGCCGTTCTCGGTCTGGAAAACGTCGCAATAACAAAGACGGCGGAAGGCACGGTTTACGAAACGTCCAAAGCTCCGATCTTCTTTGAGCGCACGGTGGCTCCGACTATCGAGCCGAATCAGGCGGATACGATCGAGGACGCTTTGACCGTGAGTCTTAGTTGGCGGGCGAAAATCGATACCGAATATATCGCGCATCTTCTTCGGCGTTCATGGAATGACATCCGGGAGGAGCTGCTGGAGAAAAGCCTCGTCTTCCTGAATCCTGAAAACGGAGAACTCGAAATACGGGAGAAATACCTGTCTGGGAACGTTCGCGTTAAGCGAGATATCGCGCAGAGCTTCGTTGACAAAGGGGAGGAACGATACCTGCGAAACGTGGAGTCGCTCGACCAGGTGATTCCAGCCTGGATACCGATCGAAAAGATCGAGCCAAAACTTGGCGTGAATTGGATTCCCACTGGAGTGATCGAAGACTTCGCGGATAGAAAAATGGGGCTTGGGTTATCGGCGTGTTACATGGCGGCGATCGATAAATGGCACCTTCAGGTCAAGAGAGGTAAGTCGGGTGTTCGCAACGTTAGCGATTATGGAACCAGCAAACTTCGGGGCGACGAGATTCTGGAGAAGTTGTTGAATCTGAAATCGTTGAAGGTCTACGACTTTATCGAGGTGCCGGGGGAGGATACAGTTAAGGTTTTTGATCCTGTGGGGACGGCGGAAGCGGAGGAGAAAGCTCGCGCTATTCAGGACGATTTTCGAACTTACGTTCGGAATGTGGGTGAGAAGGACCGCAACATCATAGAGCGGCAGTTTAACTATGCTCTCAATTCCCATCACCTCGCCGAGTATGATGGTGGTCATTTGCTGATGCCTGGTCTGAGCAAGAAGTTCAGGCGCGATCCACAGCAATTGCGTGCGGTGTGGAGATTCTTAACCGAGGGGCACGGTTTAATGGCTCACCAAGTCGGAAGTGGTAAGACGGTGATCCAGATTGAGCTTGCGATGGAAGCTCGAAGGCTTGGCCTGTATCGAAAACCGATGCTCGTTGTGGATAATGCGACGGTCATGCAGTTCGCCCAAACTTTCCGCGAAGCGTATCCGCATTCGAAAATCCTTGTTGGAAATCCAGAAAACTTTTCTCCAGAGAAACGTTGTCGATTTCTATCGCGTGCCGCGTCGGGCGATTGGGATGCCATCATCATGCCGCATAGTTCGTTCGACCAGATCAGTTCGTCGCCAAAGGCGATCATGCGATTTTACGATGAGCAGATCGCCGAGTTGAAGGGAGCCCTGTTCTTTGCAAAAGGCCAGGATGATAGGGTCACGACCAAACAACTGGCTGCGGCGATTGATCGATTGAGGAAGAAGCGGGCGAAGGTCGTAGAAGCGCTGGAGGATCGTCAGGATAAGACGATCTTTTGGGAGGAACTGGGCGTTGACATGCTAATGGTCGACGAGGCGCACAAATTCAAAAAGGTGCCTTTTGTAAGCAAGATGGGCTCTGTGCGCGGCATCGACACCACAGAATCACAACGCGCACTTAATCTGTACTTAAAGGTGCGGGACGTTCAGCAGAAGAACCAGGGGTATAAGGGAGTGATTCTGGCTACCGGAACTCCGGTCACGAATACGCTTGCGGAAGCTTGGACGATGGTACGACTGGCGTCTCCCCATCTCCTGAAAGACTTTGGAGTGGATTCCTTCGACCAATTTGCGGCGAGTTTTGGAGAGGTTGTGACGCAGCCTGAATTGAACGAGGCGAACGGGAAGTGGAGGCTCGTTTCACGTTTTGCCAAATTCAAGCATGGCGGATCGCTCGTGCAATTCATTCGCGCTTCCTGGGATGTGTACATGCCGGATGCATTCAAGCGGGTGGAGCGGCCGGGAGTGCCGAAGCTTAAAGGAGACGGGCCGACCGGTGTGGTGGTCCCGTTATCGGCTCCCAATAGGGTTATCAACGACTGGATGATGAAGGTTTACGCCGAGTACGAGGCGAAGGGGGATAAACGTCCCTACTCGTATGTGCCTATCATGTTGATCCAAGTTGGGCAGGCCGCAGCGCTTGATCCGCGCCTGATTCTGCCGAGCCTGCCGGACGAAGGAGGGCTAAAGGTTGATGCGGTGGTGGAGAATATTGTCCGTGTTTACAAGGAGCGTGCGCGGGACAATGGAGCCCAGTTAGTTTTTGCCGATCGGTATCGACCGATGAATATCTCCAAGCTGGAGAGTTTGGCGCGGGGTGACTTCGATCGATTCGATATAGAGGATGACGCCCAAGAAGGGGAGGCTGGGTACGTTACCGAAGGAGTTTTCAACCTCTATCGCGAACTGAAGGGAAAACTCGTGCGGGCAGGTCTAAGGGAGAGCGAGGTTGTGATTCTGAATGAAGAGGTCGACAATATCAAAAGCGACAAAGCCAAGGCGATCTTCGATAGGGTGAATTCAGGTGACATTCGTGTTCTGATCGGTTCGACCGCTATGATGGGAACGGGAGTCAATGTTCAGAAGCGGTTAGTCGCGCTGCACGAAATGGACCCGCCTCGATTTCTGACGCCGGCGGACGAAGAGCAACGCCATGGACGAATCATAAGAGGTGGAAACTCGAATGCAGAAGTCGAAATTTTCCAGTATGGAATGGAGCGGACTGCCGATGCGGGCATTTATCATCGCATCGAAACAAAAGCCCGGTTTATCAAACAGGTGCTCTGCGGAGTCGGTGATTTGGATCAGTTCGAGGATCCAGCCTCGCAAGTCACGCAATCACTGGCGGAACTGAAAGCCAAGCTCACCGGGGATACCCGTGTGCTGGAACACGTCACGCTGAAGGAGGAGGTGCGGCAGTTGAAGCTTCAGCGGGAAGGGTTTTTCCGGCAAATCGGCAACAAGAGGGCGTTGCTACATAAGAATCAAAGTGCGATCGCCAGGATCAAGACTTACGAAATCCCGCGAGCTGAAGCGTTACAACAGGTTGCCGAAGGGCCATTGGCTAATCTGCTAAATAAAATGGGTGAGGAAAACGCCGAGTTCATTGTCACGCACGCCGGTCGAGCAGCGACTATTGGCGATGAACAAATGAAAGAGGTCCTGGAGATCATGTTTCAGAAAGCGTCTAGCGACGCCAACGAAAGAGACGTTAGTTTTCGTATCGATGAGGTGGAGCTAAAGCTGAGATGTTATGGTTTTGTTACGAAGGCGATCAACTACTCGCTATCGGATAAGGACGAGAAGAATCAAGTATTGTACTCGGCGAATGTCCAGAGTCCGACCGGATTGTTGCGTTCCCTGGGTATGCTCCAGGAACGGAGCGTCGCTCTCCGCGCTGAGCTGACAAAGGAGTTGGCTGAATGTGAAGCAAACTGCATTTCTTTGCAGAGCGAGCTAGGAAATACGGGCTGGCCAGGGGAAGTTAATTACCATGAAAAAGCGCAGCAGTTATCTAAGCTTGAAACGGAACTGTTAACTGATTCGAGCGGCGACACTAATGCACACACTGAAAACACTCAAAGCGCCGAAAAAAATTGGGAAGATGTCAGCGAAGAAGAAAAAGATATTGAAAACGAGAGTGCCGATTGTGTAACAACGGTGCCGGAGCACAGTAGTCAATACCAAGGAGTCAGAATTTAAGGTAAGCGGGCCAAGGAGTCAGGATTTGATCGGGAGTAGTAACATCGGGAGTTTCCCACACGCAGTCGTCGTCTTGCTGACGTCGATCTTTATTGTTGACCTCGCCTTCACGCTGTCGGGCGGCTGGTCGTCAAGCAGAAATTTGGGTCCGATGAGAAGAATCATACAAGCACCAGGAACATAAAACACAAAATGAGCATCACAACATTTGGGATACATGTGGCTTCGAGCCAAAAGGTAGCGACCTTTGTACCGATCCTCGCCTTTGACGCGGCGAATATCGTGCAAAAATTCCTTCCGATAGTCATTATTATCATGGCTGTCGTCTTCATACTGGGAATCATCGCGATCGTGAGCGGGGCGACGCGCATAAAGAACGGCGACACTGATGGTGTAATGGGCATCGTCGCTGGCGTCATCATGGCCGCCGCGCCAATTATCATGGCTGCGATTTACGCCGCCTTCAACATGCAGCAAGCTTCGATCCAGTTCGGGCAATGACGGTAACGTGAACGACGAGAAGGGGTAGTACGGTGGATCAAACACCACTGAGGTCTGTTAGGACGAACAACGCACGGGATTCCAAAGGGTGGGCCTTTGGGTTGGAGGGTGACCAATTCCTTCCAGTTGTGATCGTCTGTATGGTCTCGCTTGGTTTAGGCACGATCCTCATGCTCCTACGTATGCTCGGGGTGATGCAAAGCTTCCTGTTTATCATCCTACCGCCGGCGCTGGTATATCTGTATTTCATGCTGTTCCGTAAAAATAAACCAGCTCATACCGACATTGATTACATCATCGGCCTCACGATGTCGGATGAGTGGGGTAGAGCGGCAAAACAACCGGTACATCCGTATCTCCAACACATTAAAGGGGAAAAGGACGAAATTGAGGTTCTTATAGCAATCAGTCAGCAAGCGTCATGATTTCTACCGCGCCTAACGCGTTTATCATAGAGAATTTGATTCAGTTTACGGCCGTCACGAAAAACAATGAATGGCGTGTGGCGGGGGCGTTCGAGATTTGTCCTCCCGTCGTAACAGGAGGGAGTAATCGGACTAAGAACGAATTTCATGAGAAGGTAGAAGGGATGCTGGCATCGTATGGGGAGCAGTATGAGATGCAAGTACAGTGGTACGTCGATGCGGATTTCTCGAGCGAGATCGACAGGTACGAAGAGGAAACGAGAAAGGCGGCGGCAGAAAACCGGCTGAATCGGTGGGGTGAGGTTGCTAGGGTGGGTAGGCTCGAACGATACCGCAGGTTAATGGATAAGAGGATCTTAAGGCGTCAGCACCTTGAGCTGTACGTAGTGACGAAGATCCCGATCCCGAAGAAGATTAGCCAGGCGACCGTACGACCCCTGCTAGAGAGTATCGAGCGCGAGATGGAGATGGTGCATTCGGGGTTAAAGCACACATTTTATGGCGGTTCGGTTGTGCGGATGAAGAACGAAGACCTCTATCTAGCGTATTTGCGTCACTTGAACCCGTCGTTGCGTCAGGGCTTTTTGGCGGGAAAAGATCGTGAGACTTTGATACAGGGTTTCGCTCCCGAGTTGTCGATCCAAGAAAATTGCTGGAAAACGGACGCGATGACGGTGGCGGAAAAAGGTGATAGGACTGAGAGGGAGGGAATCGGCTTCTATCTGGACGGCTTTTACTACAACATTTTTTCTCTCACGCGATGGCCAAACGCGGCTTATGTCGGAATCACGGAGAAGTTGACGGAGCAGGCCATACTGGACTATTCGATCACCGTCAAGATTTTGCCGTCGCCGATAGATCCAGAGATTCGCGCAAGAGAAAAGCTTATCAAGCGGTTAGAAGGTGAGGCCGCGGAAGGTTCTCGTAGATCAGTCAGAACGGCGCTCGAAAAAAACAATAAAACAGTCGATGACCTGGCATCGGGTGCGTTGTTTCCCTTTGACGTGGCGTACACAATCTTGGTTTGGGCGGATACGAGGGAGGAGCTGGGTTCTAAATCTGCGATCCTAAAGAAAGCGATCCAGAACATGGGCTCAGCCCAGTATTACCAGACTTCCGCAAAGGGAGCTGCGAGGCGGATATTCTTCGAGACGTGGCCAGGTTGGACGGGCGGCACTTACACCTACCGCGATATCTACGCAACGCAGGATTATCTGGCGGCGTTGCTACCTATGAGCGCCACTTTCACCGGCAATCTGAGCAATTCTGAAGCAATCTACGATGGATGTCAGCGCAACCTTGTCGGAATCCAGCTATTCGAGCACGATACCCCGCTTCATTCATGCGTTTTTGGCATGACGCGTGGCGGAAAATCGGCTTTCGTAATCGATTTATTGTCTCAACTCCAACCGTACTTGGATTACTTCGTGATCGTCGAGGAAGGACTCTCGTATGGGACATTTACGAGAGCGATGGGTTGCCAGCCAATTATCATCCGGCCGGATGGCTCGCTTACGATTAACGCCTTCGACACGTTAGGATTGCCACTAACCTCGACCCACTTGTCTGGTGTCACAGCATTGGCACTCAACATGGTGGGCGCCTCCGGCGATCAGGAGCTAAATAACTATCGAAAATCGCTGCTGTCAGACTACATCGACCAACTTTATAACGACTTCTTTGAGACGTGGAAACAGGATAACGAGGAACGGTTCGTCGACTTGGCACGCGAAGCTGTGGCCTTACAAAAGCTTGCAGCACGTCTACCCCATAAACAAAGGACGCCGCTCGAGGCGTTCTCGGTTTGGCAGGAGATGATCAATAGCAGTAATCCGCTCGTGGATGAGCTTTTTGACTCTGTGGCAGAAGATGAAGCCGTTGCCTTCGCAAACGAAGCAAGCACGGAAACCTTGGTGCGTAATCTCGTGTTTTCGAAATTTCAAAGCACCGATTTTCCGATTCTTTCGAGCCTTGTGGAGTTAATGGCGTCAGGAATGGCGCGATCGCACAATAAGGACGAGGTCCGTCGAATGTCCGACCTATTGGGCGCATGGACAGCGGAGCGGGAGAACGGGCGCCTGTTTGACGGGTACACAAATGTTAGTTTGTACGACACGGTGGCCCATTTTGAGCTGGGCGATATCCCAGAAGCCAACGAGCAGCTCAAGCAGCTTGCCGCCTTCTTAGTCGCAAACTACGCGCGTCAACGCATTATCTCACTGCCGCGTGGAGTAAAGAAGGTCATGATTTTTGAAGAGCTGGCGCGGTTTGTCGCGATTCCGGGCGGGGACACGGTGGTCGCCGAAACTTATAGCCAGCTTGCGAAGTTTAGCTGCGCGGTGATGGCAATTACCCAGGTCTATGGACAGTTCCGGCATCTACCGATTAGAGGAACGATCATCGCGAATTCGCGAAACTTCTTCACGCTGCCGCTGCAGGAGTACGACGAACTGAACGACCTTGGAGACTCGATAGGGCTGCCTGTGGGCACCCGCGAGGCCATCAGAACAAGTCCTCTGCCTCTGACCATCACGCCCGCAAGCCAGAGATTCGGATCTGTGAATTATTTTGCCAACGGGGGAGAGAATCCCATCAATGGGATGGTGCGCAATTACGTGACTCCTGAGATGTTGTACGTGGCGTCGTCCTCCGGAAAATTCTTCGATCAAAGGGAAAAGGATCTCGCCGGATATGATGATGTGGTGGAGAGGATACTCGACCTGGCGGGGGTCCGGTAATCGAGGCGTTATAACTATGCTTTCTCAAACTAAAAGTTTAGCGGTCGTAGTCGGTGGCGTAATTGTGATATCTTTTTCTACCGGATGCAGCAATACGCAGTACAGTTCGGTCAAGAATTCTGCGGCATTTGACGGAATTGCGGCCAACCATAGCGCACTCAACTGCGTGCCGCAAAAATTCCGGACCAGCGTCATTCAAGGCTACCAGGCGGGGTTGAGCGACGCAGCCAAGAACGAGTACTGGGCGTTGCAGCGAGCCCAAATGGGTGACTGCAATGGCGAGACCACGATCACGGACGTGGATATACCAGCTACGGTGACCGAGGACGGACGGCAACTTACACCGAGGCGGCTACAGGTTCCTTTTGTGCAATGAAATAACGCAAACCTATGTATAAGTGCAAAACCTTAGTGGTCATAGCGACGGTGACGGCGCTGCTGTCTGCGTCGGCACCGCTATCCGATGCAACGATGCCGGTGATCGATTACGCTAGCATCACGCAATCGATCCAGGCACAATTCGCGAACATCTCTCAATATGTGCAGACGGTTAGTAATACGCTGCGCACGTATCAGACGACGGTACAGCAGTTGCAGCAGTTCTATACGTACCTGACGATGTTTGGCGATCCGTCGAAGGTGGCCGGTATGCTTGGTTTGGGTCAGGAGTACCAGATGCTAAACCAATTGAGGAATGCCAAGACGATCCAAGACACGATGGGGGCACTTAACGGCGCGTCTTCCTACGGTTACACGGCGAACGGAGTCTGGCAGCCGTTAACACAGGTGGACCAGTATGGCCAAACCATTCAGCGGACAGCTCAGCAATACAATCCGTACAATCTGGTTGAGAAGACGTTCGACAACTATCGACAAGCGTCCCAGAACCTCCAGAGCGCCCAAAACGCTTTGTCCAGCGAATATCAGACGACGCTGGGGCAGATCCAGAATGCGACCAGCGACGCCGAGGTTCAAAAGCTGGCTCAAAAAGCTAATGCGATCAAGGCTCTGATGGATGCGAATCAAAATCAGTTGAATAACGCGCTCGGACAAGTACAGGCGACTTCAGAAATGGTTCAGGTTGAGAACCAAAAGCAAGCTCTGGCAGCAATGGCGCAGCACATGCAGGAGCGAAATTCGACGAGTAATACGAACGCTCAGACGGGCACATTTGGCTTGTACGGCAATGGTCCGTTGCCGAACGGCCCGGCGTGGTTGGGTCAATAAGTGATGTTGTTAAAAAAGCGTGTCGTGGTGTTCTGTATGTTTGTGGCTCTCATGGCGAGCGGTTGTAACAGGGAGCAGCCACGCGATCCGAATGTGATTGAAACCAAGCTCGCCGATGGTCGGGTACTGGAGTATACGAAGCAGCAACTAAGCGAGGCACAAAGTTGGGGATACACGAAGGACGCGTACGACGCGGCTTTGGCGCAAGGTCACACGCATGGCGAGCTCATTGAGATTACCAAACGCCATTACTGGGAGCGAGCGCACGGCGTTGGGTATCCAACACCTGCGAAAGGGATTACCCCACCTCCCGAGATGAGAGTTACAAACTAGCGTAGAGGCGGAAGCGACGCCACGGGTTGGCTGGAGTTATCTGCCGAGCTCTGGAAAACATATGAATAGAAGCGTTTTGAGAATCGTGGTGGCGCTGCTTGTTGCAGGATTTGCAGCAAAGGGAAACGGAGGTGGGTTTACGCAAGCCGAACAGGATTTGATCAACCGAGATCTTACGATGGAGGTGTATAGACCGGACTCAGAAGTGAGCCATAAGATCGAGACCGTTCATGGTGCGAAAGGCAGCGGTCCCATTCTGGTTTTCATTTTCGGTCGTGCGGAAGCCGAATCGGCTCGGAACGCGGGGCATAAGTTGGCCGCAGCCGGCTACACGGCGACGGATGCAGAACGCGTTCTGTTGCAGGAAGCGAACGCAAAATACCCACACAGTCCGTTTTTCGTGAAATGCTTCATGCACGAAGCGGCGGGCGCGTTCAACGCTGGCAAATAGAATCGTTGATATGGTGAACTGGACCAAACTCATTGCGACTCTGATGGTAACGGTGGCGGTAAGCGCGGGTGTGGCCCAAGCGCAAACCAAGATCACCGCCTATGGTTATCCGGGCGATTCGACACCCGATTCGAACTCGTCAAACGGCATCGGCAATCATGATAATCAGCTCACTCCATTTCAGGGAGCCGGCGGGGTTTCGGACGCAGCTTTAACCGCCACAGCCGCGCAAGAATACGGCGTTAGCATTGGTCAAACATTCACAGTGACTGGTGCGAACGGATCGACGTACACCTTGCGGTACGAAGACACGGCGCCGGAGTCGGACAGCCGTATTGATATCTACGATTCCAATCAACTCTTAACGGGCGGGAACGATAATAGTTTCTCAACTAACGCAACGTCATTCAACGATGGGCCGGTGGTTAACTCGGGCAGCAACCCTGTTGGCGGTACGACAGCCCAGTCGGGCACAAGCAACAATCAAACTCCATTTGAGCAAGTGTTTGGCTCGACACAGGAGTTTTTAAACCAGCCTGCGCCGAAGGCTGTGAGTTTGCTAGGGACCATTATTGCTTTTGTTTGTCTGCTGTGGTCAATGGCGAATAGCTTTTACCATAGCTACGACGAAGATTGGCGTCCGAAAGTGATGGCGTTCACGAAAGCTGTTGTGGTCGTCGCGTTTATAGCGAATTCCGGCCAGTTGATTAATGCAATCGAGGAGGCGGTATACCAAGTCTATGCAGCGAATGGAGCGGCGGGCGAGGGAATCCCTAATGTCCTGGATGACATCAGAGATAACAACACTGCCGCCAACCAGTATCGTACTCAACCGGCTCCATGGGCGACAGATATGTGGGGCCAAATGAAGGCGAGCCTCAACGACCTTTGCTACTCTCTGGGGCGCGGGTTGACGATGGCGATCTGGGCTGTCGTGTGGATTTTCCGATTTCTCCAGGACGTATTCATCGTCATGCTTTATATCGTTCTGCCGCTAGCGTTCGGTCTAGCGGTCACGCCGTGGTTTTCAAATATTGGCACCAGCATCATTTCGTCTTTGGTTGGGGTTCTTCTTTGGCCAGTGGGTTTTCTAATGGTTGACACATTCGTCCTGAAGATTTTGCAAGCCGTCTTGCAGGGATTGAATGCCTGGGGGAGTGCAGCACCGGGCGGGAACGGCCTTTATTCGGTATTTTGGTTTGTTACCGCGAGTAACCCTATTGGGTTTGGTCTCGCGTTGTTGTTGATCGGTATTGTGATCCTGCTGATGACCGTGTGTGGATACTACGCATCGATCAAAATTATCACTACCCTCTTTGGAGCTGCCGGGGGCATGGTTGCGAGCGGGATTGGCGCTTTAGGTAAAGCAGCTTCGACTGCCGCCGGTTTAGCAGCTGGCGCTGCCGCGTTGGGAGCGGGTGCGGCGGCTTTCGGCGCGGGATCTGCGTTGTCTGCGATGGGAACGGCAGAAGCGTTGTCATCGTCGGCAGCAGCAGAGGAAGGAACAGCTGCCGGTGCGTTAGCGCACGAAAGGGCGAATGTACTCGGCGGTGCACAACCCGTGACTTCGGATAATGGCGAAGTCGATGGCATAGTCGACGGCGTGTCCGAGGCGGTAGACTCACAGAGAAGTACCAATGGTTCTTCTCAGCCTCCTTCACGTTCTCCATCGCCGACAGCGCCCGGCTCAACAGACGGTACGGTTGATGGCATAGCTAGTGCAGTCGGTGGTGCGAGAAACGGGCGCGGGCTAGGGTCTACACGCTCATCAGGTCCAGGCTCATCAGCGTTGCGTGGATCGAGTTCGGACATAAGACAGGACGGGCTCAGCGCGGGGGATCTGAAAACTCCCGGAGCATCGGCGGGCTTTGGTGGCAACGAGTCTTTTGCGCCTGGTTCTGAGTCTGGGCAACTTGGAGACAATGGACAGGCGTCGAATAATGCGGGTTCTGACGGAGGCGGGGCAGCCTCTACAGAAACTCCACCACCTCGTAGGTCGTTATCTCGCCTGCAAACAGCGGGCTCCATAATGCAGCAAGCGGGGCTCGCGATAATGGCAGGGTCGTTCTCCAGAACAATGAGACAGGCAATGAAAAACACTGCCGCGCACGCGCTCGTGGATGGGGCTCTTCAGTATAGTCCCTCGTCTCGCCGTAGAAGCCTGGACGAACTGGATGAGATAACTGCGATGAAGGAAGAAAAGTCGTAAGCCGCTTCTGAATCATCTGATCAATCGCCAATGCCAATACGTTTCGTGCTATCCTTTATAGATGTAGTATAGCAAATAGACTTGACTATAAAAGCGTGAACCGAGTAGCTGTAAATTCCGAAATCAAGAAGAACGAAGCCATGGCCGCAGGCGAAGAGACAGATCAGGGAAAGCTGAGAAGCGTGCGAGTGAAGCACGAGGAAAAGAAGGGAAACAAGGAGCAATCCAGGAGCGCTAGTGACTTTGTTATTGCGTCTCTGTCGCGTGCACGAAAAAGCACGACGTTTTGGACGGCGGGATTCCTTGTGAGCAATTTTATCTGGCTTTGCGTCCTTTTGTTTACCGTGGTGTTTTTTGCGTCGGAACTCGGATCACCTAAGCAGGTAGCGATCATTGACCCGGCTCACACGATGTACATCGCGCCATTGCAGAATGCGACCGCCAGCAGGGAACTCTTGGACGAGGTTACCGCGCTGATGACGCTTTCTTACCTTCAACGCAACCCGGACGGCCTAGATCTGCCCGACCTCTTTGCCAAGACGTTTGGAAAGAGTTCGTCACAGAGAGTTCAGGCCGAGATGGATGCATGGCGGAAAACGGCAGCACCAACAAATCTGCGTTGGAAACCCGAGATCGAGAAGAATGAAGTAATTAACTCGATCGAATCAAATGTTGTTTTGGACCGAGTGACAGGCCGGATCGTCCAGTCCGGAGTGGTTGATGGCGTGGAGGAACGTAAGGTCGTTCCTTTCATACTGAGTTTGAAGCTGGTACGGAACCCGGAACTAATTAGCAAAGGGCGTTATCCCTTTGCCGTTGCCGATTATGCGATCAGTTATCCACAGCAGGAAGCTTCCAGGGAAACTCAGTAAGAGCTTAGCTCTCTGCGCGCTCCTGACAACCGGCCATCTGCATGCTCAGACGGTCGAGGACGAACTTGGCAAAGATCGGATCGTAACACAGGAACTCGATCCGTCTAAGCCGATTATCGTGAGGACGATGCCGACAGTTACGACAACGGTTCAGTTTCCTGAACCGGTTGACGCTCTGGACGGAAAGGGGATGGTCGTGGACGAGAGCAAGGACCTGGGCCGGTTTCAAATCGGTTGGCAGCAAGGATCAAGGTTTGTTTCGGTGCTCCCGTTGGTGAGCAGTGGTTCGATGAACATAAACGTTATCACGGGTGGAAAGGTCTACGTCATGCTGCTCCTAGTTGACGTGCATTTCGACTGGATCGTTCGGCTGGTTCCTCTGGGAAGTCTTGAGCTGGTGGAGAATTTGTTAAAACAGCAGCAACAACAGAAGCTGCAGATGAAGAACCAAGCGCAAATGCCTGAAAAGCCTGTGGATCCGGAGGTGATGACACCAGCAAAAGCAATCTCATTCCTTGACAAATGCATCATGTTTCCGCTTCTGGAGCAAACAAAGCCAGAGGCCATCCAGGGGATCTACCACAGGTATAACGTAGGAACGATAACGTCCTATAAGCAGTTTGATGTTGAGTTGTTATCGGTTTACCGGCATGAGGCACTCGATGCGCTGGCATTCCAGGTTAGATTCGTTCCGAAACAGAGGGAAGCCTATTACGATCCTCAGGGATTCGGCATTCGGGTTGGGAACGATTATTACCAACAGTTTACCTCTAAAGCGTCGGGCAAGGTAGTTAGTAACCCGGCAGATCCTCGCGAAAATGAAGCATGGTTTTTGGTCGTCGGTGCGGGACAGGGCAGGGAGAGAAACAACCTGGCTGTGACAAATTTATTCTTAGTGAATGTTCCGCCTGAGGTTCCGGAGACCGGCCAATTATATAGTTCGCGAACGCAAAGTGACGGTAAGGAAGTTATCCGGCCTCGGCAGTATGACGGGAAGGAAATTGTCAGACCCGGAGGTACCGAATGAACATGCGTGAATTCGGTAAGTGGTTAGTCAGTAACCCCGGAAGGTTGATCATTGCGATCGTCGCCATAGGGTTCCTTCTTTGCGTCATCTTCACGCTAAATCATCCAGGGAGCCGACAGGAGGGAAAAGTCACCACACCGGAACTCATTTCGCGTGTGACGCAGAAAGATTACAATTTGGGGCCAGCGGAGCAATCCGGCGTATTCGCGCAGAAGGCAACCTCAACTCCGACACCGCCGCCGCCTATGCCTTATCGCCAATCTGAAAAGACGGAGGAAGAAAAAAAAACGTACAGGCCATTGCGGTTTGGTAGCCTTCCACAGGAAAAAGCAGAAATCCAGCCGGTAACAAATCATTTGGAAACGGGTGCGACCGTAAAAAAGCGGGACTGGTCGGAAAGTGCTCCGTTTGGGCGAATGCTGCATTGTCACGTGGTTAATACGGTCGAGAGCGGCGATCTCGAGACGCCGGTGATCGGGCTTGTGGACGAAGATTTTGGGTGGGGACATAGGCTTCTAATACCAGCGAATTCTGAAGTCATTGGAGCGGCGACCGGTGTGAAAGAGAGAGATCGGATTGGATGCGACACACATTGGGTCATAGTGATTTATGATCCGAAGAACAATTCACGAAAAGAGCTCAAAATACAGGGCGTGGCGTTGGATGAAGACAAGGCTCCGACGGCTAATCCAGCCGACTTAGCCGAATTTGCTCACTTTGGACTCACCGACGGCGGCGCAGGGTTGAGGGGTGATATCGTCGTGCTGGACATTAAAACGCAACTAAAGAATAAGGCGGAACTGTTCGCTTCATCGTTCTTGTCTGCATTCGCGCTGTCTTTCCAGAACACCTATCAGGCAGTTTATGGGTTCCAGGCGTCGCCGACTCTTAAGAATGCCTCATTGGCAGGTGCCGGGAACGTCATGTCAGAATATGCGGATGAGCTGCGAAAAAAAATCGAGGCGGATTCTGAGTATGTGCGGGTAACCGGTGGAAAGAAATTCTACCTGTGTGTTATGCAGACGTTAGATGTAAGCCAGGCCAGGGAGGGGGTGATGCTTCCGAGTGATCAGGAGAATGACTTAGGTCCAAACGCGAATCAAATCTTTAGAAGGCTCTACCGGCGTCAGGAAGATGAACGGCAACAACAGCTTGGGCCTTATGCGGGATTAAATGGCGCGCAGGAGTCTATGAAGGAGTTGCAGCTGCAGATCAGCAGAATGCAGCAACAAGGGTTCCTTCCGCCTACTCTCAACAATTCTACTCCGAACAATGTGCAGGTTCCAAATCAATATCCGGAGCTAAACACCCAGACGCCAAACACGCAGATTAACCGTAGCAATCAATGAACAAGACGGCAGCAGCTATAAGCGGTGGCGCGACGGTCATCATGATCTTTATGGTCGGATGTGCGCCGAATCCAACGGCATTCGTGCCGGTGTACTACGATAAGATTCCCGTCCGTTCCACTGACGCAGTGTTGGGACCACAAATGGTTGAGGCGTATCCTATTTCGCGATACCAGGACCCACAGAACCCGGATTTGATGCACGAGCGGCATATTGTCTACCGGAGGATAAACCGCGGGTGGAGGCTGAAATCCAATCCGGGGGAGGAGATTCAGCTTGGTGCGACCGTGGGGCCGCGTAACGCAGGATATCAGCCACGTCCGTCCAGGGGCGAGGTGAATTCAGCGGTCGTCTCTCAGCGTTATCAGCTGGCCCAGAATGAAGAGACTCTAGCGCAGGTGCGGCAGCAGCTCGCAGAGCTGCAACAGGTTGCGCCGACAGTCAATGGAATTGTGCAAAATCAACAAGCAGAGATCGCACGCTTGCAGGCGATGGAACAGCGACTTATGAAACTGGAAAAACAGCAAGGTAATGCGACGAACGGAGCGGGGTCGCAATCTTCTCCGACGCCGGGTACCAATCCGAATCAGGACTTCGAGAAGAAGGCTCTGTCACCTACACCTCCTCCATCGCCAGAGCAGTGAAAACGAGGTTTCCACGTCCGGATCTAAAAGGCGGTGACGAGCGTGGGGGATTGCCCAGTGCGAGCATCTACGATCGCCTTTGGACCTGCCTGCCGTCGTTCTCCCATTCTTTACTGGTTGAGGTCACATTTGCTGAGAAGGTCAAGACTGGAGCTATTCAGGGAACGATCAACCACAACTTCATCGCCACAGAAGAGGAGCCAGCCGTCAGGCCGGAGGACATCGAAGCCCTGAAATGGCTTAAGATGCGTGGACAGAGATTCTCGGAATCCATTTTTGGCGTTGAAGGTGCCAAATTGGGGGAAAAGCTCATCGAGGAGCGGCTTTGGATCTGGCGAGATCCATTGGCAAAACGCAATGGCGCGGGTTTCGAATTCGTTGGCTCCGGGAAGGGGGACGAGATCTGGTTGTCCAATGATTGGCGGTTAGCAGTGGTGAACGATTACAAGACTCTGTTCGGGAAGCAAAAACAGGCTCCAGAAAGCGGCCAGATTTATGCTCTCGCTGGGATTCTGAAAGCGAATGTTCCTGAGCTAGAAACGGTTTACGGCGGGGTTCACAGCAGAGCAAATCCGCGAACGATTCCTGCACGCTTCACACGGGACGTGCTCGAAGCGGTTGCCGAGGATGTTGTGGCTACGTTTCAACGGTCGATCGTCGAGAGCCACGACAATGAGGAGCACAAGCATACCAGCGCCGAGTGTGGCCTTTGCCCAGCGGCGTGCGTTTGTGAGACTTTTTGGATTGAATTTCAAGAGTCCTTAACAAATTTTCAGAAACTGACTGAGGAACTGACTCAGGATAAGGATGTTAACGAAATGGATCTAAGTGAATTGGAAAGACTGTTGCGGTTCAAAGATGACTTAGAGGTTGGGAAGAAGGTCATGGACCAAGCCGAGAAACGCGCATTACACTTGATTCAAGAGGAGAACCAGCGCTCGGACGCGTTAGAGGTGATCCCTGGGAAAAAATTTACTCGGCTGAACCCAAGTTTGCTGTATAAAACGCTGGTAGAGAAGTATCCCGATCGGAAAGAGGACATCGACAACTTCTGGCGCGAGCACGGAAGTCTGAATGTTGAAGATGCTCGGAAGCTGACCGGCCAGCTGAACAGCAAACTAATAGATTTCAAGGGCCAAGGAATGGAAGAGACGAGAAGGAGTTCATCTATCCGATTTAAGATGTAAGCGTGATCGAAAGGGACGTCATGAAACACAACGCAAAACTGATCTTTTCATATCTGCGTTCCCATATCGTGGGACAGGATTATGCCCTCAAACAAATCTCGAACGCTATAGCTCGCGGCGAGTCGGGACTATCAATGCCCGGCCGGCCAAAAGCATCGTTCTTGTTGCTTGGACCGACCGGCGTTGGAAAGACTGAAAGCGCGAAGCAGACCGCGTTGTATTTGTATGGTTCGCTGGAGGATGGCTATGAGGCGATAGACATGGCTGAATACCAAGGCGCGGACGCAGTAGACGATTGGAAAAAGCTCGTGACCGCAAGAGTAAGCAGGAGACCCCAAGGCGGAATCCTCCTGTTCGACGAAATCGAGAAAGCCTACCGCGACATTGTGCTGAACCTGTTGCAGATTGCGGACGAGGCTCGGCTTAGTTCCGAAGGCATTTCGTATAACCTTTCGAACTGGTACATCTTTTGTACCTCCAACCTGGGTTGCGCGGAAATGATCAACATGAAGCATTCCGCTTACGCGACAATCGCTCGGACCGCCAAGACAGCAGCGGAACAGCATTTAAGGCCAGAAGTCGTGGCCCGCTTCAATGTGGTCGCTGTTTTCCAGTTGCTGCCTTTTGCTTATCAACAGCAGATCAGCAGTGCGATGCTTGATGTGTATTTGCGTTTTGTGCAGGAGCGGAGCGGTTTGGAGATTCTCTACGCCGGCGAAGTGGTGCGGTTCCTCCTCCGAAAGGGTTTTAATCGGCGCCTTGGCGCACGACCTTTACGCAATACAATTGAGACGGAAATAGCTCTAGCGGTGCAGAACTATCATTCCGACTACGAGGCGTTGGCAGCAGGTGAGCGAGTACATGTTAGAGTAGCCGAAGATGGTAAGAGTCTCTATCTAGAACATTCGGAAGGAAGTAGCCATGATCGGATTGATGACAGATATGCAGTCGAAGCTTAGTAAGGTTTCAGAATTTGAGTTGCGCATCCTCCATCGGTCGATGGATGGCGCCGGCGGCCTGATCGAGGTTCCGATACGCGCATCTGTGACTGAGTGGTTGATTCCGGAGGACGAGACTGGTCCTCAGATGACTTATCTGGAGATAGCCTCTGCGTGGGAAGAAATCACAGGAGAGCCATTTGATTCCAACCTTATTACGGATGGTGAAATCCATGAGGCGATCGTATCTGAGGAAAACGCATTAGAAGAGGATCCCGAGCAACTGCAAATCGAAGAATCACAGCTTTAACGAATGTTGGACGGAGGCGGGAAGACGGCGCGGATTGTTGCTCGAACGGCTAAGCCGAAGAGAGATCGTTTTTACCAGATTGCCAAGGAACTGAGTATTGACGCTCCAAATATTGTCAATGGCCTCATTGATGCGTTCATTGAGGCTTACGAGCGGTGTGGCGAGGTCTCATTTCCTCTCAAGATAGAAATCGTCGAAGGCAGGGGACGACAAAGTGAAAACGGTGATAGTAGCGGAGAAGAAGAGCGTAGCTGAAGATCTCGTAAAAGCATTACTGAACGGGCGGGCGGAAACGCACGACGGGTTTTTTTCATCGGGAGAAATAGCAGTCACCTATTGCAGCGGCCATCTCGTGAGCTTGGCAGAGCCGGTCGAGTATCCCGGAAAGAATTGGGCGACTTGGCAGTTCGGTTCCTTACCACTCATTCCGGAAGGTCTGGAGTTTCTTTACAAGCCCGTCAGCGAGAAAGCAGCAAAGCAGCTAGGCATTATCAAGAAATTGGCGCGTGAAGCGGACCTCATCGTCAATGCGTGTGACGCGGGACGTGAGGGAGAACTGATATTTTGGTATGCTCTGCGCTGGTGTGGGTGGGGCAAGGGGCGCAAACCAGGTGTGCCAGGAGACAAGCCCGTAAGGCGGATGTGGTATGACTCCATGACCCCGGAAGCTCTCAAAACCGCATACCGCGAAATGAGGCCGATCACCGATCCTCAATTTATTAGGCTGGCGGAGGCGGCCTATACGCGATCGGAAGCCGACTGGATTTTGGGAATGAGTTCGACGAGAGCGGCGAGTCTGAGTATTCCAAAACAGAATGAGGCATTTGCGGTCAAGTTTTGGAGTTTGGGCCGGGTACAAACTCCCGTGCTAGCCGAGATCGTAAATCGTGATCGCAAGATAGAGACATTTGTTGTCGTGCCTTTCTGGGGGGTGCAAGTGACATTTGGACAGACCGACTTGTATCAAGGCAATCTACAGGTGCCCGAGGGCCGAGCAGGGCTTGGAGAAAGCAAAGAGCGGTTTGCAAAGAAGGAAGATGCTGAGCGCTACGCTAAGTTGATTTCGAGCAGTCGCGGTCTGAAGTGGAAAGCAGAAGATGATGCTCAACCGGCCAAGGAGAAGCCTCCTCGTCTCTTCTCACTCACGAGTCTTCAGAGGTATTGCATCAAGAGCCTCGGCTGGACTGCGCAACAAGTTGTGGACACGGCGCAAGACTGTTACGACAAGGAGAAGACGCTAACCTATCCCAGAACGGATTCTGAACATCTGCCAGATGATTACGTTGAGACCGCCGAGAAGGTTTTTCAGACAGTAGTTCAGAAGACGGCGAGTCAATTACAAGGACATCAGGAATTAATTTCTCCGAAGAACACGAAGCAGAAAGTGTTTGATTCTTCGAAAGTAAGTGACCACTTCGCGATCGTTCCGACGGGGACAATTCCCAAGGATAAGACAACGAATACCTATCGGCTATGGGAGGTGGTTGCTAAGCGATTCGTTATCGCCTTTGGAGCCACAGCAGAAGCAGAGAACGTGAAGCGGGTGCTCAGGACATTGCTGGAAGGCGAAAGGATTCAGGCGCAGGCCGAAGGCAAGACGTACAAGAAGAAAGGATGGATAGCGCTGGCTGAGGCTCTCGGCGAAGCCTCAGCGAAAGAAAAATATCTTCCGACTTTAGTGGATCCAGAGATCTCTGGTGACGCGGTAGCAAAAGAAGGCAAGACGCAGCCTCCAAGTCCCTACGACGAAGATTCGTTATTAGCCATGATGGAGAATGTTCAGAGGATTCTGGAGGCAGATAACGATCACAGCGAAATGGAGCTGGATGCGCTGAAAGAAGCGGTGGCCGCGCGAGGTCTTGGGACGCCGGCGACGCGGGCGTCCATCATCGAGATCCTGATCGCGAGAAAATACGTGGATCGCGCGAAGAGGGGCAAGAAAACCTTTTTAAGGGCAACCGCTGCTGGAAAATTTCTCATCGATCGGCTACTGGCAATCGGGGTGACTGCCGTGACTAAACCGATGATGACGGCCGACTGGGAGGTAAGGCTCAAAGATATCGAGCACGGTCGGAATCAGGAGAACCGTGAAACGTTTCTTAACGAGCTGGTCGAGCTCCTCAGACAGCAGATTCGGATCTTCCAATCCACCGGAGAGGAGCAGGATCGCGTGACCGATGCTCTGTGCCCGGTGACCGGGAAACCGATCATCGACAAAGGCTCTAGGTATGAAGTCGATGGGTATCCTGGCGGGCGGTTTCCTAAGCAGATCCTTGGCCAGAATTTTACCGCGCACGATATTGTGAAAATCCTGGCCGGAAAATCCCCCATCTATTCGTTCAAGGGAAAGAAAATCTTCGAAGCGAAAATGAAATGGGACGCGGAGAACAACAAGATCGACTTCGATTTCGACATCGGGCCTCAGTCCCTGCAAGTGAAGTGTCCAAAAACGGGCCAGCAGGTGATTGATCAAGGTGGGTGGTACGAATTCTCCGGGTGGCCTGGCATAAAGTGCTGGAAGAAATTCCTAGATAGAAAAATGACCCCGGATGATTACGCCGAAATCTTAGCGGCATCTCTCAAAGGAGCGGCCATGCAACGGCAACTGACGGGATTCTACTCGCAAAAAACGAAGAAGCGGTTTGCCGCAAACATCCGGTTCGACGGCGAGCAGTTCAAATTGCTCTTCAACAACTAAGGGTAGAGGATTGCTCAAATTGATTACCAAAACTGTTTTCGTTATGCTGGTGGCGCTGATTTCGCTCTGCGCCTCACTGGGATTGATCGTCAATCAAATGGTTCATCAGATGCAAGCCGCCCACGCCAAGGAAGTCCAGGCGTACAAAGTCCAGATTGCGGAGCTGCGCCGTCAATTGGACGACACAAGGCGACTCGGCAAGCTGAGCGTCAGCGTGTTGAACAGGCGCACGAGAAAGACCTCAAAAACCTTGCACAAGGCTTCGCTGGTTTAATCGCAGGTCCTAGCCCTACTCCATGAGAAAGAAATATATTGGTAGTTCGCGGCGGGATCGCTTGTTTTCGAGCAACTTTAACCCGAGTTGGACAGGTTTTTCCGTTGAGATCGAAGTCAAAAACCCCTATGATATTTCCGAGCGAGCCTGGCATTCATTTGAAATGCCGGATCTAATTGCTTGTTGATTACAGCCCGATCGGAGAATGCAGCTCTGGTCGGGCCTTTTTTTGTCCGCAGGACGAAGGAAATCAGGCTGGCAACTGTTGCACGACGAAATGGTATTGCGGTCGCTTAAAAATCGAGACATATGATTAGCATTTGGTCCAAGGATCAATCGGAGAAACAACAGGTCCATAAATGAAGCAAAGGGTCCAGATACTAAAGAAATGGGGGTGCCTTGGTCCTACAGAGCTAGTGCTCCTAATATCTCTTCCGTTCGGAGTCTGGATGTTCATGCGCTACAGTTACGAAGTCGGCAACGGGAAAGCGCTGCGGATAGTAGACGCCAATACGGTGGTGATCCAAAACGACAAGGGGAAAGAGGACACTGTTCATCTGGCAGGGATCGATGCTCCGGAAAGGGACCAGCCCGATGGGATCTACGCTCAGGAGCAGTTAGCAAAGTTGATTGCCGGAAAAGAGGTGCGGGTGGATGCGAAAGAGCAATCGCCGACAGGGATGAGAATAGCTAACCTGTACGTCGGTAAGGAGTGGGTCAATCTTGAAATGGTGCAGTCAGGCTTCGCGTGGGTAGCGCCAGGGAAAGACCGTGACGCTAACCTCTTAGTGGCCGAAGGGCGTGCCAGAGTCGAAGGCCGAGGGCTCTGGGGGCAGGCCAACCCAACAGCTCCATGGATATGGCGTGAGACACACAAAGAAGAAGAAAAGGAGGCGACCGATGACGATCGTCAAACATCTAAATCACCTTAACCTGAATAGCGGTGAAAAGACAGGTATCGAAGTGTTGTTCGCCGATTGGTTGAATGTTGAGAAGGTCGTTAATCAGCGAACCGAGCGCGTCGAAAACTTAATCGAAGATCTCGTCATTAAGATTGAGTGGGGGCCCGGAGCCGCCCTGGTGAGATTGGTCAATAAGGAAGACGCTCCGGTGAGCATCCATGCAGTGGCAGTGACCGATCAGGCGGCGGACATTATATGGCGAATCATCGAAGGGGCCTGGCTACAGGAAGGAGAGAAGTATCCATTGCTCCACGTCAATAACCATGCATATCCGGACATCGAACTGATGAAGCTTCCGTGGGTGGCTTCTCTGTTTGGCGTGCTCTGGTACCAACTGGGGGATGATCTAAAAGCGAAAGCTTATCATCACACCAAGATCATTATGGGAGCGGTCTACAGGGAATTGAGAGGGAGGGGATAGAATGCGGATTCGCCTGAGTTAATGAAGGTGTTTGGCATGCTGCTGGTGCTCGCTAACCATCTGGCATTTCTGCCGACGATGGGATTCGAGCGACACCTTCTTTTGGCTCACTGCATGTGGCCTAGCCGATTTCGTCCAGAGGGATATATCCGACATGCATGGCGCATGACCGGCTACCTCTTTCTGCTGTTCGTTCTGGTGAACGGGGAAAGTATGGCACTCCTGAGGCTTCCTCTCCTCACAGGGTTTACTCCCATCGTCTGGATCGTGCTGATGTGGTGCCGGCCGTGGGCGATTGAGAAACCTCATCAAGCGGCCTGGCTCGGGGCGATTTTGTTCATCGCTGGCATGTATCCGTATGTGGTGCGGCCTGCCAATGTGTTCCAGGAGCATTTTGTGAGCGGATTGAACGATGTGGCATTTGGGCTCTTGATTCCGAGGGTCCGGGGAGTCCTGGAAAGTAAAAGGATCATACCGACGGTCACTCTGGCCTGCGGAGTTTTGCCCGTAACCCTCATTCTCGGGGACCTCATGGTGATGAGGTATTGCCAGCTTGACTCATTACTAGTCTGGGTTGCGTTCCTGGGGTTTGTTGCTGCCCCGCCGAAGTGGCTTGTCAGTCCGCCGAGCTGTCTTGGATGGCTTGGTAAGTACAGCCTTCCGATCTATGGAGCAAGCTTTCTGCCTTTTCTGCTGAAATGGTATCCGACTGGATTTCCTTCGTACTAATGTGTTACGGTTTTGTCGTGCGTTTAGATAAAGTCACTTTATGGACTGGATTGGAGAGATAGAAAAACATGCAGGGGCGTTGGGCCGACCGACAATTTTCAAGGACGCGATGACAACACTGTCGTTCAGGCTTGAAGAAAGCCTGAAGGAGGACGTGAATCTGCTAGCGGAGTACCTTACGCGCCGGCTCGAGTCCAAATCCAGCGCGGGAGCCGTGGCGAGAGCTTTCATTGCCTCTGGCCTGGAACAGATGCGAGCGCAGTACCCCGATTTACAGAAGTTTCTGGAACAGCGGCGAATCAAGAATCACGATTCGAGCAAGCTTCCGGAAACATTCAAGGCAAGGGGCAAAAAGCCGCCGAAGGCGAAAGTAAAAGGCAGAAATCCTCGTAAGAGAAAGTGATCCTGTGCCGCCGAAACGATTGCCTCGTCAGAAGCCTTCCAGCCCTATCGAGGGATACGATTCAATCGTTTCAGAGCTAGTTGACCTCGTGGAAAGCGCTCGCCGCGTTTCAGCTCGGTCGGTCAACGCCGTCATGACGGCGACCTATTGGGAGATTGGCCGAAGGATGGTCGAGTTTGAGCAAAGAGGCAAGAAACGCGCTGAGTATGGAGAAGCTCTTTTGGAAAGGCTGGCGGCTGATCTGACAGTCCGATTCGGCCGAGGATTCGGACGAGCCAATCTTGCGCAAATGCGCAAATTCTTTCTGACCTGGCCACAATCAAACATTGTCCAGACAGTGTCTGGACAATTCGAAGAAAGCCAATCGGGCAGCCCCTTATTCCCAGTCGTTCAGACACTATCTGGAGAATCTCAAGAGGCCCAACCTCTTACGGCCCGGCGCTGGTTCACCAGACGCTTTCCGTTACCGTGGTCTCACTACGTGCGTCTAATGACGGTTTCAAGCGAAGAAGCTCGCAAATTCTACGAGGTCGAGGCGGTCCGCTGCGGCTGGTCGGTCCGCCAACTTGACCGCCAGATTTCGAGCCAGTTCTACGAGCGAACCGCGCTCTCGCGCAATAAGACAGCGATGCTGAAGAAATCCAGCAAGGCAGATCCTGGCGACGTAGTCACACCGGAGGAAGAGATTAAAGATCCCTTTATCCTAGAGTTTCTCGGACTGAAGGACGAGTACTCGGAATCGGATCTCGAGGATGCCATGATCCACCATCTCGAAACTTTCCTGATGGAGCTCGGTGGGGACTTCGCCTTCGTTGCCCGCCAACGACGGCTACGGATCGGCGACGAGTGGTATCGTGTCGACCTACTCTTTTTTCACCGTAAGCTCCGTTGCCTGGTCGTTATTGATCTCAAACTGGGCCGCTTCACTCACGCCGACGTAGGGCAAATGCACCTCTATCTCAACTATGCTAAAGAGCACTGGGTTCATGAGGGAGAGAACCCGCCTGTTGGCGTAATTCTTTGTGCGCAAAAGGATGAAGCTGTCGCACACTATGCGCTAGAAGGCCTGGCTAACAAAGTGCTGGCCAGGAAATATCTAACGGTTTTGCCTTCTGAAAAAGCACTTATCCAAGAGATTGAGAAAGCAAGGAGAGAGCTTGAGAGTAACTAACGGGCAAGGAAAAGCTTTGACCTGAATTATTATGACACCGTTTCCGCATGTAGTGTGGTCGCTTTTTGGAATTGGGTGACTCGAACGCTTTACTTTTTTACGGCGAACACTGGTCACAAGATAAGAGGATCGCCTACAGGACAATCAACGCGAGGCGGGAAACGGTCGACCCTGCGCCATCGTTCAGGCAGGCTTTCAAGCGGCAAAGATGCCTCATTCCCGCTGATGGCAAACCTGGAAACCAGGCTACTTGCGCAGCGCCTACGTCGCCATCTGCTGCCACCGCTTCAAACCCCGTAACCAGACCGATGACATCTTCTTAGCCCAGATCCAGCGGCCACAACCACGATCGGATCAAGCAAAGATGCGTCATTATTCTTTGGGCTGATTGGCCACATCTTCATATCCTCCGCCGGAAAAGGGTTCAGGAGTGCCTTAAGATCGCCATCCTCGACCTCACCTAGCCATGCGGCATGGTGTTCCACAGGGAGGATTACAGGCATCCTGGTATGAAGCTGGGCCACCAGTTCGTTCGGGTCGCCAGTAATGATGGTGCAGGTGTGAAACCATTGGCCGATGGACAAATCTTTCCATCCCTCCCAAAGACCAGCAAACACGAACGGGGAGTCATCTCGAGAGAGCCG
>Ga0209040_10000416_pt1 | contig 32656 bp, 23 predicted proteins | sample BogFormECP12_OM3_FD_188240 | JGI IMG/M metagenome (GOLD analysis project Ga0209040, IMG submission 188240) | Bog forest soil microbial communities from Calvert Island, British Columbia, Canada - ECP12_OM3 (SPAdes) (version 2) | ecosystem: Environmental > Aquatic > Freshwater > Wetlands > Bog ... | reverse complement strand
GCCTGAACCACCCCCGACGATCGCATGGTGAACATGGACGTGAGCAGGTGATGATTCGCAACATGTTTGCGCTGGCCTTGCTTGGACTGGGAGCGGGACATTCCGCGCCAGCCCAAACTTGGTCCGCCGAACTCATGGGCGGCACGGCGATCAATTTGTCGACGCCGCTGATCGTTCACCAGAACGGCTACCCAGACATCGATGCCGTCGCTCACTATGAGACCAAACCCTTCGGGCCCGATTTTCCCTATTACGCGATTCGGTTCAGCCGATGGAACGGCGATGAAGCCTGGGAATTTGGCCAGGTCCATCACCGGCTGTTTCTTGCCGATCCGCCCACTGATATTCAATATTTCGCGATTCACTACGGCTATAGCTATTTGCTGTTCGGCCACGCCTGGAGGCGGGACGGAATCGTCTACCACGTCGGCGTTGGTCCGATCGTGACCAATCCGGCAACCACGGTGCGCGACGAGAAACGCAGCGTCGGCGGCTGGCTTTTCAACGGCGGCTACTATTTGTCCGGTGTCGGTGTGGGGGTATCGGCGGAAAGGGATTTGCACGTTTCGCGCAAGACTTACGCGCTTGTCGAAGTCGAATTCACGGCCGGCAACGCCTGGGCCGTACCGATCGCCAACGGCTACGCCGAAGTCCCCAATCTCGCGCTGCACTTTCATATCGGTCTTGGGCACTATTTTTGAAAGCACCGCAACCGACAAGGAGCTGCCTCATGAAAATGATACTCACGGCATTCGCGCTGCTGATCGCCGCACCCGCGGTAATCCGGGCGGCGCAAACGGAGCCGCCTCGGGGGCGATTGCCGCAGACCGTGACGCCGCAACACTACGGGCTGATGATCGACATCGATCCACGCAAGCCCGGATTCGCGGGGCACGCCAACATCGACATCGTGTTGCATGAGCCGGCTTCGACGCTGTGGATCGATGGCCTCGGACTGCACATCGAGGCGGTCACGGCGGAAGCGGCCGGCAAGCGCCTGACTGGGCGCTATGCGGAGGTCGATCACGACAACGGCGTCTCGCGCATTGACTTCAGAAGCGTGCTTCCGGCGGGAGCTGCGACCTTGCACTTTCGCTATCGGGCGATGCTGCAAACGTCGCCGCAGGGCCTCTATCGGACGCAGGCGGGCAAGGACTGGTACGTATTTTCGCAGATGGAGGCGATCGACGCTCGGCGTGCATTTCCGGGCTTCGACGAACCGGGCTTCAAGACCCCGTTCGACATCACGATCGTGACCCATGGAGGTGACCTCGCGGTCACGAACACGCCGGAGCTGCGCTCGACGGCGCTTGGCGGCGGCGCCGTGCGTCACGACTTTGTGACGACCAAACCGTTGCCGACTTATTTGATTGCATTCGCCGTCGGGCCGCTCGATGTCGCCGACGCCGGTCCGATACCGCCGAACGCCGTACGCGGCCGGCCGCTGCCGCTGCGGATCATCGGCACGCGCGGCCAGGCGAATGCTTTCGCATTTGCGCTCAAGGAGACCCCGGAGATCGTGCGCCGACTCGAAGAATACATGGGCATCGCGTTTCCATATCCCAAACTCGACTTGATCGCCTCGCCGATTCATCTCGGTGCGATGGAAAATGCCGGTGCGGTCATCTTCGCGGATAGCCTGCTGGCGCTCGGCGACGCGCCGTCACCGCGCCAGGAGTCGGGTTTCGGCATGGTCACAGCGCATGAACTTGCTCACCAGTGGTTCGGCGATCTCGTGACGCCTGCTTGGTGGGACGACATCTGGCTCAACGAGTCCTTCGCCGAATGGATGGGATCGAAAGTCGCCGACCAGTGGCGGCCAGGGCTCGGCATTCAAAAGGAACAGCTCGACTCGACGCTCACGGCAATGAATACCGATGCTTTGCATGCGGGAAGGCCGATTCACGAGCCTGTAACCGACAACCGCCAGATCGGCGGGACATTCGATTCGATCACCTATGAAAAAGGCGCTGGCGTCATCGCGATGGTCGAGTCGTATCTCGGGGCCGAGCGATTCCAGAAGGGCGTGCGTCTGCACCTGACGCGCCACGCGGATGGATCGGGGACTGCTGCGGACTTTTTCGCGGCAATGGCCGAGGCGAGCGGGGAGCCCGCCGTCATCGACGCATTCCGCTCGTTCGTCGATCAGCCGGGACTTCCATTCGTCGCGGTCAGCGCCGGACCGGATGGCGCGCTGCAGCTCGAGCAAACACGCTACAGGCTGCTCGGTCCCAATCCTTCCGCTGACGAGGAGTGGCTAATCCCGTTCTGCGTGCGCATTTACGCGGCCGCCCAATCGGACAAGCGTTGCACGCTGCTCGCGGGCCCAAAGGGATTGCTGTCAATACCGTCCGGTGAACAGGGGTCTGTCATCCATCCGAACGCCGACGGAGCCGGCTATTACCGCTTCGCCATCGATGCCGCGATGCTGCAAGCGCTGCTGACCAAGGTGCCCGCGATGAATGCGCGCGAGGCGATCGTTCTCGCCGACAGCGTCGGTGCCGCGTTTGAGGCCGGTCGATTGTCGTTCGCCGATTTCTACGGCGCTGCCAAGGTGCTCGCGGAATACCCCGATCGCACCGCGGCGCTCAGTCTCGGCTACAAACTCGACGACTACGCGACGCGGCTCGCAAGCACCGAGGACCGTACACTCATTGAGCAGGCGATCGTCGGTCTCTACAAGCACCGCCTCATGGCCCTCGGGCTCGACACGACTCCCGGCCGGTACGCGGCCGAGCCCGCCGAACAGCAATTGATGCGGCGCCAGCTGCTTGCGCTCGTCGGACTCTCGGGCCGCGACCGCGAGATTCGACGTATGCTTGCGCCGCTCGCCGCAGCCTCAGCCGCCGACCCCGCAGCGATTGATCCCTTGCTACGAGCGCGCGCCTGGGCGATCGGCTTGCAAGTACAGGGGGATTCGCTGATCGAACCGCTCAAGGCGCTGCTGCGCGAGACTCGCGATCCGGCGCTGCGCCAGGATGCGTCGTTTGCACTCAGTCATGCGGACTCGCCGGCAATCGCAAACGAGGTTCGTGCGCTGGTGCTCGACCCAAGAGTTGATCTGCAGTCGGCGATCGGAATTTTGTTTACGCAAGTGTCGAACCCGCGTACGCGCGAATCGGCATGGACTTGGTATATCGCGAACCAGCCCGCGGTCCTTGCGCGGATTCCGGCGCTGTTCCGCGCGTTCATCGGACAAATAGGTGCCGAATTCTGCAGCCCCAATGAACGGACCTCGTTCGACGCCGATTTGGCAACGAAACTACGCTCAGAAAACGGCGGAGCAATTGCGGTCGATCGTACGCTCGAGCGCATCGACGATTGCATCGCGCTGCGCGAGAAGACCGGTCAGGCGATTCACACGACGCTCGCGGCGGAACTCGGCGTGCGGTGAGTGTGCGCGCCCTCACGGCGAGGCCGCGAGATAGCCGGTCGCGGCGGCGGTCAACGCGTCAGCGAGAGAAACAGCTCCGGCAGCCGGCGCGGCAATTGCTCCACATGGTCGATCACGGTCCAGCGTATGCCGAAGATGCGCCCGACGTAGTCGTCGGCCTTGGCGTCCAGGCTGATGCAGTGGGTATGCAGGCCCATCGTATCGAGTTCGCGGACCGCGCAGGCGGCATCGGCCTGCAGGTGCAGTGGATCGGCAACGTCCACGTCGGCAGGCTGGCCGTCGGTCAGCACGAGCAGCAGTTTCTTGTCGGCCCGCCGCCCGCTCAGCAAATGGCCCGCGTGGCGCAGGGCCGCACCCATGCGCGTCGAGTATGCGCCGAGCGTTGCCGCGAGTCGTGCCTTCGGCGTCGCGTCCCAGGATTCGCCGAATCCCTTGATGTGGAGATAGCGCACTTCGTGGCGGGTGTTGGAGTGAAAGCCCGCGATGGCGAGCTGGTCGCCGAGTTCGCTGATGGCCCACGCCAGCAGCGCAACCGCGGCCCGACTGATGCTGAGCACGGTCTCGTCAGTCCCTGCGACGTTATCATTGACCGAGACCGAGAGATCCACGAGCAGCAGCACCGCGATGTCGCGTCCATCGGTGCGGGTGCTCATGTGAATGCGGGGGTCCGGCTGGGCACCGGCGCGCCAGTCGGTAATCGCGCGCAGGGCGACGTCGAGGTCGAGTTCCGTGCCTTCCTCCTGGTAGCGCAAACGCGTGCGGTCTTGCGGCTTGATCAAATCGAGCACGCGCTTCAAGTGCTTGGCCACGGGCGCATGTCGGCCGAGCAGCGTGTCGATGTCGACGGGATCGCCGGCCGGCTGCAAGGTGTCGTAAACACTGACCCAGTCGGGTCGGTAGGCGCGCGCCGCCTCGTCCCATTCAGGGTAATGGCGCGGCGGCAGCGCTGAATCGTCGATTCTGGGGTTCGAGCGACGATCTTCGAATTGCTCCTCCTCGTCACCCGCCTCGATGTAAATCCACAGGTGGCGATTGTCATCGCGATAGTGCACGACCGTGTCCTCGAAGCGCATTCTGGCCTGCTGGTCATCCTGACGCCGCGTGCGTGCAGCCCACTGCAGCGCCAATGTGGCGGTCTCGCGGCTCGACGACTCGCCCGCATGCAGCAGTTCGAGAAAGCGCCTGCGAAATTCCAGCAAGACCAGGTCGCGGTAGGGGTGCGCGGCATCGAGCAGGGCGCGTGAGAGACAAACCAGCCGGTGGCGAAGGCAGGACTCGCGCCGCGGGTCGCAGGCATCCTCGGCCGGCGCCGGGTGCATCGCGAGGAAAACGCGACGCAATCCCGGGTAGCGGCGTATCGCGAGGTAATCGACGCGACAATCCTCAAAACATTCGACCGCGAGGCGCTGCAGCGGGCTCAAGTTGTCTGCAACCAAGGGCTGGCTCCAGCGCCGATGCGCCGCCAGATGGGCAAGGATCGAGCGATAGCGCTGCAGGCCGGTGAGCCGATCCTGCGGCGCAGATCCTTGCCAATCGTCGAGCACCTCGGGAAGTCGAAACCCGTCCGGCTGCGCGTAAGGCAGCGTTATCCCCGCAGCGCCGTCGGTCCCATTCGTGCGCACTGGATACGGGATCAGTGCGACCTCATCGTTCCACAGACAGCGCAGCGTGAGCTCGAGCCGCCGCTCGACATCGACGAGCAGCGTGCCGTGTCGCTCGCGCTGCAAGAGCGCACGACTGTCCGGCGTCGCGAGCGCGAAGTATTCGATTTGCCGCTCGGGATGCTGGCCGTGCAAGCGAATGCCCTCGGCCACCCAGCGCCGCAGACCGTCGATGGGCACCATGCCGACCAGCGTCGGCGCCTGTTGCAGAAACGTCGGCAAGCTGGGACTCGGGTCGGTGGCGTGATGCCCGTGAATCGATATGCTCGTGCGATTCATGAGCTCGACCGCAACCGCCAGGTATTGTGCGAGCAATTCAGGCGCGGGCAGGCGCCGTGCGACGGCGCTCAAGCTCTGGAGCAGGGGCACGATGGCCCGGCCGTTCGGCGATTTCTGAAATGCTTGAATGGCGCGATCCAAGTGCGCGAGCGAAGCCTCGCCCGCCAGGTCGGCAACGCTTGGCCAGATCTCGAGGAAAACCAGCAAGGGCTCGACCCCACGACCGAGTTTGCCGAGGCGGCTCGCTTGCGCAAGATAGGCGTCGAGACCGGTGGCGCTCAATTTGCGTTGCGCCTCGTCGACGCATTCATCGAAGACATCGTCGACGGCGGCAAACCGGCAGTCGAGCAGGTCGCGCAGCTTCTGGTGGCGCAGCGCGGTCCGTTCGGCCCGCGGCGCTGCCGGCTTGGTGCCGTAGGTAGAAAAGGGCGTGGTCGGCGCACTCACGTCGGAGGCTCGCGAGCTCAGACGAGCACGGCGTCGATCGTGTGCTCCAGGGTCTCGCGTATTTCGGCATCATCGGTGATGGGACGCACCATGGCCATCCCGCAGGCATCACGCAAACTGACGCCCTGTCGAACGAGGTTGCCGGCGTAGACCAGAAGACGCGTCGAGACGCCTTCGTCGAGGCCGTGGCCTTTGAGCCGACGGGCTGCCGCGGCCACCTGCACGAGTGCGCCGGCCTGATCGCTTGTGATGCCGGTCTCGCGCACGACGATCTCGGTTTCGAGCGCGGCCGCCGGGTAGTCAAAGTCTAGCGCGACGAAGCGCTGCCGCGTCGAAGTTTTCAGATCCTTCATGAGGCTCTGGTAGCCGGGGTTGTACGAAATCACGAGCTGGAAGTCCGCGTGTGCGCGCACGAGCTCGCCTTTTTTGTCGAGCGGGAGCGTACGGCGATAGTCCGTGAGCGGGTGAATCACGACCGTCGTGTCCTGCCGCGCCTCGACGATCTCGTCTAAGTAGCAGATCGCGCCGTGGCGCGCCGCCATCGTGAGCGGACCGTCTTGCCAGCGCGTGCCACCGGGCTCGAGCAGGAAACGACCCACCAGATCGGCCGCCGTCATGTCCTCATTGCAGGCGACCGTTACGAGCGGTCGACCGAGCTTCCAGGCCGCGTGCTCGATAAAGCGCGACTTGCCGCAACCGGTCGGTCCCTTGACCATGACCGGCAGGCGTGCGGCATACGCGGCCTCGAACAGCCTGACCTCATCGCCTTGCGGCGCATAGTACGGCTCGTCCGTAATTCGCCAATCGTCGAGCAAACTCATGAGCACTCCTGGTTCGTCGAATGCGTCGAGCCGATCGCGGCTCGCCCGCTGCGGTGCTGCGCCGATCGAGAACGGCAAGAATAGACCATTCGTCCGTGCAGCGCGAAACCTTGGATCAAACCGGCGCTTTGGCCGGGACTGGGTCATCGGCGGCTCGTTAATCGCTTGAGTTTTACGCCTTCGCGAGCTGGGCTAAAATCCGTACGGGCAAGCGGGGAAGTCACACCAGGGACACCACTCACATGGACACGAACACGTTTGGCCTCTGCACGCCTCTTGCGACCACGAAATTCACGTCTGCGTTCGCCATACTTACTCTGGCCTGTCTGTTTGCATTGCCGTCGGCAAGCGATGCAGCCGACGTCGCGGGCAGCAGGGATCACCCGCTCATGACGAGCTACCCGGGATCCTCGATCACGGAATACAGCCAGCAGGAGTATGCCGAATACACGCTGCCCCTCGGCATTCCAAAAGACGATCAATTTCCAAAGAATCAGCATCTCGAAGGAAAGCTGACGCACATCCACTACGACATGCCGCAACAATAGCGTCGCCGCGATCCCTGACGGAGGGCGCCGGTCAAGGATCGACGCAACCGTTCGATGCTGCTGTTGAAAATCGATCGATTCGCCTGCAAGCTGTGATCGAGTTCATCGTTTCCGGCAGATCGCGCATGCATACTTATTATCAATGAGCCAAGGAGCGCAAGACGAACTTTTACCCTGGGTTGTCGGGGGAGTTCTCGTGATCGCGATGGCGATCGCCGTCGCAGCGGTTGCAGGCTCCGGCGACAATCGCGCGAGCCCTGGTGCCGGACAGGAATCCGATCAACGCGCTATTTCAACGAACGCGGACTCGCCATCGCCGCGAGAACGCCAAGACCAATAAAAGTTGCGGCGGATACGAAGCGGGCATACGGCCAGAGTTCCGATCGTGCCTTGAGCCTGATCGCCATCGCGCTTGCCGTCAGCACGTAGATCGAATCAGTGCATAGCGCAATCGCCACGAACATGCAGCCCAATGCGATGTTCTGAGGCAAGGGCGGCGCCGATGGGTCTATGAACTGAGGCAAGAATGCCGCATAGAACAGCGTCGTTTTTGGATTGAGCAGCGCGACCAAGAAGCCGTCCCGAAATATTCCGACATGCGATGCCGATCGAGGTCGCGGCACGGTGGTCAAGGTTGAACGCGTGCGCAGCGTCTTGATCCCCAGGAAAATGAGATAGGCTGCGCCGGCAAATTTCACGATGATGAACGCGGTGGTCGATACGGCGAAGACCGCTGCAAGCCCGACCGCCGCCAGCAACGCATTGCCGAGATTACCGAGTCCAACCCCACCGACGGAGGCGAGCCCGGCGTTGCGACCTTGAGCAAGCGTGCGCGTGACGACGAAAATAACGCCCGGGCCGGGCGTAACGGCCAGAATCAAACTCGCGATGAGGAACGCGATGAATCTGGGTGACGCTGAGACTTCCGGCATTGGGCTCGGCTCCAAAGAACGCTCTGATTCGTCCATGTTCTGGATCGCAAGATGCTAGCACGCCGCTCGGGCGCGCCGCTGCTGCAAAAACCTGCCCTGTTGATCGGTCCGGACGCGCTCGAAACCGCATGATCCGAACGCGCCGCACTGCGCGGCGGTCACTTCGGCTATGATTGGTCGAATTGCAACGGCAAGATTACGGAGTGCCTATGCTGCTCATGAAGCCCAGCTGCGAGTGTTGCAATCGCGATCTCCCGCCAGACTCGCGCGAGGCAATGATTTGTTCATTCGAATGCACGTTTTGCGCGGATTGCGTCGCGACGCGTGTGCACGGCACGTGCCCGAATTGCGGCGGCGAACTCGTGCGCAGACCGATTCGCCCCGCCGAGGCTTTGCGTCGTTTTCCCGCAGCCAGCGAACGTACGTTCAAACCGCACGGTTGTGCCGCGTGACGGCACAGAACTCAAAAGAAACGCTCTACGCGCCGAGCGATGCCCTGCGGGCCCGGCCGAGGGCGGCCGGGATCGAGCACTTAAATAATGGAATCAGCAAGTTAAAGGCGCGCTCCGGCGAGTACTTGTAATTCCCCTCGAATTGGATCAGGTTAATCCGGTGCTTGATCGCGCGTAAGGACACGCGAGCCGGACGCGCATCGTGGAAGGGAGAGACAGCATGGAGGCTTATGCCGGCGCTTGCCGGTCGACAACGCGCGAAGATGCCGCGAGCGCTCGAGTCGCGTCCGTCCGTCCGTTCGCGATGGTCGGGCTGCTCGTAACCTTGCTTTGTATCGAGAGTCGGTCCCCGGCGATCGCGGAGCGCGCCGAGGAAAACGCGGTTACCTCGGCAACCGATGCGTTCGGCACCTGGAATGGCCTCGAGAGCGTCGGACTTTATTCCGCGACCGATGCGCGCGGCTTCAGTCCCAAGGATGCGGGAAATTTTCGCATTGACGGGCTCTATTTTGATTACGCGCTGACTGACACAAATTTCGATCCATGTTTCGTCCGGCAAGTGACGATGCGCATTGGGGTCGCCGCGCAATCTTTCAGCTTCCCGTCGCCGACCGGGATCGTCGATCTTGCGATCAATACGCCCGGGGACACGAGCGGAGCGAGTGGGCAACTCATCCATGGCCCCTACGAGACCGATTTTGCGCTCGTCGAAGGTCAAGGACCACTGACGGACCATCTGAGCGCCGCGGTTTGCGTTGGGTATGTCAATGACTTTTTGGTCGACGGCGCCAAACGCTCAGAATCGGCAATCTTCAATACGGCGGTCCGATTGCGCCCCACGGACGGCGTCGAGCTCAAGGCATTCTGGAACTACGATCCGGGCGGCGCTCACGGCATTCTGCCGGCTGTCTACACCGACAATCTCTTGCCGCCTCCGACCTACGACGCGCGCAGCTTGCCATCCCAGGCGTCGAGCAGCGAGGGGTGGCGGCAGCTCAATGTCGGATTGATGTTGAAAATGACGCTGCCCGGCGACTGGCGTTTGAACGCGGGGGTGTTTCAGTCTGCCGAACACGATTTGAGAACTTTCACCGAAGAATTCTTGTCGGTGGTGCCCGATCGGCAAGCAGATCACGTGCTCGACGTGTCGCCGCCGACGTCGGTACGATCGGACTCGGGGGAACTGCGGCTCGTGCGCGATTTCGCGGTCGCCGGGGTCGACCGTGACCTGCAGTTCTCGATCCGCGGGCGCGATGTGGATCGCGAATACGGCGGCGATGCGTTGATCGACTACGGGTTCGTGAGCATCGACGCACCGCTCTCTGCCGAGACGGCTCCGTTCGCGACCGGTGCGGTCAGTCTCGATGCAATTCGCCAGTTTGATCTCGGAGTTGCCTACCAAGAGCGCCGGCCCGGCGTGGGGTCCTTGGGCTTTGGACTATTGAAAAGCGACTACACACGCACGATCGAGGCGCCCGGCGCGTCGGCGCAAACCGACAGCGCGAGTCCCTGGCTTCTGAACCTCCGATTCACGGCCGATGCGGGTTCCGAGCTGACGCTTTACGGCAGCTATGTCCAGGGACTCGAAGACTCCGCATTGGCGCCCGCCGATGCGGCCAATCGCCGCGAAGCACCGCCTGCGACGCGCACCCGACAAGCGGATGCGGGCATTCATTACGCGCCGAGCGGCAAACTATCGATCGTCTTTGGAGCCTTCGAAATCGATAAGGCCTATTTCAATCTTGATGGCGAAAATATCTATCGTGAGCTCGGCAGGATTCGCAATCGCGGCCTCGAAGGCTCGCTGACCTACTCCGAGGACGGACTCACTCTGCTCGCGGGCGGCGTCGGACTGCAACCACGCGTTGCACGGTCCGTCCCGCAGCCCGACGCGACCGGCGATGTGCCCGTCGGACCGGTGCCGCTGGTTCTCATGGTCAATCTCGAATACGCCCCAGAGTCGTGGCACTCGTGGGCGGCTTCGTTGCAATGGGCCTCCTATTCGTCTCGTGTCGTGACCGAGGACGATCGCTATTCTTTGCCGGCATTCGCGACCTTGGGTGCGGGCGTGCGCTACGAGTCAAAAGGGCATGGACACGCGTGGACCCTGCGCCTCGACGGCGCCAACCTGCTGGGAAGCGAGGGCCTGCACGTGTCGACGGTCGGACTGCTGACGCCCGAACTTGGCCGTCGGTGGATCTTGTCATTCACGGTCGATTCATGAGATCAGGGAGGATGCCATGCGGATCGGGTTCACCTATGACGCGCGTGAAGACTATTTGCGCGCCGGCTTGGACGAGGAGCATACGGCTGAATTCGATACGGAGGAAACGATTGCCTCGATCGATCATGCGCTGACTTCGCTCGGCCACGAAATCGATCGCATCGGGAACGTTCGCCAGTTGACGAGCCGGCTCGCGGCCGGCGATCGGTGGGACCTCGTCTTCAATATCGCCGAAGGATTGCTCGGCATCAGCCGTGAGTCACAGGTGCCTGCTTTGCTGGACGCGTTCGACATCCCCTATACGTTCTCGGATCCGGTCGTACTCGGGCTCACCTTGCACAAAGGGCTTGCCAAGCGAGTGGTGCGCGATCTAGGCCTCGACACTCCGGACTTCATCGTCGTGGAGCAGGATGCTGACCTCGACGGCGTCGAGCTCGAGCCGCCGCTGTTTGCGAAGCCGGTTGCCGGCGGCTCGAGCATGGGCATTTCGAAGGCGTCGAAGATTTGCGATCTCGCCCAGGCGGCCGGTGTATGCCGAATGCTGCGCGCGCGCTTCGGCCAACCGGTGATACTCGAGTCGTTTCTTCCCGGCAGGGAGTTCACGATTGGTATCGTCGGTACCGCTGGGCGGGCCCGGGTTCTCGGCGCCATGGAAATTCTGCTGCAGGATGAGGCGGAACCGGAGATCTATTCCTATGCGAACAAGCGCGATTACCACCGGGTCGTGCGTTACCGATTGGCCGATGGGGAGGTTGCGGCGCGCGCGAGCGAATTGGCCCTGCGTGCGTGGATCGGGCTCGGATGCCGCGACGCCGGTCGGGTCGACGTAAAACTCGACAGCAACGGCAATCCGCACTTTCTGGAAGTCAATCCGCTCGCGGGGCTCCATCCGGAACATTCCGATCTCGTGATCATCTGCCGCCTATGTGGTATCCGCTATGTGCAATTGCTCGAGATGATTCTCGAGTCCGCGGAACAGCGGCGCATCGCGCAGGTCCGCGAGCTCAGACCCCGCCGCCATGGCACCTGATACGATCTGCGCGACGCCGACCCCAGCGATGAGCCCATGAACACCCGCGGTCGCCTGGGGCTGTACTTCGGGCTGCTGTTGCTCACGAGCGGATTGGGCGATCCCACGGGTCTCGTGCGGCTTCCGGTCCTATTTCTCCTCAAAGATCATCTGCATTTGGGACCGCAGATGGTGGCCGTATTCGAAGCGATTACGGTTCTGCCGCACAATTTCGCCTTTTTGTTCGGATTGCTGCGAGATTGGCGGCGGCCCTTCGGGAGCGGTGATCGTGGCTACCTGATGCTCGCGACGCCGCTCGCGGCCGCGGCCTACCTGGTCCTCGCGGTGATTCCCTTGAGTTTCGGCCGCCTGTTGGCCGTGATGTTGATTGCAGCGATCGTCTACCAGATCATCGCGGTCGCCTTGTCGAGCATGGTCACACGCGTCGGGCAACTGCAAGCGATGACCGGCGGATTGAGCGCCCTGGCGGAAGGCATGGAAACCGTGGTCATGGCCGTTGCCGTCGTGGCCGGCGGCTATCTGGCTGACCATTCTTCGCCGCGGGTTTTCTTCCTGGCGGCCGCGGCATTCAGCACGGCCGTGTTCTTGCAGTCGATCTGGAATCCCTCGCGCCAGCTGGTCGAGGAGCCGATCGCGGCAGGGCGCCCAGCGAACTCATTTTGGCGTCCAGCCAAGGATCTGATTCATCATCGGGCAATCTGGCCGACCGCGGCCATTCTATTGCTCTATGATTTTTCTCCTGGATGGGGCACGCCATTTTTCTACTACTTGACCGATAAGGTGGGTCTGTCCGCCGAAGTCTTCGGTTACACGCGCGCTTTCCATTACGCGAGCGTCGCGGTGGCGACCTTGATCTACGGATCATTGTGTCAACGCTACCCCTTGAGTCGGCTGCTGCGCTGGGCGGTGGTCCTCAGTATTTTCCCGGGGTTCTTGTTCCTCTTCATTAGCGGCGCCCTGCAGGCCGTCGTCGTCTCGGCGATCGTCGGTCTCGTGGTCGGATTCGCCAATGTCGCCTTGTTCGATCTATTGATGCGCTCGTGTCCGAAGGGACTCGAGGGCAGCGCCACGATGCTCGGCTTATCGGCCTTCGCTTTCGCGGGTTCCGCGGGCGACTTACTCGGGGCTTGGATCTACCAAGCGCACGGCGGTTTCGTCGTCTGCTTGAGCCTCGATGCGGCCGCGACCAGCTTGATTCTTCCGCTGCTTGCGACGATCCCGCGCGCGCTGATTGCGACCCGGGACGGCGAGTTCGCCGCATCGCCGGCGGCGCTCGATCTCGGCGCGGTCGAACGGAAAGTGCCTTGATGCGCATTGCAATCATCTACGACAAGCCGCGCACCGCGACGCCGCAACGGCACTGGCTCTCGCGCTCGCGGCCGGACGGTAGCTCCATCGGCGAGAGATTCACGGACGCTTCGACTTTTTGGCTGCCGCAAGAAACCGGGCTCATAGAAGATTTACTCCACGAGGGTGGCTACGAAACGGTCGCGTATGCGGCCGACGATGCGCGCGGCCTCGTCGAGTTTCTGTCGCGCGAGAGCCCCGATCTGATTTTCAACTGCTGCGACACGTTTCGCGGACGCGCGGCATTCGAGCTCAACGTCGCCGCGGTTTTCGAGCTTTTCGAAATTCCATTCACCGGCTCCTCGGCGCTGACTCTCGGCATGGCCCTCGACAAAGGAGTCGCAAAGTCGCTGTTTGCGGCGCATGGCATTCCGACGCCGCCATGGGTCGTGCTGACTCCCGACGCCAATCCGCGCGAGGCGTCTCGCCTCAGGTTTCCGGTGATCATGAAGCCGATCCGCGAGGACGCGAGCATCGGCATCGACCGCCATTCCATCGTCGAAACGCCGGAGGCGCTGCTCGAACGAGCACGGTTCGTTTGGCGGGAATTCTCGCAACCGGCTCTCGCGGAGGAATATATCGACGGGCGGGAGTTGAACGTCGCGCTGATCGGCGGCGCGGCTGAACGCTTCGTGACGCTGCCGATCTCCGAAGTGTTGTTCGATGGCTTTCCGGCCGGCGCGTATAGGCTGCTAACTTATGAAGCGAAGTGGTTGGCGGAATCGGCGGAATATCGATCCACGGTTTCGCGGTGTCCCGCGGAACTCGCGCCGGATGTCGCCGAGCGCGTCCGACATCTCGCACTGAGCGCGGCGACGGCCGTGCAGCTGCGCGATTATGGCCGCATCGATTTCCGCATTCGCCGGTCTGATGGTGCCGTGTTCGTGCTCGAGGCCAATCCGAACCCCGATCTCATGGGTGATTCGGATTTCGCGAGTTCGGCCGCGGCCGCCGGCAGAACTCATGCGAGCGTGGTCTGCGAGATCGTGGAGCGCGCGCTCGAGCGTGGCCGGCGGGCCCGAACGATCTAATGCGTGCCCGCGTCGCAATACGCTCCAAGTACACCGCGACGCCGCACGTCGAGCGTTACGCAATGGAATCCCCCTCCGAGTGCGCGGGCATGGCGAAGTTCCAGCGGAATCGACTCGATACCTCGGCGCTCCAATTCCCGGATCAAGGGCATTTGCCGCCGGTCGACGATCGCGAGGGACGGGCTGAGCATGAGCAGATTGAGGCCGACCCACTTCGACGACAGCAGCGACGGTCCTGCGCCGTCGTCCATCATGTCCTCGACGTAGACGACCTCCCAAGCACGCAGCGGCGGCGGAAGATTGTCAGGCGATACGTAGGGAGCGGGCACGAATACCAGTCCGGGACGCACAAATACCAAGGTCGTGTCGATATGAATCGTATTTCGGAGTCGGTCGCAAACGTGGACGCGGTAGTCGGAGCCGATTGTGCGCGCCAACCACCTTGCGCCGAGATGGTTGGCGCTGTCGGAGACCAAGTAGAACAGGTCGCGCCCGCAACGTGCGACGTTGGCCGCATCGAATAGCGGCTCGTTCTCGCCGATGGCGATCTGAAAGCCCTCAGACTTGCGGTAGATTGAGTCCTCGAGACGCGGCCGCGGCGCACAGAGCCAGCGCGCCCCGCGCTCCAGGTACTCCCGCAACAGACCGCGATACGCCAAGTTCTCGTATTGGCGCGATCGCAATACCATTGGCGTCTCGATGATCGTATCGCCGAGCACTAGGAGACTGTCCCGCGGGCAGTAGTTGAAAAATCCGTCGCTTTCCCAGTCGGGGCTGCGATACACCCGCGCATGATCGAGAGGCTCGGGCCGCCGGACCTGGATCCCGAGGCGAGTCAACGTGGAGGCGAGGATGTCCAAGTCTTCGGCGGTCTCCTCGAGCATGCGCGCCGCGAATGGCCCGCTCGGGATCTGCTGCATGTCCGGCAGTTCGGAAAATTCGAGCGCATAAAGTCCGGGGTCCGCGCGCGGGATCCGCGCCCCATCGACGATGCCGACGATGACTTCCTCGAGCGGGTCCCATTCGTTGAACGAATTCACTGCGTCCATGTGTCAACCTCCATGTCACGATTTCCCATGCCAGCGCGTCGATCCCTGCACGCAGTTTCAGCGGAACTCGCCGCCAGCTTACAACACATGCCGCCGGAACTGAACTTCAGCTCGCGCCGAGAGCGCCTTCGCTCGCGGGCGCGGCGCTACCGTGGTGCGGCCTTGAGTGTCCGGCGGCGCAGGCGTCGCACGCCGATGCAGACGGCTGAGAGTTTGTGCGATAGGCTCTCGCCTCTTTAGAGCGGGGGATCCATGCCAAGCTTGGGGAATCGCAACCGATCCGGTCGAATCGCGCGCTGCCTGGCATTGGCCGCTGCGAGCCTCGGAGTTTCCGCCAACGGCGTTGCGCAGTCCGATTACTACCGCCATGTCATTTTCGACAATAGCCAACAACTGGAACTCGATTGGCACACCAGTGCAATTGCCACGGCGCCCAGCACGCTGGCTGGAAAGGGCAATCGATTGCCGGTCGAGTCCAAGATCTTCCGCTCGCCTCCGAATGCACTGCGCATCGAATGGCAATCGCTGCCCAACGGTGGCTGGGACGCCGAGATTCATCCGGTAAATTTTCCGAATCGGTATCCGGAGCTCGCAGGTCACGTGCTGTTCTTTTGGTTATTTGCGCCCAACGCCGTCGCTGCCGAGGATCTGCCGCAAGTGGTCTTATCGGATGCCAAGCTCGGGCTGCAAGTTGCGACGACCCCGGGTAGTTTTACCGTCGCCCAACCGCTCGCTAAATTCTCCGGCGACATTCCGGCGCGCCGGTGGGTGCAGGTGCGCATACCGCTCGAGGGTCTTCAATCGGCCTCGGTTTATGAATTTCATCCCGAGCGATTGCAGAGTTTGGTGTTCCATCAAGGCCGCGCGGACGGCGTCAAGCATGTGCTCATCATCGATGACGTCCGGGTAGACGACGATCCGACCGAGAGCCCGGCCAGCTTGGAGGCGCCCGATCACATCGAGGCCAAGGGCTACGATCGCCATGTCGTGGTGCGATGGCGCGCCCACGAGGACCCCGCGCTGGACCACTTCGTCATCTATCGCTCACTCGATCGGAAGCATTTCGAGCCGATCGGCATCCAAACTCCCGGCACTCATCTTTATTCCGATTTCATCGGCGCGAGCAAGGTCACCGCGCAATACCAAGTGGCGGCTGTCGACCGCCAGGACCACTCGTCTGCTCGCTCGTCACCGGCCGAAGCGAGCACGCGCGATCTGAATGACGACGAGCTGTTGACGATGCTGCAGGAAGCGGCGTTCCAGTATTACTGGGAGGCGTCCGGCGAGCGTTCCGGCATGGCGCATGAAAATGTGCCTGGCGACGCGCGGATCGTGGCCACCGGGGCCAGCGGCTTCGGGATCAGCGCGCTCATCGTGGCGGTCGATCGGCATTTCATCAGCCGCGATCAGGGCCTCGGTCGCCTGGAAAAAATACTCACGTTTCTCGAGCAGGCACCACGCTATCACGGTGCCTGGTCGCACTATATGAACGATGCCACCGGACAAACGCTCTCGTTGTTCGGCATGTACGACAACGGCGGCGATATTGTCGAGACCTCGTTCATGATCCAAGGGCTGCTGACCGCACGGCAGTATTTCCATGCGAAGACTTCCCGCGAACAGGCAATCGAGCGACGCATCACCAAATTGTGGGAGGCCGTCGAGTGGGATTGGTACAAGCAGACCGAACAAAGTCCATTCATCTATTGGCATTGGTCGCCGCAATGGAGCTATGAAATCCACCATCCGCTGATCGGATTCAATGAATCTCTGGTCACCTATCTATTGGCGATCGCCTCTCCGACTCACCCGGTCTCCGCCGATATGTACTATTCCGGCTGGGCGAGCCAGAATCCCCGTGCGCTCAGCTATCGCGAAGGATGGTCCGGCAGCCCGGACGGCCGACGCTTCGGCAACGGAAAAACCTATTACGGCATCAAACTCGACGTCGGTGTCGGCACCGGCGGTCCGCTGTTCTTTACCCACTATGTGTTCATGGGATTCGATCCGCGCCAGCTGCACGACCGATTTACGGGGTCGTATTTCGACAATAGCCGCAATATCGCGCTGATCAATCGCGCCTGGTGCATCGACAATCCGGTTCATTTCGAGGGCTACGGACCGGATGCCTGGGGTCTGACGGCGAGTTTCGGCTTCAACGGCTATACGACCCCGGCGCCGGACACGCCCCACGACGAAGGCACGATCACGCTGACCGGCGCGCTCTCGTCGTTCCCGTATACACCCGAAGCCTCGATGGCCGCGTTCAAGCACTACTATCGAGATCTCGGCGCAGAACTCTGGGATATCTACGGCCCGCGCGATAATTACAACCCCTCGCAGCACTGGGTGTCTGCGCACGCCATGGGACTCAATCAGGCGCCGATTGTCGCGATGATCGAGAATTATCGAACCGGCTTGCTGTGGAAGATTTTTATGTCGAATACGGAAATACCTGGATTGCTTGCCAAGCTGGAAGCGGCCGGACGGAAGTTCGAACTCGACTATCCATCCACACCTAATTGAGAAGACCAAGACCCGAGCCCGAACTCGGAGGATGCCTCCATGAAGCCGCGAAATACTTGCCTGACGCTGATGATCCTGGTCGGATGCGGCATTGCAACGGGCAACGGTGCAACGATCACCGGAACTGTCAAGGACATGGATGGCATGCCTCGAGAAGGCGTTTTCGTTGAAGCACATAACGACAAGACTCGCATGAGTTTCATCGTGCCGTCGGACCGGCAAGGGCATTTTCGAATCGAAGAACTGCCGGCGGGCGAGTATCAGTTATCGGCTGAAATCGCGGGCTACACGGCTGACCCGCTCACGGGGGTGAAGCTATCGCGCGATCAGGCCGCCTCCTTTGATTGGTCGTTGCGCAAGATTCCGGTGCGATGGAATCAAATCTCAATTTACCAAGCCCACCAGCTGTGGCCGGCCTCGCCGGCCAGGGACAAGATCTTTTCCACGTGTTTCACCTGTCACGGGTTTCAAACCCGAATGGCATCGATTCCGCGTGATGCAGAAGGCTGGTCGAGCCGCGTCAAGTACATGCGGGCCGCGATGGCCTTTGGCTTGGCGGACCGGCTCGATGACCGGCAGGCCGATGAAATTGCCGGCTATTTGACCAGTCTATTCGGCGAGGCGTCAGTGCTGCCGAAATCCCCGGAGGATGCGCCGGGCTATCAGGCAACGGTGCGGCCGATCGGCGGCGATTCAATGAAGATTACCTACGTCGAATACGACATGCCGTCGCCAAGCCGCATGCCGTTCAGCGCCGCTCCGGACACGCACGGAGATTTCTGGATCCCGAATTTCGGCGTCGCCAACCAGATCACCCGGCTCAATCCGATGACAGGCGAGATGCGCGATTTTCCGGTGCCCAATGTCGGCACCGCCGCCGTGCACTCGGCCGTGCCCGCGGGCGACGGTTCGGTTTGGCTCACCGAGCAGGGATCAAACAAGATTGGAAGATGGGATCCGCGCTCGCAGAAGATCACGGAGTTCCAGGACGCGTATATTCCCGGCAAACTCGGTTACAGCGCCGGTTCGAAGCACACGCTACGCTTCGATCCGGGTGGCAACGTCTGGTCCTCCGGTAACCCCTTGACCCGGTTCGATCGGAAAACACAGAAATTCAGTCGATTCGACGACATCCCTTCGACCTATGACGTCAAGGAAGACCAGGACGGCAATATATGGTTTACGAAACCAGACACGGCGCAGATCGGTCGGGTGGACTGGAAGACTTTGAGGGCGTCGTTGTGGTCGACGCCGACGCCAAAGTCATATCCGCGGCGCATGCAGATCGCCGCCGACGGAATCGTTTGGTTTGGCGAATTCAACGCGGGGAAGATCGGGCGCTTTGATCCGAAGACAGAGGCGTTCACCGAATATCCGCTACCCGGACCCGAGCCGACCCCGTATGGATTCGGGATCGATGCGGACAATCACATTTGGTACTCCTCGTACAACATGGACGTCCTGGGCCGATTCGATCCGAAGACCGGCACGACCGTTGAATATCCGTTCCCGCATTCCGAAAATACGATTCGGGAATTGTTCCCCGATGCGCAAGGCCGAATGTGGTACGGGTCGCCTTCGAACAATAAAGTCGGGTACTTCACTTTGACCATGGGCGCCGAACGATCCGGCAACTAACGGCCGTCTGCGCCTTCACGGCTGTAGCGACGGCACCTTGGAATCGACTTCCGCAGCGATCTTCGCAGGATCGGCGTTCACGAGCATCGTACAGCGATCGAAGATCACCGGGCGCGCCCCCTGTGGGTTGGCGCTGCGCGCCTCGTCACCGTCTTTTTCTGTGTTTTCGCCTTCGGCAGCGGCAGCTCTCGCGCCGTGATCGCAATCAATTGCGAAAGCGTCTCTCGGTCGTCCAAACCGTCATCGATCAGAAAATGCGGCTTCGCGCCCGGATAGGGAGGCCCCTCGGCCGGATCGCCGAGCAAGGCTTTGCCGCCCGTGGTCGGTTTCACGAACAGCTGATTGTCGCAAACCAGCGCGACGACCTTGTCGCCGCAATAGATCGCAAATTCGCCGAACATCTTGCGCGCCGAAATCGGCCCGGCATCGGCCATTTGCTCACAGATGAAGCTCACGAATTGTTGGTCCGATGCCATGATGTTCTCCTTGGGGCTTCGTCAGCGGGAGTTTGGCAGCCGCGCACCCGCGAAGCCTAATGCAAACCAAGCCACAGCGCGATAATCTGCGGTCTGAAAACGGCGCGATGCGGTCATGCTCTCGAGCCATCCGGTGCGCCGGGTTGCGGCGGCGCCAAGACCGGCCGATGGTTGCCGCTCCGAAAAATGGCGGCTGAGCGGTGCGAAAAAATGCCTTGGAGATCCTGAAACTGCTGTTCGCAGGTCGGTCTCACTGATACAGTTTGCTGCTGCACGGGAGGGCGCAACTATGGCGTTGAAATCCGGGAATCCTGCTTTGTCCGTCAAGACCTTCGAGGGCCTCGGCGAGTCGTCCGACCCGATGACCTTGTCGGGAACGGTCAACAAGACCGCCATGCTGCTCGCGATCCTTCTGATCGGCGCGGGTTGGGTTTGGAATCTGTATTTCGTCTCGCACCGGTTCGAAGACGTATCGACCTATCTGTGGGTCGGCGCGCTCGGCGGTTTCGTGGTCGCATTGGTGACGATATTCAACAAGCAAATCTCGCCCTACACGTCGCCGGTTTATGCCCTACTCGAGGGGTTTGCGATGGGCGGGATCTCCGCGCTCTACGAGGCGAAGTACCCCGGGATCGCATTGCAGGCCGTTGGGCTCACGATGGCTACCTTGGCGTGCATGCTCGCCGCCTACCGCTTCGAGATCATCAAGGTCACCGAAAACTTCAAGATGGGTGTGGTCGCCGCGACCGGCGGAATCGCGATCCTCTATCTGGTCGATCTGGTGCTGATGTTCCTCGGACATCCGATCGCATTTATTCACGAAAGCGGCGCATTGGGGATCGCATTCAGTCTGTTCGTCGTCGGCCTCGCGGCGCTGAATCTCGTCATGGATTTCGATTTCATCGCGAACGGCATTGCCAACCGAAATCCGAAGTACATGGAGTGGTACTCCGCGTTCGGGCTCGTCGTCACGCTGGTCTGGCTCTATATCGAGATCTTGCGTTTGCTGGGCAAACGCCGCTAAGTCCCGGGGGGGGCGGCGGCCGCGTGCGCCGATCGCCGCCTCGGAGGGTCGCATGAGCTCACCCAAGAAACATCGATCCGCGGGGCCGACCGCCGCACGCGCGGTTCTCGCCCGGCGAAATACCACGATTCGTCGAATCAAACTCGGTCAGCGCGAGATATTCACCGAGGGACTCTCGCGAGCGGTGTTCCACGACCTGTTTCACTACTTCATGACGGTCAGCTGGCCGAAGGTGTTCGGGACGCTCGCTGCCTTCTTTCTCGCGTTCGACCTCTTGTTCGGATTTCTCTATCACCTCGTACCCGGATGCATCGCCAACCTGAACCCGCCCGGTTTCACCGGCGCGTTCTTTTTCAGCGTTGAAACGTTTGCGACGGTGGGTTACGGGGACATGCATCCCCAGACTTTGTATGGGCACATTGTCGCGATGACGGAGATCTTCGTCGGCCTCATGTCCTTGGCGCTGATCACCGGCATCATGTTTGCGCGCTTCTCGCGCCCCAGAGCGCGTTTTCTCTTCACCAAGAACGCAGTGGTGCGGCCCATCGACGGCAAATTGACCCTGCTCATTCGCGCTGCGAACGAACGCCAGAATGTCGTCCAAGATGCTTCCGCGCAGCTTCGCATGCTGCGCGACGAAGTGACCGAAGAAGGCTTTCGGATCCGTCGCGTCGTTGATCTTCCGCTGATTCGTTCGCAACATCCGTTGTTCGTTCTCGGATGGACGATCATGCACGTGATCGACGATGCAAGCCCGCTGAAATCCGAGACGGCCGCGTCCTTGCACGAGGCTTCGGCCGAGTTTGTGCTCAGCTTGAGCGGCACCGATGAAACGACGGGCCAGGTGCTGATGGCCCGCGCGGAATACTCGAGCGACGACATTCGATGGAACTCGAGCTTTCACGACATCCTGGAAGTGGCGGCAGACGGCACCTTGCACGTCGACTATGGCAAATTTCATGACGTCGAACCGCTCGCGGAGTCGGAGTTGCATCGGCCTCGCAGCTGAGGACAATCAAGAGCCGCGCCGCTTGCCAGCCGGTGTCGATACCTGTCGTGACAGAGGAGAGGGATCGATGACTCAGATCAATTCAGGAATCATCGACGTTCGGAGTCCTCGATCAGTGCAGCAGACGATCGATCGACTGGAAGCCTTGGCGAAGGCGCGCGGATTGACGGTCTTCGCGCGCATCGACTTCAGCGGCGACGCCGAACGTGCCGGGCTCGTCATGCGCCCGATGCAAATGCTGATCTTCGGAAATCCGAAGGCGGGTACACCGCTGCTCGTCGCCGCGCCACGCATCGGACTTGACCTGCCGCTCAAAGCGCTTGCGTGGGCCGACGAGAGCAACGTCGTTTGGCTCAGTTGCAACGACCCATATTACTTGGAGGCGAGACATGGATTGCCGCCAGCCCTGACCGCCAACGTTTCCGGCATCGTCGGCCTCATGACCAAGGCCGCCGCGCCCGACGCTTAAAATTCATCCCGCAGTGCCCTCGCGCGGTTTGCGCGTTCGTCGACGCGACGCTGCCGTCGGCGCTGCCGCGCGGGCGTCAACGCGTTGCGGGCGGCGGAGCTGCGGGCGGGGCCGGTGCGGCCGGAGCTGGCGGCAGGCTTTGGGCGTCGCCGTTTCGATCGATGATGCCGAGATCGGCCAGTACGCGGTGCGTACCAGCCGCACCGTGGACTCGATAGGCCTGCATGCCGAATCGTTGTGCAGCTTCGACGTTGATCGTGTTGTCGTCGAGAAACAGAACTTCAGCGGGCGTGCAACCGAGCGATTCGACGACATGCGCGAAGGCTTCCGCATCCGGCTTGATGCGTCCGGTCAGATGCGACACGAAGTGGTGATCGAACGCCGCGCCGAGTCCCATGTCGTCCTTGACGCGCGGCCAATGCAGGTCATTGCTGTTCGAGAGTATCGCGCGACGATAAGATCGCGGAATGCGCGCCAGCATTTCCAGGGTTCCGGGATACAGCCCGGTCGGCCATGAAACGAACGCTTGCAAGAATTGCTGCGGTTCGACGGGAAGCCCAAATTCCGAAATGACGCCCGACGCAAACTCGGCGGCGCCGATCTTTCCGGTTTCAAACCGCCGTACGGGCGACGAATGAAGCCACATGCGCCACATCTCCTCGAGCGTGAGTGCCTGGCCCAGCCATCCCAACATGACTTCCACGCCGCTGAGCTGCACGAGCACACCACCGACATCGAACAGCAAAACGCGTATCTCTTTCAGGGGCATGCTCCTCGGGTCGCGGTCTGCGATCATTGTAGAATATCCATGCTCGAGCCATCCGATCGAAATCTAAGGCGGATTTTGGCGATGAGTCCAATGGCTGTCACGGGCTTTCTGCAATCCCGAACGCGCCATGCGCGCGCAGGCCCCATTGGCGTCGCGATCGTGATTGGCGCCGCGATCGTGATTGGCGCCGCGGGGAATCGTCGATCGCCCATGTGCCTTGGTTTCGCAGATCGCGTGCCGCAAAATACCAGATCTGGCTATCGGAGCAGACGACGATGACGGCGACCACTGGACTCAATACCCCCTATCGGGTCGGCGAATGGCTCTCGTCCGACCAGGCCTTTCTCGATCGATGGATGTCCGGGATCATCGAGAAGACCCACGCCGAGCAGCGGCCTCTGCATCCGGTGATCGCCGACTTGCGCGATCTGATCGAGAGCGATTCACAGATCTTCATGCTGTTCCACCAGATGTTCGAACAAGTCCCAAGGAAGATGCCGTACAACCGGGATCCGACCGGAAAGCCGCAGGTCAGGGATTACGGCCATATGCTCCGCATCTTGAATACGATCATGACGCACGCGCCCGAATTCAATGAATCGGGTTTGGTCGGCTGTCCCGTCAACGCGATCTTCGATTGGCCGATGGGAACGGCCGCCGGGTTTGCCGCTTTTCTGAACGACCGGGTCAATGCGCAGCTCAAACAGGTGTTGCGCGAATGGGGCCGATATTTGAGTTCGAGCGACTCCGCGTACGTGCTCAACGACGACCCGCACCGAGGTTGGTTCGGCGCGGATGCCCAGCGGGCAATGCCGAGATTTCACGAGGAGTTCAAGTGCGATTCCAAACTTGCGCACCATGGCTTCAAGTCCTGGGATGATTTCTTCACTCGGGAATTTCGATCCGCAGTGCGCCCCGTCGCAGAGCCCGAGGACGGCGCAATCATCGTCAACGCGTGCGAATCCGCGCCCTACCGAATCGCGCGCCACGTCAAGCGGCACGATAAATTTTGGATCAAATCCCAGCCGTACTCGATTGCTCACATGCTCGCAAATGATGCCCTGGCAGCGCTGTTTGTCGGCGGAACGGTATATCAAGCCTACTTGAGCCCGTTGAGCTATCACCGCTGGCATAGTCCCGTCAGTGGGGCGGTGACCAAGGCCTATGTGAAGGACGGGACTTATTTTTCGGAGGCGCCCAGCGAGGGCTTCGATCCGGCCGGACCGAATGATTCACAAGGCTACATCACGGCGGTGGCGACACGCGCTTTGATTTTCATCGAGGCCGATGATCCGCGCATCGGTCTAATGTGTTTTTTGGGCGTGGGCATGTCCGAAGTGTCGTCATGCCAGATCCTCGTTTACGAGGGACAGCGGGTCCGCAAAGGCGATCAGCTTGGCATGTTTCACTTCGGCGGATCAACGCATTGCTTGATCTTTCGGCCGGGCGTGCAGCTCGAATTCGATCATCACGGCCAAACGCCGGGCCTTCATTCAAAGAACATTCCGGTCAATTCGAGAATCGCGACGGTCATCGGCAAATAGGCGCCGGCGCGTGTTCGGATGCACTAGCGCTGATCGCGGCGCGCCGGCCTTGCGAGCCGACGTCTGGCGCCCGCGAAGCATGCGAAAGCCCCGTAAGCGATCGCAAACCCGCAATTGAGCAGGAACGCGAGTTCCGCGAAACGATTACCGCCAAGGGTTTCGAGGGAAGCGCCGGGGGAGCCGTGCGAGGCTGACGCGGGGTCGATTTCGACCGCGAGCAGATTGATTCCCGCGAACAGGATCATCAGGGCCGCAAACGCAACGGGCGGCGGAATGTTCGAGGGCATATGAATACGCATCGCATAGACTCCTGATAGGGACCCGGCGATGAGGCGGCGCCAAGCGCTCGCATAGCCGCCTCCGCGCGATCGATCGCACATCGCTGATCGGCGTATCGGCTGAGCCCGGCAAAGGTTTAAGGTCAATGCATCGAGGTCGAGCCGCAGCGATGGCGGCAAGCGAGCGCTGCTGCGATGCCGCGAGCGCTCAGGGCCTGCGCGCGTCGTTCTTCGCGAGCCGGGTGCGCAGATTTTGCAGCGTGAGGCGCGCCGCATGGGTCGGCGCCAGCTCGCGATCCACGATGGGGCCGGCCGCCTCGACGAGTTCTTTCGCCTCGGCAGCTTGTCCGGCGGACAGCAAAGCCGCGGCGAGCTCGACTTTGGCCGCCGCAATGGCGGGCCCATCGGCTGGGTACTCGTCGGCGCCGTAGCCGGTGATCACGAGCCGCAGCAGCGGCACCGCCTCGGCAAATCGCCGTTCGCGCGTCAGCAGAAGCGCCTTGCCCTCATACGCCATATGCAATGCGACATGGTGGGGTTGGGTCAAGGATTGGTAGAGCGCGATGGCCGCATCGTAACTCGTCTCGGCGCGAGCATAGTCGCCCGACTCCCGGTAGCAGTCGCCGAGCCACAGTAAGCGCAGTCCCTGATACCGGCGCACTCTGACGACCTTCGGATCGCCAGGCATCTCCGGCCTGAGAAGTTCCAACGCCTGGTGCGCATCGCCGGTAAAGGCGAGCGTATGGCCCCACCTGAATCCAAGCGACACGGCTCCCAACGGCTCCATGCCTTGCATCTGCTGCGACCTCGCATAGGCCTCGTGCGCAGCGGCTTCCGCGCCTCGGTAGTCGCCGTACAGCTCCAGCACTTGACTAAGCCCGCCGAGTGCTCCGAAATACTTCTCGCGGCTCAACGTCCCTGCGATGCGGTAGTCGTCGACCGAGCGCCGGAACCAGTCGACCGATTCGCGCAGTTTGTCGCGGCGATAAAAAGCATCCGCGAGACTGAGTTCCGCGTCGATCGACTTGTCGCTGGCACGGCCATAGCTGTGGACATAACCGTCGACGACTTGCCGCCAATCCCGCTCTGCCTCATCGAGACTACCCGCTTCCCAGGCCACCTCTGCATAGTCGTTCAGCGCATCGAAGTAGCGCACGTTGTCGGAGCCAAGACTGTCCTTGATCAGCGTGACGCGGGATCCTGCGAGGCTGACCGCATCGCTCGAACGCGTGGCGTCGCTGTACGCAATGGCCAGAGCGCCTAGCGTGTCCGCCGAGTCGAGCGTGTCTTTACCCTTTACATTGCGCAGCAGCGCGCGCGCACGTTCGAGCGCATCGATTTCCGCCTGTGGCTGAAATTTCACTCGGTAAGCGAGGCCGAGTTCATAGTAGACAGCCGCCACATCGCGGTCATCGCGCGGGCGCTGCGCCTCGATGATCGGCAACGCACGATCGAGCAGGGCAATGCCGTCATCGGCGCGCCCCGCGCTGATGTAAGCAACGGCGAGTTGGTACTGGAACGCCGCCAGCACCGCCGAATCACCAACGCGGTTGGCGCTCAAGATGGCGAGCGCCTGCTCCAAATCGCTGCCGCACTGTTGCGCAAGTCCGATCTTGCAATAGAGAGATCCAACAGCCGCCAGCATGCGCGCGCGCAGCAATGGCCGATCCGAAAAGTGCGCATCGATCTGCCCTTGTCCCTGGTCGATCAAGCGGCGTGGATCGATGGGCTTGCCGCCGGTTTTATCGGGGCTCGCGGCATCGAATAAGGACACGAGATAGTCCATGACTTGATTCGATGCCCTCGATTCATCGCGGGCGCGGGCCAGCGCGGCTTCCGCGATTTGCGCTTCGCGGCGGGTCGCGAAGATGCCGCCGATCAGTGCGAGCGCAATCATTGCACTGGCGCCGATCCCGATTCTGTATCGCAGCGCGAAGCTGCGCGTGCGGTAGCCGAGAGTCGCTTTGCGGGCGACCACGGGCAGGTGATCCAGATGCCTGCGGATGTCTTCGGCGAACCGCTCGACCGAGTCGTAGCGTCGGGCCGGATCTGCGCGCAGCGCCATCAACACGATCGTGTCGAGGTCACCCCGCAGCCGCCGGCTGAGCTTCTGCGCGGACCCGTCCGCGGCGTTGCGCCGCGGTGCCGCTGGGTCGCGGACCGCAGTACTCGGTTTGACGGTCGCATCGATGGGACGCGCACCGGTGAGCAACTCGTAGAGGATCATCCCGAGCGAATACACGTCGCTCGCGGTCGTGATCGGTTCGCCGCGAGCCTGTTCGGGGCTTGCGTAGTCCGGCGTCAGCAAACGGGACACACTCTTCGACCCATCTGCCGGTTCCGTGCTTGGACCCGACTCGAGAATCTTGGCGATCCCGAAATCCAGCAGTTTCGGTATGCCCTCGGCATTGACCAGTATGTTTCCGGGCTTCAGATCCCGGTGGACGATGAGCCGCTGGTGCGCATATTGGACGGCCGCGCACACCTGCAGGAACAATCTCAAGCGCGCATTGACATCGAGCCCGTGGCTTTCGCAATACCGATCGATCGGTTCGCCGTCGATCAATTCCATGACGAAATAGGGCAGCCCCTCGACGGTGCTGCCGCCATCGAGCAAGCGCGCGATGTTCGGGTGATCGAGGCCCGCGAGGATCTGGCGTTCGGTTCTGAAGCGTTTGACGACGAAACCGGAATCCTGGCCCGTTCGGATCAGTTTGACCGCAACTTGCTTCTCGTACTCGTCGTCGGCGCGGGTCGCGCGATACACCTCGCCCATGCCGCCTGAGCCGATTTCTTCGGCGAGTCGATAGGGCCCGATCTGCTTTCCGATCCAGGGATCGGCGCCTGGCAGATCATCGAGCGCCGCCAGGCCCGCAGCTGGCGTATTCAAGAACGCATCGTTCGCTTGGTCGTGCGCTGCGACCAAGGATTCCAATTCCCCGCGCAGCTCGCTGTCGGTCCCGGCAGTCGCGTCGATGAATGCCGGTCGCAAGCCGGGCTCGAGTTCAAGCGCGTCGTGCAAGGCTGCTTTGATCTGCTGCCAGCGCTCGGGATTCACGGGTTCTCCGCGCGCCCGAGTTCTCGGCGCAGCCAGGCGCGTGCCGTCGTCCAATCGCGCTTGACGGTCGCGGCGGAGATGCGCAGGGCCTCGGATGTTTCCAGGATCGACAGGCCGCCGAAAAAACGCAGTTCGACGACCTGGGCTTGCTGCGCATCGAGGTCGGACAGACGGGTCAGCGCCTCGTCGACGGCCAGCAGGTCGATTTCGCTGTGGTCCGACACCGCGACTTCCTCATTCATCGTAACTTTGAGCCCGGCTTGTCGTTTCGCGGCCGATCGGCTTCGGGCGTGATCAACGAGCACCTGACGCATCAAGCGCGAGGCGAGCGCAACGAAATGGCAATGATCTCGAATGTCGGCGGGTTCGCCCCCCATGAGCCGCAAATACGCCTCGTGGATCAGCGCCGTGGTCTGCAGGGTGTGGTCCCGGCGCTCGGCGCGCAGTTGCTTGCGCGCCACTCGGCGCAGCTCCTCGTAGATCAGCGGCAATAAATCCTGCAGGGCCTGCGCATCACCGGCGCGCCATCGGACTATGAGTTCGTCGTTCGATCGATCGGACACGCGGGGATGCCTTCAAATCAATGACCCTAGCTGCCGCCTTCCGAGCTGTCAATTTCGGGGCCGCGCTTTCACTTAATGCACTGCCTCGCGACTGGATGAGCCACTTTGTCGACGCTTTACGCTTTCCCACAGAGACAATGGAAAATTCATTTATTGAGGGGAACGCGGATTGGGGCAGTACAGAGTAAGGTCGCTGCGATCCGAGGCGGGGGTGTCATTGTGCCGGACCTAGATTGGCGCATTAGCCGACTTGTCGCCGGCACTCCGTTCAGCGGTGTGAGGACATGAGACAGGTTATTCGTGCCGGGGGCACCTGGCTGCATGCAGTATTGATTGGTGTGCGTGTCAATTCCAGCGTGAATGCGCGGCGCCGCCGAAAAGATCGGTGCAGCCTAAAGTCGAATCGGCCATCGTCGGTCGGATCCGCCTACGCCCAATTAAAGAAGCAAGGAGATGCCATGAAGGAACTGCCGTCGAACGCCGTGGCGAATAGGCGAGCGAACCCGCTGCGTCGGATGGGTGGCTTGGTGTTACTTGGCCCGCTGCTTGCGCTTACGGCGTGTGGCGGCGGCGGCACTGGCAACCCCAAGGTGGGTACGACGAGTTGCAGCGGACCGGCCTGCAATGTCGTCACGGCGCAGGGCACGGTCGCCGTTTCGACGAACTCCGGAACATTCACGAATTTCTCGCAAATCTCAACGCCCGACGGCACACCGAACGGCGTATCGACGCCGTTCGGCTGGTTTTCTTGGACGATATCGGGATTGTCGGATGGCGCCAGTGTTGCGCTGACGTTTACGGTGCCTACCGGTTTCGCCCCCTCCGGCTACGTAAAGTGCATCAACGGCATCTGCGCGCCGCTCGCCGGAGTGACGATCAACGGCAGCACCTTGAAGTTTACGGTAACCGATGGCGGAGAGGTCGATGAGGACGGTTTAGCGAACGGCACGATAGTGGACTGCAGCACGATCGTCACGGGGTCGGTTCAGGGTACGTGGAGGCTTAACAACAAAACGTGCGCGTCCGGCGGTTCATCGTCGTCGAGCAGCTCCTCGTCATCGAGCAGCTCCTCGTCGTCGAGCAGTAGTTCTTCCTCCTCGAGCAGCTCTTCGTCGTCCAGCAGCTCTTCGAGCAGCGGTGGGAACTCCTCGTCCAGCGGATCGTCGTCTTCGAGCGGTAGCTCGTCCTCGTCCGGCGGGTCGACCTCGAGCAGCGGCGGATCCTCCTCTTCGGGCGCAACCGCCTTCTCGGTGCCGGCCTATGAAGCAAATTCGGGTGGGGGATCGAGTGGCCTCGCCGTCGTGCCCTCGGACCTGTCCACGAGCACGCTGACCCTGGTGGATGCGAAGGCGCTGCCGACCCCGGTAGGCTTCGGCTTCAACATCGCTTCGGTCGCCACGGCCGGGGGAGGCCTTCAGCTGACCTCCTACACGCCCTCTTCCCTGATCTACGCATCGCAACAACCGCCGAGCGGGACGGCCCCCGCCGGGACCTACCTCTACACCATCAGCCTCGCTAACCCCCCGGGCCAAGCGATGCAGCTCGGCACTTTCTACGCGCCGCCAGGCGACGGCGTGTGCGCGGAACGCGATATCTACGCGACCATCTACGACCCGACGAGCGAGTTCGTCATCGTGGGCGATAACGTCGGAAACGCGGCCAACGGCGAGTGCCTGCTCAACAACGGGAATGTCCCAATATTCTATCTGGTGCGTGCCTCCGACTCGCCGACCACCCCGCCCACGTTGCTACCCAATGCGATCGATTGGACGGAGGATGTCGCACCGCTTTACAACAATGCGGGCCTGCTCACGGGGCTGCTGGCCTTCGCCATCGACGCCAATGGCAAGCACTACCTGACCTACTATCCGTCGGCGTCCCTGGGCGCAATTCCAACTTTCACCACCTCTTCTACGTTGGCGAGCCTCGTGGAGGACGAGGGTTACCTCAGGATCGACACCAGTCGCGAGGGCGTGGTCAATTCCGGGGGCTCCGTGGTCTTCTTCGAAGTCCTAAACAACAATCCGGCGGATACCACGAATTTTGGTCGATACCAGCTCTATCGCATCGACGCGAATGGCAATAAATCATTGACCTATACCTATGCGGGCCAACCGCAGGGAGACCAGACCAGCCTGCCGATCCGTGACGATACGAACATTTACTTCGGTGATCAGGGGATATTGGGGACGCAGGTCGTTTCCGCGTGGCTCTCCGCCCCGATTGGTGCAGCGATGGCTGCCACGACCCTCTTCACGACCCAGCCCTACTCACGTGCGCTGGTGAGTTACACGCTGGTGGACTCTGATGGCAGCAATCTCATCGTCAATTACTCCAACTACAGCAATGCGACCCCCGCAATCGGCCTACTGGCCCTGCCCGTCACGGGCGTCGGGGGCTTCGGCTCGCTGCTCTCTTACAGCGATTCGAACACGGCTGGACTCGCGGCGTACCTGGACTACAGTTCGCACCATCTGTTCATCAACCACGAGACGCTCAACACGGTGCCGGACTCGCTAGTCATCAACTCGACGACTGGGGGCAGCTTGAGTACCACCCCAGCGAGTAGATACCTGGCCCTCGGGAATTCGTTGCTGACCGCGGAACCGGCCATCCTGCAGCTCACGGGCCTCAGCTTCAGCTCTCCCGCCTCGGATCAGGGTGCGTCCATCGTGAGCGTCAATACGAGTTCGCTGTCGGGAACCCCCGTCACCCTGAACGGTTCACCCTATTCGCTGCCGGCGAGCCCTCTTGACATGTGGGCCAGTCCCATAGCGAGCGGATTTTACGCGGGCTATTTGGTCCCGCAGGGCAGCGGTAACCAAGCCGGCATACTCATCGACATCACCAAGAACCAATTAATCACGATCTCCGCGAGCAACACCAATATCTCCCTGTACTAGTTACTTTCCGGCGCAAAATTGACTCTGTGAGATTAGCCGGGGCGCCGACTTCATCGTCGGCGCCCCGCTCGTCAGGAATTCGCGGCGAGGTAACGGCGCGTCATCACGATCGCGGCCGCAACGAAGATCGGATCGATCGGTTTGCGGTAGCGCCCCTCCATGATGCCTTGCTGCTGAACGATGAAATACCAGAACATCCCGAGGCCGCACAGCGGCAGCAGCCATTCGCGGCCGCGGAACCGGCCGCGCGCGACGCCGATCGCGACCATGAGGATCAGGGGCAGCCCTAGCCAGCGCGTCCAAACCGTGAGCCAGCCGCTCACGGAGCCGCGATCGTTGTCGGGCCACGACTGCCCGAAGCTCGCATAGAGAAAGCCTTCCCAGTAGCTGCGCCAGCGCGGGAACGTGCGTTCCTGCTCGATACGCGCCAATTCGCGAATCCATGGTTCACGAGCTCCATTCAGGTCGACCGCGATCGCGGTGCTGCCGCTGCGATCGGTCATCCAGTCGGAGAAGGGGTAAAACGTCGGGTTATAAAAGCTCGGCGAACCGAACCCGTAGCGGCCCTTGGGCCCAAGATCGATTTCGATGTTCTTGTGGCCGCCGGCGGCATAGATCCGATTGAGATACGGGTTGCCGAAGGGCGCGAAGAAATGCAGATTGATGCGCGCATGCAGGCCCGCCGGGACCAGAAATACCGATAGCAACGCCGCGCCGATCGCGGCCTTTTGCAGGCGCTGCGGCTGCGGCAGCCAGATCGCGAGCAGGCACAGCAACGCCATCGGCAGCGCGACTGAGCGCGTGAACCCGGCTGCGAGCCAGAGTGCGCAAGCGATCGCAAAGGAGGACCGGCTGCGCTTGCGCTGTGCACGGAATGTCGCCCAGAACGCGAATCCGGTCAGCGCCAGCAGCAGGGTTTCATTGGCGAAATACGCGAAGATGCTGATCGAGCCCGGGATCAACGCGATCACGAGTGCGCCGCCAAGCGCCCAGCGCCGCGGCAGCAGCTCCTTGAGCGCGCGGTACCAGCCGTAGGGCGCCATGACGCATAGAATGCCCGCGCCGGTTGCAATGACTGCATGAACGTCGCCGGGAATCCGATCGAGCAGGTACAGCCAGACCTGGTAGAGCAGCGGATCGCTGCTGCCCATGAAGGTGGGATCGAGCAAACGCTGGCCATTTTC
>Ga0209040_10000415_pt1 | contig 32657 bp, 29 predicted proteins | sample BogFormECP12_OM3_FD_188240 | JGI IMG/M metagenome (GOLD analysis project Ga0209040, IMG submission 188240) | Bog forest soil microbial communities from Calvert Island, British Columbia, Canada - ECP12_OM3 (SPAdes) (version 2) | ecosystem: Environmental > Aquatic > Freshwater > Wetlands > Bog ... | reverse complement strand
GCGCCCATCGCCACGCGCCATGCGACCCGATCGCACGGGCAAAGCCAGTCATGCTGCTTACCGCCATGGTCGCTCGCTCCCTACCGAGGTGGGTTCGCGCATTTTCACTTCCCGAACCTAACCGGGCCACGGCGGTTCATGCCGAGTTCAGGCGGCGGCATTCACAATGAAACCCTCGCCCAGCATGGGCGTTCTTCGAGATGAGGTGGAGTTCCATGATCAAGAGCTGTCTTGTCGCCTCCGCCATTGCGATCGGTCTTGCTGGTTACGCACTGGCTCAGGAAACCACGCCCGGTTCGCCGATGCGCAACGCCCCGATGACCCAAGAGCCCGGAGGCGGCATGGTCCCGACGACTCGCCATCTCGTCCACCATCACCATGTTTACCATCATCACTACGCGTACCATCCCCGTCACATGAGAACCACGACGGGCGGCGGTGCTGCGCCCCACGGAAATCAGCAGCCCTAGCAAGATGGAATAGCGTCGCGGCAGCCTCCTTTCGTACGCGGCGCGGTGAGGCTCCCCGGGCGGCTCGTCCGGGGAGCCTTTTTGTTGGGATGGCCAAATTTACGGCGGTGATTACCGCGCCCGAACCCGCTTTCGGGTCTTCGCCTCTGAGCGCGGCCCCTCCGCAAGCCGCACGACTGCGCCCCACAGGGTGCGAAGGTCCTGCTGGGTCAGTTCCATGCGGTGGAAAATGTTTCGCAGATTCCGGCGCATGCCGGGCTTTTTCGTCGGCGGGCGAAAGAAGCCGTTCTCGTCGAGCTTCGTTTCCAGGTAGTCGAAGAAGGCGAGCAGCATGTCGCGCTGCGCCGGCGGTGAGGACGCGCGCGGGATCGTCCCGGGCGGCGGGGCGTCGCCGTGCGCGGCCTTGAACCACTCGTAGCCGCAGATCAGCACCGCCTGGGCGAGGTTGAGCGAGGCGTAGGATGGATTCGCGGGATAGGTGACGATGGCGTCGGCGATCGCGACTTCGTCGCTGTCGAGGCCGGTGCGTTCCGGTCCAAAAAGTATTCCCTTCTTCTCTCCTGACGCGGCCGCGACCGCCGCCATCGCGGCGCTTGGGGTGAGCACCGGCTTCAACTGGCCGCGCTCGCGCGCGGTGGTGGCGTAGACGGCGTTGAGATCGGCGACGGCGGCTTCGACGCTTGCGAAGACACGCGCCGCATCCAAAACGTTCGCCGCGCCCGCCGCAGCGGAATAGGCGGACTCGCGATGCTCGCCGGTCCGGGGCCAGGCTTCCCGCGGATTGACGAGGCGCAGGTCAGAAAGGCCAAAATTGGCCATGGCCCGAGCGCACATGCCGATGTTCACCGCCAGCTGCGGCCGGACCAGGATGACAACTGGACCGCCGCGCAGAAGCGGCTTTGTCCTGTCGGTGCCCGCGCCAACCATTGCGACGCACTATCGCACGGCCCCGGCCAAGACAATGCACGGGCGACGCCCCCGAGGTCAGTCCGCAGCCCCGAGCCCAAAACGGTCGCACCGTAAGAAGGATCGCGCCCAGCCCATCACCTGGCGTTAGACAACGATCCGCCCCTCCGGCAGCCAAGCCGACCTCAGTCGAGATCGAACGTCCGGTTTTATCCGGCGCTTGCTGCGCATTGACGCTCGGCGGCCGTCTGCGCCTTGATTGCAACCTCGGTGCGGTTCTTCGCCTTCAATTTCTTCATGATGTTGCGCACGTGAACCTTCACGGTGCTTTCACACATGTTCAATTCGTAGGCGATGACCTTGTTCGACTTGCCCTGCTGAATCGCGTGAACGACCGAAAGTTCACGGCCCGTGAGCACGCTTGACGGCAGGTTGATCTGCACCGCTAGAGCGCCAGGTTGATCCATTGCGAGCAGACAGTCCACAGGCGCGTAGCTTCCGCCCGCCATCACGAAACGCACCGCCTCGATCGCCACCTCAAATCCCATCGTGACTGGGATGTATCCCTTTGCGCCGTGGCGGATGGCGCTCCGGGCGAGGTCCGCGTCACTCTTGGACGCCAGAACAACGACCGGGCTGCGAGGGGTAATTTCCGATAACGCTTTCAGCGCGTTCGCGCTCGCCTCGTGGCTGGCTTCCATCAGAGAAAGGATGACAACCCCAATTGAAGCGTCGTGGAGCTGGCGTTCGAGTTCGGATAGCGTCGAATACGTCACAACCGGAACTGAAAACGCCGATTGCATGCTGCGGCGAATGCATTCCCGCAAGAACATCCGGCTTTCGACTATTGCAATGAAAGCATGAACTTCGGCGCCAACTCTTACGGCGACGTCAGTCGTGTCAAAGCTCTCGACGAAACCTAAAGATTGCGTTGCTACGCACATCCGAGCGGTTTCAACACAAGCACTCTCTTCACCCATCTCTGACCCCATTTCCCCGAAGGAGACGGAGGGTGTTAGGCAAGGATCAAGGGCAAAAAGCTGCGCGCGGCGGCCTCGTCGGCTACCGTCACCTCCTATTTTTGATCCCCGTCTGACGTCCCCCGACGGTCCTTTCTACGCGGGCCCCCCGATCCCACTACTCACAAGTTGCACAAGACTAACCTTTCGTAAAGGGGGAGAAGGGTGTAAACGATAATTGGGGGTTATTCCAACCAAAAGTGGTAGTCGGCGACGCGCTATTCGAGCGGGCCGAGCGTCGACGAGAAATGGGCGGGCTTGCGGCGCGTCGATGAGAAAAGGTGACGCCGCGACGCTTAAGCGGCTAAGAAACACATGATGTCGACAGTCGTTCCGGCAAGCACGCCCTCGACGTCGCTGTCAGTGAGCGCGACGATCCGAACGGCGTCGCCGCCGCCCTTAAACGCAATCCCACGGGCCAGCTGTCGGGTTTCCTCCAATGGCCCAGTCCAGTAAAGCGTTTCGACGTCGTGCCCCTCGCGTTGAAAAACGACCTCGTAACTCATGAGTTTATTGTGACGCCTCCAAACCATCTTGAATGGTCACCCTTGAGAACTTCAGAGGACAGAGGCTTCGACCGCGCTCCGCAAGCCGGACGCTTCCCCTCGAGCCACAGGTTCATCGCAGCTTCTCCAACGCGAGTCACGCAGCGCTCAAGACCAGCGAAGAACCTGCCCATCAAACTAGACTTTAGCAGAGCGCTGATCCATCAACAAATTGGTGGAGACCGCATTTGCCGTTCTGGCGGTCGCTGAGCGGGCGGCCGCAGGCGCAATCCGTATGCAAGGCGTAAACGCGGCAGTCGTCCTCCTCGCCGTCGTTTCTATACCTCTCCGTCGTTCTGTACAATGTGGTATGGACAAGCACAGTCGTAACCTCTTTTGATTTCGCGGTTGCAGCCGCCGCCTTTGTCCTGCTTGTCCCCTTGGGGGTCCCCCCCGCTCGGGGTTGTTCTGCTGCGCGGCGCCTGGCCTCGCCGCGCAGTAAGCGTGGCGGCAATGCGCCAAACTGCAACAAGAGTTGCCGACAGCGTGGCGAGATGAGGAAACACCGATTGTCGGAAAAAACGCGGCGAGTAAAATGTGGTCCTCAGCCTTAACGACGACGCAGCGCCACATCGGTCTTTGCGCTTCCGACCATAGACAAACGTTGAGCTCGGATTGACACACCGTCCCAACCCGCACGTTCTGATGAGCCTTTTTCGGGTTGCGCGCGTCCTCTATCCTCTCGCGATCGGGTCCGCGCCCACGATCGCGGCGGTTGGTCTCGCCGGCGTCGCTCAAGCGGACCCGATTCCCTTCCCGGACCTCCTCGGCGGCGCAGCCCTCCCGGCGGACCTTGCGCAAGTCATCAATCCGGGCCCCGAAGGCTTGCAACAGCCGAGCGAGCCGCCCTTCCGCGCGGATGCGACAACGCCGCCAAGCGCAGCGAGCGGCGCGGGGCCGTTAGGTTTTTTGAGCGGCGTCTGGCAGAGCCAGAACCTGCTCCGCGACATGGGGGGCCTGAGACCCGCCTTGAGCAAATACGGGGTCACGCTCAGCATACTCGAGAACGTTGAGACGTTCGGCAATGTGACCGGCGGGACTCGCCAGGGCTTCGAGATTAACGGGCTCACGACCGCGACAGTGCAATTGGACACGGAGAAAGCGTTTGGTCTCAAAGGCGGGCTCTTCAACGTCAGCGGCCTGCAAATCTGGGGCGGCGACTTGACCGCCAACAACCTCCTTATCTTGCAGAGCGCGTCCGACATCGAGGCGCCCGTCGGAATTCGGCTTTGGGAGCTGTGGTATCAGCAGAAATTTAGCGACAAATTTGACATCAAGCTTGGCCAGCAGAGCCTCGACGAGGAATTCATACTCAGTCCAAGCGCGTATTTTTTTATTAACGCGGCGTCCGGTTGGCCGGCGCTTCCGAGCAATAACCTGCCGGGCGGCGGCCCCGCCTACCCGCTTGCCGCCTTAGGGGGTCGCGCGCGCGCCCAGGTTTCCCATAATGTCGCCGTGCTTGCGGGCGTCTTCAACGGCAGCCCGATCCCGAGGAATTCGCCCAACACGCCGGCGAGCAATCCCAATGGCGTAAGCTTCCCGCTCAACACCGGCGTTTTCGCGATCGCGGAACTGCAATTCACCTTTCCGGCGCCGGGCCCGTCGGCGAAGGCGAACGGCGAAGGTCCGCTGCCCGGAACGTACAAGATCGGCGCTTGGTATGACAGCTACAAATTCGATGACCTGCTCTACGACAACACGGGCTTGCCGCTCGCGAATCCCATCAGCGACGGAATTCCGGCGAGGCATCACGGCAACTATTCCATCTATGCGGTTTTGGACCAGATGATCTGGCGCTCGAAAGAGGACGACAAACGAAACTTGAGTTTCTTCGTCCGTCCCATGTTCTCGCCGTGCCAGGGCCGCAACCTCGTCAGCGCCAGCCTTAACGCCGGCCTGAACTTGCACGGACCGTTCCCGAGCCGCGACAATGACGTTTTCGGCATCGAAATGGGGGTCGCGCGGGTGAGCGCCGGCGCGTCCGATTACGACCGGCAACTGCAATTCTATCAGCCTGCCGTCTCGACGCCGGTGCGGAGCGCCGAGACCTTTTTTGAGGCGACCTATCTCCTTCAGGTCACCCCCTGGTGGCAGATCCAGCCCGACCTTCAATACTTCATCAATCCTGGAGCGGGGATCGCCAACCCAAATGAGCCGACGCAGAGGATCAAGAACGAACTGGTGTTCGGTCTGCGGACGAACGTCACGTTTTAAGGTTCCGCCCCGGCGCAGAACGAACTTGTTGCGGCGACCGCCGCGATAGTCCTCATCCTCATCGTCGTAGCGGCCCGTGAGCGACAAAGCGGCCTTCCTCGTCGCGCATCTGTCCCATGCGATGGCCGCCGAGCGAATATTCGCGACCGCCCTCCAGTAGAACCGTCCTTATTCGTCGCGCTCGTCTTCCCTTCCAACGGGCCGGCGATTTCACGAGAAATCCCAAGGTCGCTGGCATTCCCGCGGGGTCGCCCCCGATGTCCCCAAAGTGAAGGTTTACGGGGGCTCAGCGCTTCCAAAGAGCGCGCACAATGTGTGCTGACGGCTCCCAAAATTGGGACCGCGGAGATGGAAATGCTGCGCTCCGTAAGAGCGCGAGACAGCGCGAGCGTCCTTGACAACAAACTTTGCGCCTCCCTAACATTCCAAAAACAGGCGCGTCCGCCCGCTGTTGGTAAAGCTCCGAAGAGCCTGGATGAGCGCAACGCCATGAAGACAAGGGGCGAGGCGCCTCTGATGCAGGACAGGGCGTCGCAGGTGGGAGGAAGCAGCGCCGGGCTCCGCCCGGACGCGACCGTCTCCGCGCGCGGCGAGGCTGGAATCGTTCTCGAAGGCGCTACGATCTCAAAATCCTTCGCCGGCGTCGCGGCGCTGACTGGCGTCGATTTTGACCTGCGAAGCGGCGAGGTCCACGCACTCGTCGGCGAGAACGGCGCCGGCAAATCGACCCTCATGAAAATTCTCGCCGGGGTCCATACCGAATACGACGGCGAGATTCGCATCGGCGGCGCGCCCGTCCGCTTCGCGGGCGTGCAGGACGCCGAGCGCGCCGGCGTCGCGATCATCCATCAGGAGCTCGACCTTGTCCCCGAGCTGTCGGCCGCCGCCAACATTTTCCTTGGCCGCGAGCCGCTCATCGCCGGAACCATCATCGACCGCCGCCGCATCCAGAAAACTGCGCACGCGCTCCTCAGGCGCCTCGGCGTCGACATCGACCCGCAGAGCCGGGTCGCCGAGCTCAGGGTCGGCGAGCAGCAGCTCGTCGAGATCGCGAAAGCTTTGTCGCTCGACGCGCGCATCCTCATGATGGACGAGCCGACCTCCGCCCTGTCGGAGGCGGAATGCAAGACGCTGTTCAAGGTCGTGCGCCAACTTGCGGCCGCGGGCGTGGCGATCATCTTCACCTCGCATCGCATCGGCGAGGTCGTGAAGGTCGCCAAGCGCGTCACGGTGCTGCGCGACGGCCGGCGCGTCTTGACCGCGCCGATCGAAAAGCTCTCGGCCGGCGCCATCATCTCGGCGATGGTCGGACGAAACGTCGTCCTCCCTCATCGCGAGACCGCCGTGGCCAAGGGCGCGCCCGTGCTTTCGGTGCGCAACCTTACGCTCGACGCGGTGAGCGCGCGCGGCTGGCGGCGCGTGCTCAACGGCGTGAGCTTCGACCTCAAGCGCGGCGAAATTTTGGGCGTCGGCGGCTTGCTCGGGTCGGGGCGGACCGAAATCCTAGAATCGATCTTCGGGGCGGCGCGCGGCTGGCGCGGCGGCCAAATTCTCCTCGACGGCGAGCCGGCCAACATCAAATCGCCGACCGACGCCTGCCGGCTGGGAGTTGCGCTCGTGACTGAGGACCGGAAGGCGCGGGGGCTGCACCTCGCCGCGTCGATCCGCGACAACGCGGCGCTGCCTTCGGTCGGCTGGCTCTCGCGCTTCGGCATTCGCGGCTTCGCCAAGGAATCCGCCGTCGCGGCCGACCTGGTCGACAAACTGTCGGTGCGTTGCCATGACCTCGATCAGATCGCGGCCACCCTCTCCGGCGGCAATCAGCAGAAGGTCGTCATCGGCAAGTGGCTGGCGACGGAGCCGCGCGTCCTCCTGCTCGACGAGCCGACGCGCGGCATCGACGTCGGCGCCAAGCAGGAAATCTATCAGCTAATCTTCAAGCTCGCGTCTCAAGGCCTGGGCATCGTCGTCGTGAGTTCGGAAATGCCGGAGCTTTTGCTCCTGTCGGATCGGGTGCTGGTCATGTGCGAGGGCCGGCAAACCAGAATCCTGCGGCGGTCCGAGGCCAGCCAGGAAGCGATCATGCGGCTCGCCGCGCCGGGCCTCGCCAAGCGCGAAACGGTCGACACGCCATGAACCTCTTTCGCCTTCTCGCGCGCACCAAGCTCTACTGGGGGCTCGCGCTCATCTGCATCGTCGGCGCGGCTCTCTCCCCGCACACCTCTTCGGGCCGCAACATCTTCCTCTCCTACAACAATCTGACCGACGTCTTGCGGCAGGTCTCGATCACCGGCCTGGTCGCGACCGGCATGACCATCGTTATCCTCCTGGGCGGCATCGATCTGTCGGTCGGTTCGGTCATGGGCTGCTCGACCATCATCTGCGCGATGCTGCTGACCCAGCCGGGCTGGACCGCGGCGGCGGTCATGGGCGTGCCGGCCGCCACGGTTGCGATCGGCCTCGCCGCGGCGCTGTTCATCCGCTTCGTATTCAACGGACTCGAGCGCGGCCGCGATGTCGACGCCGGCCGCCGGCGCGAGATCGTGCTCGACGCCTGGCGCGGCTGGCGCATTCCCGCGCTCGTCGGCCTCGCCGCCGCCGCCGCCACTTTTTTCTTCGCGGCGTCCCAAGTCCCGACGAAATTCGGCGTGCTCGCGGTCCTGATCGCGACGCCCTGCTTTGCGCTCATGCTCGGGGCGATCAACGGCGCGCTCGTCGTCAAGGGCGGACTGCAGCCGTTCATCGCAACCCTCGCCATGATGGTGAGCGCGCTCGGCATCGGCCGCCTCACGGCCGGCCAGGACAACGCGGTCATCGCCGTCTACACCGGCACGAACGCGACCGAGGCTTTCGAGGTCCTGCGTTCGATGGTTTGGGGGCTTGTGCCCATGCCGAGCGTCTTTTTTCTCGCCGCGATTGTCGCGTTCGGCGCCGTTTTGCGCTTCACGACGTTCGGCCGCTACGTCTACGCCATCGGCGGCAACGCCGAGGCGGCTAAGCTTTCGGGCATCAAGGTGGCGCAGGTCCAGTTCGCGGCGTATGTCATTTCGGGCCTGCTCGCCGGCGTGGCGGCCGTCCTCTTCGTCGCGCAGTACCGGCAGGGCAAGCCGGACGCCGGCTCCGGCCTCGAGCTCGACGCGATCGCGGCGGTCGTCATCGGCGGCACGAGTCTGATGGGTGGGCGCGGCAGCCTCGCAGGCACATTCGTCGGCGTGCTCATCTTCGGCCTGCTCTCCGACATCCTGCAGCTCGAGAACATCGATTCCAACGTGCAGCTCTTGATGAAAGGGCTCATCATCGTCGGCACGGTCCTCGTGCAGGAACAGAATTTCGGCCAGCTTCTCACACGCTGGCGGAGCCTTGCTCCGTCCGCTGCGCCGGCGCTGGCCGGATCGGCCGGCCCCGGTCGGCCGCCAAGCGCCGCTGAGGCGCCCATCGAAAGGGAGGACATGCATGAAACGTCGTGAATTTCTCAAGCTTAGCGGCGCGCTCACCGGCGCCGCGACGACGCTCTATCTGCCGGCCGGCTGGACCCCGGCGAAGGCGGCGGCGAAATGGAAGATCGGCTTCAGCCAGGCGACGACGCTCGAGCCGTGGCGCGTGCAGTTCAACAAGGACATCGAGGCAGAGGCCAAGAACCATCCTGAAGTCACGCTCATCATCACCGACGGCCAGGACAAGACGGAAAAGCAGGTCGCCGACGTCGAGAACCTCATCGTCCAGCAGGTCGACGCGCTGCTCATCTCGCCGAAGGAGTCGGCGGGCCTCACGGGCGTGGTCGAGAAGGCGATTGACGCCAAGATGCCGGTCATCGTGCTCGACCGCAATGTCGACACCAAGCGCATCACCCAGTTCATCGGCGGCGACAACGTGCTGATCGGCAAGGCCGCCGGCGAATATGCGGTGAAACTGCTCGGCGGCCCGGGGAAGGCGCAAGGCAATGTCGTGGAGATCTGGGGCGGCATGGGCACCGCGCCCGCGCACGACCGGCACGACGGCTTCCACGCCTTCACCGACAAGGAGCCAGGCATCAAATACCTGCTCAACAACCAGTCCGGCGACTGGAAGCAGGACAAGGCCTACAACATCATGACGACGGCGTTGCGCAACAACGAGAAGATCGACCTTGTCTACGGCCACAACGACCCAATGGCCTACGGCGCCTATCTCGCCGTCAAGGACGCCGGACGCGAAAAGGACATCAAGTTCATCATCGGCATCGACGCCTTGCCCGACGAGGGAGTCACGTGGGTCCACAAGGGCTACCTGACGGCGACCTTCCTCTACGCGACGCCGGGCGCGGAGGGCCTCAGGCAGGCGATCAAGCTGCTGAATGGCGAAAAGATACCGCCGGTGATCACGCTGCCGACCCTGCTCGTCGACAAAAACAACGCCGACGGCATTCTGAAGAAGAACGGCCTGCTCTAGCTGGAGTGCGCGCCGCGGGCCTCGCCCGCGGCGCTCATTGCGGAGCAACCGCTCAACGCTCAGGCGCCGAGCTGCAAGGTCCAGGACCGGATGCGGAAAACGACTTGACGCTGCCCACGGCGGCTTGTCAGGAATATTTGTAATTTGGACTTTTGCACGCCGGGGCGGTTAGCCGTTACGTTCATATTGGGAGGAAGGCATGCCGAAACCCTATACGGCCGTGGGCCTGATCCCGACTGTTCGCGGCGTCCGCAAGCGGTCGGAGATCGAACGCAATCTCGATCACATCGCCCACCTTATCGCCGCCGCCTCCTGGCTTTCCAGCCTTGATCTGCCCGTACGACTCGTCGCCGTGCCGGAGGGCGCGCTGCAAGGCTTCACCGACGAGGTCTTCGACCTCGATCATGTCACATACGCTCGTGAGACAGCGATCGACATCCCGGGTCCTGAGACGCGGTTCCTGGGCGACCTTGCTCGTCAGTGGAACGTGTTCATCATGGCCCAGGCCAAGGCGCGGCACGAAGCCTTTCCGGACCGCTTCTTCAACGTCGGCTTCGCCATCGACCCGAAGGGCGAGGTGGCGCTCAAGCACTACAAGCTTGCAACGCTGTACCCGGTCGAGCATTCCATGACTCCCCACGACGTGTGGGACCGCTGGATCGAGCTCTACGGGCGCACGCTCAACGCCTTCTATCCGGTTGCAGACACTGAGATCGGGCGGCTCGCGGTCCTCATGGCGAACGAGGGATCGTATCCCGAGAACGCGCGCGGACTCGCGATGAACGGCGCCGAGGTCGTCTACCGCGCCTCTTATCCGCACCCGCATACGGGCAATGAGTTCTTCGAGATCCAGAACCGCGCCCGCGCGCTCGACAACAATTTCTATGTGCTGGCGCCGAACATGGCGACCTACTATCTCGACGCGAGCTCGGACCTGCCGATCGACACTTTTGGCGGGCGCTCGATGATCGTCGACTACAAGGGTCGCGTCGTCGGCCGGCACGACTACGGCGCGGGCTCGTCCTATGTCGCCGGCACGATCGACATCGAAGCTTTAAGGGACCATAGGATCCGCGCGCAGTGGGACAACTGGATGAAGGACCTGCGCACCGAGGTCTACCAGACCATCTACGAGCAGCCCATCTACCCGAAGAATCTCTATCTCGACCGCGTCCCCTACAATCATGCCGATTTCCGGCGCGAGGTGATCGATCGCCAGATTGCGAAGATGGTCGAGCGCAACATCTGGGCGCCGCCGTCAGCATACGGAGATTGAGGGCCCGGGAAGCGGAAAAGAAACCTGATGCGGGCGAATTGCGCGATCGCCTTCTTCGACGTCGGCGACGAGCCCTGGTGAGGCGCTGAGCGTCCCCGACAGGAAGGGGCGCTATTTTCTGCCGCCGTTCCTCGCCGGCTGGACGAACGTCTTCGCCGCCCGGGGTAGCAGCGCCACAGGCGCCGCCGCGGCCCTATTCATAGAGCCCGCTCAGACGTCGTCGTAGCCGCCGCCTCCCGACGAGTCGTCGACCGACCCGTCGTCGAAGGACGCGTCGTCGATATAGCCGGCGTCGTCGGGCATGCTAGGCTCGATCGGGCCCTGGTCGTCGCGCCGGCCCGGCTCCATCTCATAGAAGTTGTTGACAGTCTCGCCCCCGGCCGGGAAGCCCGCGCCGCCCAAGCCGCCGCCGAACAGGCCGCCGCCCGAATGGCCGCCGAACAGGTTGCCGAGCAGGCTGCCGAGCGCCACGCCGCCGGCGACGCCCGCGGCAGTCCCAGCGGCGGTCTGGAGGAAGCCGCCGCCGCCTCCGGTCGGCGCGCCCCACGGGCCGCGCTGGGGGGGCCCGTAACCCTGCTGCTGCGGAGGCGGCGCTCCGTAGCCTTGCTGCGGGGGCGGCGGGCCGTAACCTTGCCCCGGACGAGGCGGAGCTTCCGGCTGGGACTCCGGACCGCCGCCGAACAGCGACTTGCCGAGGTTGCCGAGGAAGCTCGTGTGCTGCTCCTGCCCGCCCTGCCGGGCGGCCTCCTCAAGTTCCGCGAGGCGCCTGGCGGCCGCCTCCAGCGCCTGCTGCTGGACGAGGACGGTCTGCGAGAGGACATAAGGCGCGAACGGCGCCTGCTTGACGGCGTCGCCGATGAAACGCTCAGCCTCGGGGTCGCGCGGCGTCGCGCCGGCGGCTTTGACGCGCTCGAACAAATCGGCGAGCATCTGGCGTTCTTGAGGGGTCATGTCACTCTCCGATGCGGGCTTGGCGAGCCGCGCCGCGCATATGGAGATCGGTCGCGGCCAATCCAAGACGGGAGCCGGTCAATTTTCGGCGCGCCTCTGGCGCCAGGTACCGTTCGCGATCGACGCCCGGATCGCCCGACAACGGAGGCCGCCGCGCGAGGCGAGATCCGCGCCGCGGGTCCGGCTGGCGATTGCGGCCCCTGGCGGCTTACGCGCTTGCGATCCCCGCGTAGACGCCCCGTTCGAACTCCGCGTAGCACCGCATGAACCGCGGCTCCACGAATGGGAGCGACTGGGTCATGATGAGGGCGGCGACGTTGTTTGCCGGGTCAAACCAGTAATGGGAGTTGAGCACGCCCGCCCAGCTCTGGGAGCCTGCCGAGCGCATGCCCGGAATATCCGATTCGTTGCGCATGAAACCGAAGCTGTGAGTGAGCGACACGCCGGGGAACGGATCGAAGTCCGCCGTAATCGGCGATGACGACAGCATGCGCCGAAACTTGAGACCACGCATCTGGTCGGCGAGCATCCACGACACCGTCTTTTCGGAAAGGATCCGCTTGCCGTCGAGCTGACCCTTGTTGAGGAACATCCGCAGAAAGCGGATGTAATCGGGCGCGGTGCTATAGAGGGCGTGACCCATGCCATAGACCTCGGGCTTCGCCGGCGGCGAGACCTCGATCGGCGCGAAATTTCCGTCCGCCCCGCGAATGCGGACCGCCGCGAGCCGGCCTTCCTTGTCCTCAGGCACTTCGAAAAACGTATCGGGCATCCCGAGCGGATCGAAGATCTCGTCCTGGCAGAACTGCACGATGCTCCGCCCGTCGACTTTCTGGACCGCAAGCCCCAGCCAGTCGATGCTCGGCCCATAGCCCCAGCGCGCGCCGGGATCGGTCATCATCGGGTAGTTCAGCGACTCCCGGGTTCCCGAAAGGATGGTCGGATGGCCGGTCCTGTCCATGTAGGCGACGACGTCCGCGTTCCACAACTCGTATTCGAGGCCCGAGGTGTGGGTCGCGAGCTGGCGGATGGTCGCTTTGGTTTTCGGGGCACGGAGGACCGGCTTGTCGCCGTCGAAGCCGTCAAACACCTGAATGGCGGAAAACTCGGGAAGGATCTGCTCGACGGGCGTCTCCGGGTCGAGCTTTCCGCGCTCGACAAGGATCGCGGCGGCGGTCGAGCCGATGGCTTTCGTCATCGAGAAAATGCGGAAGACGGTGTCCTCGGCCGCTTTCCGGTGCGGCGCCGCGGCGCCTGCAGCGCCCGAGAACCGCACGCCTTCCCGATCCGCGACCATACCCACGGCGAACGGCACGTCGTCGCGCCCGACGCAATCGTCCAGAATCCGTTGAAGATCCGTCATCGTTCCCTCCGTCCCGCGCGCCGGCTCAAGACGCCTTTCGCGCGGAGTTTGTCTTCTTGCTCCCTAACTATGCGTGGGCGGCCCGCGAGGGTCAAACCGAGAGCCGCTCGCATGGGGCGCCTTCGCGTCTTTACTCCGCGGGCCAGTTCGTCTAGGCCACTTGCGCAATAAGCCCCGGCCCCAGCTTGTTGTTGGCGCCGGGGCTTTGCGTTCGTGGACGAGGAGAGCCTTCGCCGATGGCCAACGTCGTCGTCGTCGGCGCCCAGTGGGGCGACGAGGGAAAGGGCAAGATTGTCGACTGGCTGTCCGTCGGCGCCGACGTCGTGGTCCGCTTCCAGGGCGGCCACAACGCCGGGCACACGCTCGTCATCGACGGAAAGGTGTTTAAGCTCGCGCTTCTCCCCTCGGGCATCGTTCGCCCGGGCAAGATCGCGGTGATCGGCAACGGCGTTGTTCTCGATCCCTACTACCTCGTCGACGAGATCGACAGAGTTCGCGAACAGGGCGTCGAGGTGACGCCCGCAAATCTCAAGATCGCCGAGAACGTTCCGCTGATCCTCGCCCTGCACCGGGAGCTCGACGCCGAGCGCGAGTCGGGCGGCGCCCGGGGGACGAAGATCGGCACGACCAAGCGCGGCATCGGCCCCGCTTACGAGGACAAGGTCGCCCGCCGTGCGATCCGGCTCATGGACCTGGCCGACCTTGACGCGCTCGACGACAAGATCGAGCGGCTTCTGGCCCATCACGACCCGCTCCGGCGCGGGCTTGGCCTGCCGCCTCTTAAGGCCGGCGCCATCCGCGAGGAGCTTCTGCGGGTTGCGCCAAAAGTCCTGCCCTATATGGCGCCGACGTTCGAAATTTTGGACCGCGAGCGCCGGGCCGGCAAGCGCATTCTGTTTGAGGGCGCGCAAGGCGCCATGCTGGACATCGACCACGGCACTTACCCGTTCGTCACATCCTCCAACACGGTCGCGGCCAACGCCGCGACCGGCTCAGGCATGGGGCCGGGGGCGATCGGCTACGTTCTCGGCATCGCCAAAGCCTATGTGACGCGCGTCGGCGCCGGCCCCTTCCCGACCGAGCTGACCGACGACGTCGGCAGGCGGATCGGGGACAGGGGCATGGAATTCGGCACTAACACCGGCCGGCCGCGCCGGTGCGGCTGGTTCGACGCGGTGCTCGCGCGTCAGGCGGTGCGCACCGGCGGCATTGACGGTCTCGCCCTGACCAAGCTTGACATCCTCGACGGGTTCGAAACAATCAAAGTGGCGATCGGCTACCGGCTGGACGGCAAGGAGATCGACTATCTTCCGGCGTCCCAGGCCGCGCAGGCGCGAATCGAGCCCGTCTACGAAACGATAGAGGGCTGGAAGGGCGTCACCAGCAAGGCGCGGTCCTGGGTCAGCCTGCCGGCGCAGGCGATCAAATACGTGCGCCGAATTGAGGAACTCGTTGGGGCGCCTGTCGCCCTTCTGTCCACCAGCCCCGAGCGCGACGACACAATTCTTGTACACGATCCGTTTCAGGACTAAGGACCGTCGGCGTTTCCGAAAGAGCAAACGAGCGCGTCTGGATGGCTGACTATCAATCGCTGCTCGCGCGCGCGATCGCGAACCTGCCGAACTCGGCGGGGGCGGACGCCCGCCAGGCGATCTATGAGCGCGCCCGCAGGGCGCTCCTGACCCAGCTCCAGACGCTGCGGCCGCCGCTGCCCGATAGCGATATCGCGAAAGAGGCCGGGGCGCTCGAGAAGGCCATCGCGACAGTCGAGGCGCAATATGCGACGAGCGGATGGGGCGTCGAGGCCGACGCTCCCCCTGCCCCACCCGTCGAGACCCAAGTGGCGGATGCCGAGGCGCCGCAAACGGCCAGGCCTCCCGCTCCGCGGCCTGCGGCGCCTCCGCCGTCGCGCCAACCCCCGCCGCCGCGGCCGGCGGCGGAAACGTCGGCTACTCAGCTTGAGGCGCCGGCGGCGAACCCGGTTTACGCGGCGCCGAGGTCGCCTCACAGCGTTCCTGCTTCGCCGCCGGCCGCGACGGGACGACCGCCTTCGCCGCTGCCGGCCGCCCCTCGCGTCGCGACCGCGCGGGATGTAGCGCGGCCCCTAAGATCGCCTCAGCCGCCGCCGGTCGCCGCCTCGCCTTCGAAGCCTGCGGGCGCCGGCGCGGCGGTTGCGCCGCCAGTTGTCTCCGCCAAAGTCGCGGGCCAGGCCCCGCCCGCGGCGAATCTCGCGAACGTCGTTCCCTCGGACGCCAGCGATACCGGAGCAGGCGGGGCCGCGCCTCAGGTCGTCCCGGATCGCGCGTCAGCGTTTTCGGACGCAAACGCGTCCGAACCGCCCGTCGACATCGGACGCCCAAGCGCAATCCGGATCGCTTTCCCGACGCCGCCGGAACTGAAGAACATGTCGTCGTGGCCGTGGCTGGCTCTGGCGGCCTTCCTCGGCGTTGTCCTGTCGGTCGCTGGGGCTGCGATCGTGATGCGCCAGAAACCGCAGGACCTGGCGATCGCTCCGCCGTCCGAGCCGGCGCAGGAGGCGACGCACGCGCCGCCGAAGATCGCCCAGCGGGCGCAGCCGGCGCCAGAAAAACCGACCGGCCGACCGGCGCCGACCGAGGGGCAGACGAGCCCGCCCGCCCCCGCCGCGAGCGGGCCGCAGACCAGCCCGATCGCTCAGGCGGGAAGCCAACCGCAGGCCAGCCCGCAAGGCGCGGAGGGCGGAACGTCAGCGGCGCCGGGAGCAACTCCTCAGGCTCCTGCGTCTCAAGAAGCGCCGGCCGCGACCGCCCTGCCGGAGGCCGCCCGCTCCGCGATGTTGATCGCCTCGGCGGATAATCCGCAAAAGCCGATCGTAAATCTTGGATCGACGGTGTGGTCGCTCATCCAGGCCGTCCAGGGCCAGCCGGCGACCGTCGGGGTCAAGGCCGATGCCGACATCCCCGACCTCAAGATGCACGCCACGATGACGCTGAGAAAGAACACCGACCCCACCTTGCAGGCGACCCATACGATCGACCTCAAGTTTTCATTCGCCGACGGCGCGCCGGTGACCGGCTTCAAGGACGTCGGCCTGCCGCAGATGCGCAAGCTCGACTCGACCGCAGCCGAGACCCTGACCAGCGTGAAGGTGAAGATCAGCGACGTTTATTTCCTCATCGCGCTGGCGAAGAACGACCAGGACGTCACCCGCAACTTCGATCTCATGCAGACGCGGGCCTGGTTCGATTTCCCGCTGCTATTGAACGACAATCGCATCGCCAAGCTCGTGTTCCAGAAGTCCGAGGAAGGCCAGGCGATGCTGGAGAAGGCGCTCGAGGCGTGGAAGCAATAGGTCAGCGCTTAATCGCAAAAACGCGGCTCGAGACGAAATAGCCGTCCACGATCTCTCCGATCGCGACAGGCTCGCCGAGACAGGCGGCCCAAGCTGGACCCTTAGTCGGAAACGCCCCGCGCATGAGGAGCTGCTGGCCGCGGCGTAAGATCGCGGCCCCGTTCCGTTCCACCGGCAGCGCCGGCAATTCCGCAAGGCCTGCCTTGAGCGGCAGCATGGCGTGGACCATGAGCTCGGCATCGTGCGGCAGGCGATCGAGCGGCGCCGCCGAGTCGGCGGTGAAGGGGCCGACGCGCGTTCTTCTGAGCTCGGCCACGTGACCATAGCAGCCGAGCGTCCGCCCCAGATCGCGCGCGATGGCGCGCACGTAGGCGCCCTTTCCGCACTCCGCTTCGAACACCGCGAAATCCGTCTCCGCGGAAAGGAGCTCGAGCCGGTAGACATGGATGGCGCGCGGGGCGATTTCGAATTGCTCGCCCTCGCGAGCCAGGTCGTAGGCGCGTGCGCCGCCGATCTTGATGGCCGAAAACTTTGGCGGGATCTGTTCGATGAGGCCGACGAAATTCGGCAGCAGGTTGGAAATCTCGTCAGGCGCCGAGCGCTTGTCGGAGCGCGCGACAATTTCGCCTTCTGCGTCGTCGGTCGCGGTCTCTTCGCCCCAGCGCACGCGAAAGCGATAGGATTTGACGCCGTCCTGGACGATGGGCACGGTCTTCGTCGCTTCGCCGAAGGCGACAGGAAGAACGCCCGAGGCCAGCGGGTCGAGCGTGCCGGCATGGCCCGCTTTCTTGGCGTTGAACAGGTATTTCAGGCGGCTCACAGCCTGAGTCGAAGAGACGCCGACCGGTTTGTCCAGATTGACCCAGCCGTCGACGTCCGCCCGCGTCGAGCGCTTCTGACGCGATTTGCCGCGCTCGCGCGCACCCTCTGCGCCGCCTCGCGCCGGGTCCGCGGCGTGACCGCTCATCTCAGTCCTCGTCCCCTGCGGCGGGCTCGCGATTGAGGTCGCGCGCGACCTCCGGCGACCTGAGCAACGCGTCGATGCGGGCCTGCGCAGCGAAGCTCAATTCGAGCGAGAACCGCAGGTCTGGCGCAAACTTGAGGTTAACCCTACGCGCGACAAGGGCGCGAAGCTCTTTCTTGTGACGATCGAGCGCCTCGATCGTCATGTCGCGCTGCTCGCCGCCGAGCGGCATCACCGACACCGTCGCGATCTTGAGGTCAGGCGACATGCGCACCCCGGTGATGGTCACGGGACGGTTGTCGAGCGCCTCATCGGCGATCTCTCCGCGTGCGAGAACCTCCGACATCGCATGGCGGATGAGTTCGCCCACTCGCTCCATCCGGTGAGTTGGTGTGTGAGACTTGAAGGAAGCTCTGGACATTGCGGTTCTTGGCGCGGACGAAAAGGAGGTGGGGATTCAGGCGAGGCCGCGCCTTCAATCACGAGTGGCTAAATGTCGCCCAGCCTGACGGAGAACCCGAGCAGGCTGGACGCCGTCAATGGATCGTCCGGCCCGAGCTCGGCGATCGATCGCCAGCCGCCAGTCTGCGGTTGCTGATGGACGAAGGTCCGCCGATTCGCCGCATCGAACACCCACAGCTCCTGGAACCCGTGGCGAGCGTAGAGCGCCGCTTTGAGTCCGCGATCGTAGGGAAGGCTCGTCAGGGCGACTTCAATCGCCAGCAGGATGTCCGACCCCTTCACCTGTTCGAGCTTGATCCCCTTCGGATAGACGACGAGATCGGGCTCAACGAAGGTGTTGGGGCTGAGGTAGATGGTGCTCTCGATCCCGAGCCACAGCTCGTCGGGCAGCGCGCGGGCGACGCCGAGCGTCAGGGCCGACTTGATGAGTTCATGGACGTGCGTTTTCGCCTGCATCGGAACGATCTCGCCTTCGATCAGCTCGAAATTCTCGTCTTCCGAGATGATCCCGGCGTCCTGCATGCGCAGGATCTCGTCCACCGTAAACGATCGGCGATCAAAGCCCTCAGCGGCCCGCGTGACGTTCGGCCTCATGTCATAAACCCGCCGCTTACAAAGTTCGGCGGATCTCCTCGACGTTGTAGCATTCGATCACGTCGCCGACGCGCATGTCCTGATAGTTCTCGAACGCCATGCCGCACTCCTGGCCGGCTTGGGCCTGCGCGACCTCGTCCTTGAACCGTTTGAGCGTCGAGAGCTTGCCCTCATGCACCACGACATTGTCGCGGATGAGCCGCACGTACGCGCCACGCTGAACGACGCCTTCGGTGACGCGGCAGCCCGCCACGGCGCCGACCTTGGAGATATGAAAGATCTCCAGGATCGTCGCGTTGCCCAGCATCGTCTCGCGCAGGGTCGGCGAAAGCAGACCCGAGAGCGCCGCCTTCACGTCATCGACGAGGTTGTAGATGATGTTGTAGTAGCGAATTTCGATGCCGGCCTGCTCGGCGAGATCGCGCGCCTCCTTGTGCGCGCGCACATTGAAGCCCAAGATCACGGCCTTGGACGCCTCGGCGAGCGTCACGTCCGATTCAGTGATGCCGCCGACGCCGCCGTGGATCACCCGGGCGAAGACCTCGTCGTTGCCGAGCTTCTCGACCGCCGCGGTTATCGCTTCGAGGGAGCCCTGCACGTCGGCCTTGACGACAATCGGCAGCTCCTTGTGGCCGGTCGCCTTGAGATTGCTCATCATGTCGGAGAGCGACGTCCGCAGGGTCACGCCGCGCGCCGCGGCCTTCTCGCGCTTCTGCCGCTCGCGGTACTCGGTGATCTCGCGAGCGCGCGCTTCGGTTTCGACGACGGCGACCCGATCGCCCGCGTCCGGCGCGCCGGAGAAGCCGAGCACCTCGACGGGAGTCGAGGGGCCGGCGGATTCGACGTTCTGACCCTTGTCGTTGATGAGCGCGCGGACGCGGCCCCAGTGCGAGCCGGCGACGACCAGTTGGCCGACCCCGAGCGTGCCGCGCTGAACGAGAATGGTCGCGACCGGACCCCTGCCCCGGTCAAGCCTCGCCTCGATCACCGTCCCTTCCGCATTGCGCTCGGGGTCCGCAACAAGGTCCATGAGCTCAGCTTGCAGCGCAATCGCTTCGAGAAGCTTGTCGAGATTGGTGTGCTTCGTCGCCGACACCTCGACCGCCAGCGTATCGCCGCCAAACGCCTCGACCTGGACGTCGTGCTGTAGCAACTCCTGCATCACACGCTGCGGGTTGGCCTCCGGCTTATCGATCTTGTTCACCGCCACGATGATCGGGGCTTTGGCGGCCTTGGCGTGCCGGATGGCTTCGATCGTCTGCGGCATGACGCCGTCGTCCGCAGCGACCACCAGCACGACGATGTCGGTCACCTTTGCGCCGCGCGCGCGCATGGCGGTGAACGCTGCGTGGCCGGGCGTATCGATGAAGGTGATCATCTCGCCGCCGGGCGCCACGACCTGGTAGGCGCCGATGTGCTGGGTGATGCCTCCGGCCTCGCCCGCAACGACGTTGGCGTTGCGAATGGCGTCAAGGAGCGACGTCTTGCCGTGGTCGACGTGGCCCATGATCGTGACGATAGGCGGACGCGGAACTGACGCGCCCTCCTCGTCCGGACGATCGAAGAGCCCTTCCTCGACGTCGGACTCCGCGACGCGCCGCACCGAATGGCCCATTTCCTCGGCGATGAGCTGCGCCGTGTCGGCGTCGAGCACGTCGGCGAGCGTCACCATCCTGCCCTGACGCATGAGGAGCTTGATCACGTCCACCGCGCGCTCCGACATCCGGTTCGCAAGCTCCTGGATCGTGATCGCCTCGGGCAGCACGATTTCGCGGGTAATCTTCTCCCGGTGCTCCTGCGCGCCTTGGCCTTTGAGTCTCTGCGTGCGGCGGCGGAACGACGCGACGGAGCGCGTGCGCTCCTCCTCGCTCGCGGTCGCGTTGGCGACCGTGAGCCGGCCCCGGTTGCGCTCCGCCCCGCGAGGCGGCCGTGGTGTCGGGATCAACACCTTCTGCGGCATGATGGGGGAGAGGCCCGGCCGGCGCGGCGCCTTGGCCGCGGCTTCCTCCTCAACCCCGACCCGCGCCAAGGCGGGCGCGGCGGGAGCGCCCGGCCTGCGCGGCTGCGTGGGCGACGGCGAGGGTTCGCCGCCAGACAGGCGCCGGCGCGCTTCTTCCTCGCTTTGCCGCTTGAAGTTCGCCTCCTGCGCCCGCCTGAGCTCTTCCTCGCGCTTGCGCGCCTCGGCCGCTTCGCGTTCGGTCCGCTCGCGCGCCTCGCGATCCCGGCGCGCCTCGGCGTCCGCCTCCTGGCGGCGGCGGTCCTCCTCCTCTTGCGCACGCGCGTCCTGAAGCGCGCGTGAGCGCGCTTCGCGCTGCTCGGCGGTCAGCGTCCGCAGGACGACCCCGGTCGTCTTGGGCGGCGCAGGCGTTGGCTTCGCCGGCGCCGCGGCCTTGCCTGCTCCAAGGGAGATGGTCTTGGCCGATGGCGTGGGGGAGGCAGCCGTAGGCGCAGGGGCGGGCGATGGCGCGCGGGCGGGCGCCGCCGCCGGCGCCTCGCCCGGGCCGGCCACGCGGCGTTTCACCTTTTCGACGACCACCGCCTTGCTACGGCCGTGCGAAAAACTCTGCCGGACCGTCCCGTGTTCAACCGGCCGCTTGAGATGCAAGGTCGCTTTCGGCGTGGCGCCGCTCGGCTTGTCAGTGTTGCTCGTTTCGTTCATGCTCATTCCTAATCGCTTGGACTATCGCCCGATTTCTCGGTCTGGCCAAGCGGCGCGCCGCCGCCCGAGGGCGCGACGCCGCTTTCAGTCGTGATGTGCGCGTCCGCTTCGCTTGCGCGATAACGGCGCAAACGCTCCGCCCTCGCAAGGAAGGCGTTCGTCGCCGCTCCCGAATTGAGGGCGGCATGTATCACATTTGCCTTCCCCAATGCCAAACCCAATTGGCTCGACGAGAAGAGATTTACGACAGATATTGTTCCGGTCTCTCCAGGTTTGGCCGCGAACGCCTTGACCCGCTTGGCCGCGCCGTTGGGAGCGCCGTCCGTCGCGTGAACGAGCCCCGCGGCTTTGCCCGCCTCGATCGCCAGGTCCACCTTGACTGCACCCGCCACAACGAGGCCGGCCTTGTTGGCCATCGCAAGCGACTGCAGTGCGTCCTGTTCGAGAAGCGCGTCCACGGCGTCAGCCAGCTCGGATGAGGCTTGCGCCTTCGCGCGAAAGGCTCGCGAGAACGCGTCCTTTTTCGCGGCCCGGCGCACGGCCTCGAAGCTGAGCCGGGTCCAGACGCCTCGCCCTGGGAGCTTCCGCCGTATGTCCGGGACGACGGCGCCGTCCGGCGAGAGCGCAAAGCGCAGCATCGCTTCCGGCGCATCCTTGACGCCCGTTACGATGCAGGTCCGCTCGGAACCTCCGTTAGCGCCGCGCGCCCTCATGCGCGCCTCGGAAATCGCTCTCGACGCGTTCAGCCGCCCTTCTCCTCCTCCGGCGCCTCCTCGGTTACAGGCTGAGGCGGCTCAATCCAGCCGGCGCGTACGCGCGCGTCCAAGATCATCGCGTCGGCCTGGGCGCGCGAAATGTCGAAGCCGCTCAGGAAGCCGGGCTTGGCCACGTCGCCGTCGGTATAGCCGACGAGGTCGTCGCTTGCGCAATCCGCGAGATCCTCGAGCGTCTTGACGCCGCTCTCGCCGAGCTTGACCAGCATCTGCGCGGTCATGCCCTCAACTTCTTTCAGTTCGTCCGCCACGCCGAGCTCCTTTCGCCGTTCGTCGAATTCGGCCTCGATCCGCGCCAGATGGGCTTGCGCGCGCGACTGGATCTCGGCGGCGGTTTCATCGTCGAATCCCTCAATCGAGGCGAGCTCGCGCGGCTCGACATAGGCGATCTCCTCGACCGTCCGGAAGCCCTCCGACGCCAGAAGCTGCGCCACCGTCTCGTCGACGTCGAGCGCCTCCATGAACGCGCTCGTGCGTTCGGCGAACTCCTTCTGGCGGCGCTCCGATTCCTCGGCCTCGGTGAGGATGTCAATGTCCCAGCCGGTGAGCTGGGAGGCGAGGCGCACGTTCTGGCCGCGCCGGCCGATCGCCAGCGACAGCTGGTCGTCGGGGACCACGACCTCGATGCGGGTCGAATCCTCGTCGAGGACGACCTTCATAACCTCCGCCGGCTGCAACGCGTTGACGATGAAGGTCGCGGCGTCCGGCGACCACGGAATGATGTCGATCTTCTCGCCCTGCAGTTCGTTGACCACCGCCTGCACGCGCGAGCCGCGCATGCCGACGCAGGCGCCGACCGGATCGATCGAGGAATCGTTCGACGTGACCGCGATCTTGGCGCGCGAGCCGGGGTCCCTCGCCACCGACTTCACTTCGACGATGCCATCGTAAATCTCGGGAACCTCCTGGGCGAAGAGCTTGGCCGTGAATTGCGGATGCGTCCGCGACAAGAAAATCTGCGGTCCGCGCGCTTCGCGCCGCACGTCGTAAACGTAGGCGCGAATGCGATCGCCCGGGCGGAACATCTCGCGCGGAATGAGCTCGTCGCGGCGAACGACAGCCTCGCCGCCGGCGCCGCCGAGGTCGACAACCACGTTGCCGTACTCGACACGCTTGACCTGGCCGTTGATGATCTCGCCGATGCGGTCTTTGAACACATCGTACTGCTTGTCGCGCTCGGCCTCGCGAATCTTCTGCACGAGAACCTGCTTTGAGGCCTGCGCGGGAATGCGTCCGTACTCGAAGGGCGGCAGCGATTCGGCGATCCAGTCGCCGAGCTGGGCGGAGGGATTCTTCTTCTGCGCTTCGGCGAGCGTGATCTGGGTCGCTTCGTTTTCGACCTCGTCAACCACAAGCAGCAGACGCGAGAAGCGGATTTCCCCGGTCTTCGGGTTGATCTCCGCGCGCACCTCGGTCTCTTGCCCGTATCGCGAGCGCGCGGCCTTCTGCATCGCGTCCTCCATCGACGCGAGAACGATCGAGCGATCAATCGACTTCTCGCGCGCGACCGCGTCCACGATCTGCAAAAGCTCGAGTCTGTTGGCGCTAACGGCCATCTTCGTCTCCTTCTGAAGACCCGGGCGCGGCGCGCGCGCCGTCTCTGGCCGAAGTCTTCCTGTTCGCCGCTCCACGCGGCGCCTTCTGCGCTTCTTTCTGCGCGGCCTTCTCCCGTCGCAGCGAGGCGCGGATGAGATCGTCGGTGAGCACCAGACGAGCCTCGCTCATCGCATGGATCGGGAGCGCGACAGAGATCTCGGTCTTGTCGTCGCCGACGACGCGAACCACCGCCTCCGGTCCTTGCGGCCCCGCTGCGACAGCGTCCAGCCGGCCACGAAACCGCTTGCGGCCGTCGATCGGGGCGGCCATCTCGAACTTGGCCTCATGCCCAACGGCCCGTCGGAAGTCCGATTCCCGTACGAGCGGCCGATCGATCCCTGGCGAAGAGACTTCGAGCCGATAGGCCTGCGCCATGATGTCTTCCGCGTCGAACACCGGCGAGAGCGCGTCGCTTGCGCGCTCGCAATCGTCGATCGACATCGTCCCGTCCGGGCGCTCGGCCATGATCTGGACCGTCGTCCGGGCCGCTGCGGAAATTTTTACCCGCACCAGCCTGAGCCCGAGGTCCTTAAGGATCGGCACAGCGATGCGTCCGATGCGCAACGCCGGACCGGCGTCGTCCATGAGACGCGGCTCGTCGAGCGCGTCCTCAGGCTTCGAGGCGGAAAATGGCGGCGCTTCAACCATATACCCGTGCGGCAATAAAAAAGAGCGGGTTCCCCGGGGGCCCACTCTCAAAACCTCCCATCGTCTTTTCAAACGACGAGCTATGAGACTTTCAAACGCGCATATAGTATGAAGCGCGTCGTCGCGCAAGGGGCTCAAAACCCTCGTTTCCTCCCGAATTCGCCTGATTCTCGCCGAACGCCCGGACGCCTCATACGACCCGAGAGTGCCGCATTCTCGGATCCGCCCGGTCGAGGTAGGCGTCGAAAATCGAGGCGACCGAACGCACAAAAGGACGCCCCCTTTCGGTGACGCCAATCCGGCGCCCGTCCCAGTCCGCCAGCCGGTCGGCGGCAAAGCGCGGCAACTCGGCGGCCGCGATCGCCTTCAAGGGTTCCGGATCGGCGCCGTGCCCGTCCGCCGCGAGGTCGAGGTCGACCTCAAGCTCGCACATGACGCGCTCGATGACGGCGCGGCGCAAGCGGTCGTCCTTGCTGAGCTCGACGCCCCGGACGGTCGCCAGACGGCCCGCCTCGATTTCCCTGATATAGGCCGCAGCGGCCGTTGCGTTCTGCACATAGCCCTGCGGAAGTGAGCCGATCGAACTCGCCCCGAAGCCGATGAGCGCCGGCGCGGCGTCAGTCGTATAGCCCTGGAAACTGCGCCTTAAGGCGCGCGCGGCGGCGGCCACGGCCATTGCGTCGCTCGGCAAGGCGTAATGGTCGAGGCCGATCGGGACATAACCGCCCTCCTCTGTCAGCACGCGATGAACTGCCCGAAGTTGCGCGTAGCGTTCAACCGGCCCAGGCAGTTTATCCTCCGGCAGCAACGCCTGATGCCGCTTCAGCCACGGGACATGCGCATAACCGAAGACCGCGATGCGGTCGGGCTTGAGGTCGAGCGCGCGCCGCGCCGTGCCCGCGACTCCCTCCGCCGTCTGCAACGGCAGACCATAGATGAGGTCCAGATTGAGCGAGCCGACGCCCAGCGCGCGCGCCGCGTCTGCGCACGCTTGCGTCTCTTTGTAGCTCTGCTCCCGCCCGATCGCACTCTGCACGGCCGGCTCGAAATCCTGGACGCCGAGGCTCATGCGGCTGACGCCCATGGACCGCAGCGCCTCACGGCGGTCCGTGGGCAGCGAGGTTGGATCGATCTCGACGGCGATCTCGGCGTCCGGCGCGAAAGCGAAGCGCTCTTTCAGCCGGTCCATGATCGCGACCAGGCAATCTCCGGGAAGCGAGGTCGGCGTTCCGCCGCCCCAGTGGACATGGGCAACCTTCGCCCGCCGCCCGATGAGGCCGGCCACAAGGTCGATCTCGCGCGTCAGCGCCGACGCATAGGCGCGATGCGAGCTTTCGAGCCGCACGACCGACGTGTTGCAGCCGCAGTAGAGGCAGAGCCGGTCGCAGAACGGCACGTGCAGATAGATGGACAGCGGAGCATCGGCGGGCAGCTCCTGAAGCCACCGCGCGTACACGTCCGGGCCGACGCGGGCCGTGAAATGCGGCGCGGTCGGGTAGCTCGTGTAGCGCGGTGCGCGGCCGTCGTAGCGCGCGACGAGTTCGGCGTCCTCTGAGGCCGGGGTGAGGCCGATCATCCCGACGTGTTCCTTCGCAGCGATGAGGCGCCATCCTATCCGGTGTTGGAAGCGGACCGGCCATGCGGCCAGTCGTCGCATCGTTAAAATCGGCGGTGTCTCAGGTCGAATTTCGGATTTGGGCGGAGAGCGGGACAAGCCCAAAACGTCCCGCGATGTCTGGTCTCGACGTTAGGCGGTCATTTCGGAACGCGGCGGCAGTCGGGCAGCCTCAACGAGAAGGGCGCACCTCACGACGCGGCTTATGCCTGGCCGAGGCCAGGTTTCGCCATCGTGCCACCAGTCGGGGATGGGTAGTGCGCCTCCTTGTCTCTTGACGTCGTCGAGCGTTCTATGATGGGCCTCAGTCGATCAGTCCCGCTTCGACGAGGCACAGCAAAGGTGCGAGAGCATGAATTCGAACCGCCCATCCTCCGGCGTCGACCGCCGAGCCCTGCTCGCGAGCCTCGCCGCTCTTCCCGCCTTCTCAGCCCCGCTTGCGAGCACGGCGCGGGCGCAAAGCGCCTCGGCGCAGGCCGGCTTCTCGTTCGCTGCGGTCGGCGACACCCGCCCAATGATGTATCTGCCGGAATCCGCGGGCGAGCCGGATCTCGTGAAGCTCTTTGTCGAAATGTTCGGCCTCGTCATGCCGGAACGAGTCGCGGAAGAGGTGGTGAAGAAATATGTGAAATTGACCTTCGATCCCAACACCAAGGAACTCATCCAGGTCGTCATGCCGTTCATGACCAAAACCGAGGTGATGACGCTGACGGTCGACAAGGGGTGGGTCACCGAGGCGTCGGTCGAAGACATCAAGCTCCTTCCCGGCATTCATCGCACGATGTTCCGCCTGCAGGGCGGCGAATGGGTGGCGCGCGAGATCGCGAAGGATGTGAACGCTGGCCGCGCCAGATTCGTGATCAATAGCGGCGACGTGGTGTGGTGGGGCAATCAGGGCCGCACCGTCGACGACAGCCCGTATTGGAAGCGCGTCAACGACACCATGCTGAAGCGGCTGCCGCCGCCGGACGACGAGATGCGGGTGGCCGGGCTCGACGGGCGATGGTTCATCGGCGTCGGCAATCACGAGGTCTGGGGCGACCCCAAGATCGAAGGCACGCTCAACGCCGTACCCTACCTCAGAAAGCTCGGCGTCACGCCCGAGAACCTCATCTACAAGTTCGATTTCCGAGACTCGCGCTTCATCTTCCTCTGGAGCGGCAAATACGACTACCGCTCGCCGTCGAACTGGGACGCCGACCGTCCGAAATACGAGGAGCAGATCGCGCACATGAAGGAATGGCTCGACGAGGCCAAGGCCAAGGGCATTCCCAAGGTCTTCATCACCTTCCACTATCCCGTCTTCGCCAGGGCGGGCCTTGGGCCGATCCCTTTGGCCACCAACCCGCACCGTTTCATCGCGTCCTACGCCAAGGACTTCGAGGTCACCGTGTTCAACGGCCACGTGCATACGACCGAGATGTATGAGGTCGACGGCGTCAAATATCTGATGCTCGGCGGCGGCGGCGCGGAACAGGACCCGATCCTGCCGGGCCGGACGAGCAACAAGGTCCCCGCCGACTATCCGCCGGACCTCTATTGGAAGGGCGAACCGCCGAAGGAGGAGTACAACTACGTCCTCGTCGACGTTGAGCCCGGCCAGAAGACGAAGTTCACGCTCAACCGCTTCCGACCATGGTCGGCCGAGCCCTTCGCCACAGCCGAGCTTTTCACATAACGCCCCGAGCGGCTGGCGATGACAGCCACGGTTCTGGTAATCATTCACGGCCTGATCGCGGTCGCGGTGCTGGGCGCGATCACCCATCAGACTTTGGCGACGTGGACTCCGGTCCGCGCGAAGCGAGGATCGTTCTTCAGTCGCTTTCGCTCGGTGCCGCCCGCGTCTTTCGCCAACGCCTTCATCGTTCTCTATCTGGTCGCGGCGCTGCTGGGCGCGATCGTGTACCTCGATTTCCGAGTCGACGTAAGGCCGCAACTCGAGCGCGACGGCCACTTTGAGGCCCTTGGTCTGTTCGACCTCAAGGAGCATTTCAGCTCCATCGGGCTCGGATTGATCCCCGCCTATTGGGTCGCATGGCGCCGGCCGCTAGCCGAAGACCTCCGCGGATGGCGCGCCGGCTTGACCGTGATATTCGCGTTCATCGTCTGGTGGAGCTATCTCATCGGTCACGTCCTCAACAACATCCTTGGGTTCGGCTGATAAGCTCCATGGCTTCGCGCAAGTTCGCCTTCACGTTCGGTACGGCGTTCGCAATCTGCTATGCGATCGCGGTCGGGCGACAGCTCGCGCTGTTCACCGTCTTTCCCTCGCTCGGGCTCGTGCTTCCTGGAACCGTCCAGTCGCGTGATGTAGCCGACCCCGCGCTCGGCTTCCTCGCGCCAGCAATGTACTGGTACGGCTGGATCGCGACCGCGACCCTCGGCGCCTTCGCCGCCGGCATGATCAGTCTGACCGTTCCCGAGGCGTGGACCCGGCGGGTCTGGCAGGGCTGGCTGTGGGCGATTCCGGTCGCAGCGATGGCGGCCTGCGTCAAGTTCACCTTGCCCTGGTTTCGGCTTTGACGCGCCGCTCGGACTTCGGAATCCGCGATCGATTTTCTGCACCGGGTCGGACCCGAAATTCAACCGAGGCGCAAACTAAATTCGCAGCCGTTGCGGCGCCTGCCGCGCGGGAGATAGGCTCTCCGCTCGTTCCGTTCGCTGGAAAAACCGATGCGACATCACACGCAATTCTTCATCGACCGCCGCTGGGTCGACCCTGCGGGAAGCGCCAGGCTCGCCGTGATCGATCCCTCGACGGAGGAGTCTTTCACCGAAATCGCGCTGGGCGGAAAGGCGGACGTCGAGCGCGCGGTCGCCGCGGCGAAGACCGCCTTCGACGGCTACTCTCGCACGAGCCGGGAGGAGCGCCTCGCCCTCCTCACGCGCATCCTCAACGCCTACAACAGCCGCGCCGAGGATCTCGCCCGCACTGTCTCGCAGGAGATGGGCGCCCCGCTCTCCTTCTCGCGCGAGGCGCAGGTGTGGGCGGGGCGCGTGCATCTCGAGGCCACGATCGAGGCGCTCGAGACTTATGAGTTCTCGCACGTCAAGGGAACGAGCCTCATCGCCAAGGAGCCGGTCGGCGTGGCTGCGCTCATCACGCCCTGGAACTGGCCGTTAAACCAGATCGTCTGCAAGGTCGCGCCCGCCTTAGCGGCGGGCTGCACGGCCATCCTCAAGCCGAGCGAGATCGCCCCGATCAGCGGCATTCTGTTTGCCGAGATCGTCGAAGCGGCCGACGCGCCGGCCGGCGTCTTCAATCTCGTCAGCGGGACCGGCCCGGACGTCGGACAGGTCATGGCGGGCCACCCGGACGTGGACATGGTCTCGTTCACCGGCTCGACCCGAGCCGGGATCATCGTCGCCAAGACCGCGGCCGACACCGTCAAGCGGGTCGCGCAGGAATTGGGCGGCAAATCGCCCAACATCATCCTCAGCGACGCCGATTTTGAGGGCGCCGTGCGCACCGGCGTTGCGTCCTGCTTCGCCAACAGCGGACAGTCCTGCGACGCGCCGACCCGCATGCTGGTCCCCGCCGAGCGGCACGACGAGGCGCTCGAAATCGCCGCGGAAGTCGCGAACGGAATGAAGGTTGGCGACCCGCGCCAGCAGGGGGTCGATCTCGGTCCGGTGGTGAGCCAGGTCCAGTTCGACAAGATCCAGCGCCTCATCCAGGTTGGAATCAACGACGGCGCGCGTCTTGCGGCCGGCGGACCGGGGCGGCCCGAGGGGCTCGGCCGCGGCTACTACGTGCGGCCGACGGTGTTCGGCGACGTGAAGCCCGGCATGACGATCGAGCGCGAAGAGGTGTTCGGGCCGGTGCTGGCGGTGATGCGTTACGACGACGAGGAGGAGGCGGTTCGGATCGCTAACGACACGGTCTACGGGCTTGCGGCCTATGTCTCCTCGTCCGACATCGAGCACGCGCGCCGGGTCGCCGCGAGGCTGCGCGCCGGCACTGTCAACATCAACTATCCGCCGTGGGACATCCGGGCGCCGTTCGGGGGCTTCAAGCAGTCCGGCAACGGGCGTGAGTACGCCGAGTTCGGCATCGACGACTATCTCGAGCTGAAAGCCATCGTCGGCTACCGCGCCTAAATTCTTTCTTAGCCTTTGTTCGCTCTACCCGGCGGCCGGAAAGCGAGGTAGGGCTTTGCTCCCCATGTTCACGCTCGACGACCTCGCCGAAACCATCGCTCGACGCTCGGCCGCGAGCGCGGAGCAATCCTATACCCGCAGCCTCCTCGACAAGGGCGCGGCCCATTGCGCGCGCAAGTTTGGCGAGGAGGCGATCGAGTTCGCCATCGCCGCGGCGGCCGAGGACGAGTGGGCGGTGCGCGCCGAGGCGGCCGACGTATTGTATCATCTGCTCGTCGTTCTTGAGGCGCGGGGGGTCGCCCTGGCCGAAGTCATGGCCGAGTTGGAAGCCCGCACGGGACAAAGCGGCCACGAGGAGAAGGCGGCCCGCACGGGCTAGGGAGAGGCCGCCCATGGACGCTTATGTCGACAGAAATTCGTTCGATCCCTTCCGCCGCTTCACGCGCGACGAATGGGCGCAGTTGCGCGCCGACACCCAGCTTACGCTGACGATCGACGATCTGCGCAAGCTGCAGTCGACGCACGACCCGATCTCGATCGACGAAGTCGTCGCGATCTACCTACCGCTGTCGCGCCTGCTCGCGCTCTACGTCGCCGCGACGCAGGGGCTGTTCAAGGCCACCCAGCGCTTCCTCATGGCGACGGACGGCAAGGTGCCTTACGTCATCGGCATCGCAGGTTCCGTGGCGGTCGGCAAGTCGACGACCGCGCGCGTGCTCCAGGCGCTGCTGACGCGCTGGCCGAACACGCCGAAAGTGCAGCTCGTCACCACCGACGGCTTCCTGCACCCCAACGCCGAACTCATCCAGCAAGGCATCATGGACCGCAAGGGCTTTCCGGAGAGCTACGACGGAAAGGCGCTGATCCGCTTCCTGTCCAACGTCAAGGCGGGGCAGCGCAATGTCGCCGCGCCGGTCTATTCGCACCTGACCTATGACATCGTTCCGGGCGAGACGATCATGGTGGACCGTCCGGATCTGCTCATCGTCGAAGGCATCAATGTGCTGTTGCCCAACCGCCTGCCGCGCGACGGCAAGGAGATCCCCTTCGTCTCCGACTTCTTCGATTTCTCGATCTTCCTGCACGCCGAGGATGAACTCCTCGAGCAATGGTACATTACGCGCTTCATGGGCCTGCGCGAGACCACCTTCCGCGATCCGCGCAGCTACTTCCACCTCTACGCCGATCTTTCCGACGAGGAGGCGCAGGCGACCGCGCGCTCGATCTGGCGGCGCATCAATCTCGTCAACCTTCACGAGAACATCCTGCCGACGCGGCCGCGCGCCGATCTCATTCTCACGAAGGGCGCAAGCCACCGCATCGAGGAAGTGGCGCTGCGCCGGCTATGAAATTCGAGAAGCGGATTCTGATCGCGGGGGCGGCGCTTCTCGCCTTTGCCCCTGCCCCTGCTGGCGCGGCGGCCGCCGAACCGCCGCGGTCGTGCAGCGGCAAGGACTTGAGCCACGTCGCCGGACTCGCCGAGGCCGAGGCGAAGCGCGCCGACGATCTCGTCAATGCGGACGGGCTCTTGTGGCGCGTGGAGAGGCCGGGCGTCGCGCCGTCCTATCTGTTCGGAACGATCCATTCGACTGACGACTCGACCCTCGCGGTCGCCCGGCGCGCGGCCGAGAACATCGACGGCGCCAAGGTCGTCGCGACCGAGCTTGGGGCGATGGACGCGGTCGCCAAGGCCGACGTCGCCGCAGCGATGCTGGCAAGAGCGCTCGATCGCGACCACGACACGCTCGAGGCCGTGCCGGCGAAGGACCGCGCCGAGGTCGAGAAGCTTGTCGCCGACCAGGGTCTGCCGGCCGTATTCGCCCATCACCTCAAGCCCTGGTTCCTGGCGGCGCTCACGGCGATGCCCGCTTGCGAGACCAAGCGCGAGGCGCTGAACCTGCCGGAAGTGGACCAGTACCTCGCCGAGACGGCGAAAGCGGCGGGGGTCAAGGTCGTCGGCCTCGAAACCGCGGACGAGCAGCTCGACGCTTTCTCGCGGATCAGTCCCTCGACCGCCGCGGCGCTGCTCGCGGCCGCGGCCAGAAACCCGGCGCTGAACGACGACGTCTACGCGACGATGCTGAAGCTTTACCGGGAGAGCCGGCCGGCGGAGATCGTGCCGGTCACGGACGTCGTCGGCGACATGACCGAGGCCGAGCGCGCCGCCGAGGACGCCTTCATGCAGGCGCTGCTCGTCGGGCGCAACGTTGTCATGGCCGAGCGCGCCGCTCCGCTGCTTGAGCAAGGCGGGGCCTTCATCGCGGTCGGCGCTCTGCACCTTTCCGGCAAGGACGGGTTGATCGAGCGCCTGCGCAACGCCGGCTACGCCGTGACGAAGGTGTGGTGATTTCTGAGGCGCGGACGCGGCGCGCCTTATCCTCCCCGGAGCGGGGGGAGCACATCTCGCGGAGGGGAGTCAGGATACGTTGTGTTTGATCGCGATCGACGTCAGGACCTGCGGCTCGTTGTCGAGCGCGCGCAGGAAATCGAGGAGCGGTTTGACGTTGGTTCCGAGTTTCTCCGCCGCCTCGCGCCAGGCGTCCCTGTCGAGCGGCAAGTTTTGACCCTGAAGAAACGCGTCCCACAAAGCGTTCGCCGCCGTCGCCATCTGCCGCTCGTGCGAGCGCTCGGCGTCCGGCGTTCCGGGCGGCAGCGGCTCTTCCGGCCAAGCTAGCTCCCACCTAACCCGCATTTCTCACAGAGCGGCTGGGTTTGTCGCGGCCCGACGATAAACGCGCAGCA
>Ga0209040_10000414_pt1 | contig 32692 bp, 31 predicted proteins | sample BogFormECP12_OM3_FD_188240 | JGI IMG/M metagenome (GOLD analysis project Ga0209040, IMG submission 188240) | Bog forest soil microbial communities from Calvert Island, British Columbia, Canada - ECP12_OM3 (SPAdes) (version 2) | ecosystem: Environmental > Aquatic > Freshwater > Wetlands > Bog ... | reverse complement strand
GCGGGCCATGGCCTCGAGCAGCGGAGGCGTCGTGTGCAGATTCCCGACGTCCTGGGTCCGCAGAATGAATGTCGCCTGCTCGACCACATGGTCCAGGTAGGCCGATACCTCTGCGGTGGCGTTCTTGGCAGCGATCTTCTTGACCCAGCGGGGATCCAAATCAATCGGATAGAACACCGACCCCAGCCGCTCGGAGACCACCCGCGAGAAGTAGCCGACCCCATGCGGACCGCTCGGCATCAGGCACAGCAGTCCACGACCTGGCACGAAGCCGCCCGCGGTGAAGTCCTCGACCTGCCACTGCGTGACCTGCTCGAGCCAGTCCGGCAGCTGAGCGGTCCGTTTGGGCGGCCCCGTCGTGCCGCCCGACTCGAATATCCGCGGAACCGGCGCCGGTGATCCGTAGCCGCGCGGAATGAGGTCCTCGACCGGCACGTCACGCAGCTCGTCCACCAGATTGGGAAACAACCGCAGATCGGTGAACGTCTGCACGTCGACCATCGGGTTGAACCCGAGTTTCCGCGCTGCGCGCAACCAGAACGGCGACCCGGTGTCCTCGCCGAAATGCCAGGCGATCGCCGTCCGCAGGTACGCCTGCGGATCGTCGGGCGGCATCTCCCGCGGCACATCCAGCAGCGAAAAGTCGATATCGTCCACGCCGCCGATCCTTTCCCACCCGGTGCCGGGCAGGCAACGGATGACCGCTCATCCGCCTGGTTCCGCCACCCTCGCGCGGCCGGCGGGCCCCTATCCGCCGGCGACCGATGCCGTGGATGACAATGCCGCCGAGAACGACGAGAACCATGATCGACACGCCGAGCCGGTCGCGCCACGGCAGCCGGGAAGCCGCGGTGGCCGGCGGGATCGGCGGCAGAATATTCGCAACCATCGGGGTGCGGAGGGCAGCGATGACGCGGGCGGCCTATGAGTGTATGCGCGGCGCGCATCTCAGCGCGGTGCAGGCTACGGCGGTTCATCCCGCTGCGATGAGCCGGGCCCTAGTGGCAATGACGCTCGTCTGCGGAGTCGGGGGAGCCGCCCATCATCCGCAACATCGGAAGGCCCCCCGACGTCACGAACCGGGTCACCAGCACCGCGGCCAGCGCCAGGAACGCGATGTTCAGCCAGGTGGTGTAGTTCCACGAGACACCGGCCTGCATCGCCGTCGCGTGGCGATGGGCGGGAACGAGACCGGCTGCGCCGAAAAGCAGTTCGACCAGATAGCCGGCGCACACCATCGAGACGTAGAACGTGCCGAGCAGGATCAGCATCATCTTGGTGCCGTAGTACTTCCGATAGATGTTGAGGATGGGCAGGATCAGGAGATCCGCGAAGATGAACGCGACGACCCCGCCGAAGCTGATGCCGCCGTTCCACAGCACCGCGGCAAGCGGCGCATTGCCGATCGAGCAGACGAACGAGACGATCGCAACGACCGGTCCCACGATCGGCCCCCACAGTGCGGAAAGGGTCGGGTGGTCGGTGATGAAGAAGCTGTGCCAAAACGAATCCGGCACCCACGCCGCGATCGCGCCGGCGATCAACAGGCCCAGGACCAGGTCGCGGAGGATCGCGGCCCATTCCATGACGAACACGTGCGACACGGCGGTGAGGCCCCGCCCGGACACGAGCCGCCGCCAGAACGAACCGCCGCCCTGCACGGACATGTCCATCGCGGCGTGCCCTTCCATGGATCCGGCGATGCCGCGGTCGGCCTGCTCGCGGGCCGCCTCGATGACGCGGGCACGGACGAACACCCGGAACAGCACCGCCAACACGACGATCATGATGGGCCCGCCGATGAATTCCGCCGCGGTGAACTGCCAGCCCAGCAGCAGGGCGAGGATGACGCCCAGTTCTACAACGAGATTGGTGGAGCCGATCTCGAACGCCATCGCCGCGGTGAAGTCGGCGCCTTTGCGGATCAGCGAGCGGGCCAGCGCCACCGCGGCATACGAGCACGACGACGACGCCGCGCCCAGGCCGGCAGCGAGCGCGAGCGTGCGCGGACGGTCATCGCCCAGCAATGACACAACGGTCGACCGGCGAACCACCGCCTGTATCACCGCGGACAGCGCGAAGCCGAGGATCAATGCCCACAGGATTTCCCACGTCATCGACCCCGCCACGGCCAACGCGTGCCCGATCGCACCCATGGCGGGAACATTACCCGGTGGGGGTATCGGCGCTCAGCGGCCACCGAGCAGCCGCAGCGCGGCATCGACGGCCAGCCCCGGCACGTCGAGCGTCTTGGACCCCAGGTCGTGGCGGGCGCCGGTGACCTCGACGATCTCGGTCGGCGCCGGAATCAACGCCGCGGCGGCGCGCAGCTCCTCGATCGACCCGAACGGGTCGCCGGTGCCGTGCGTGAACACCGTCGGCACGGTGACCCGCGGCAGGTGCTCGGTGCGGGCCCGGTCGGGTTTGCCCGGCGGATGCACCGGGTAGGAGAACAACGCCAGCACGTCGGGCGAAAGGCCCTCGTCCGCCACGGACATCGACGCCTGCCGGCCGCCGTATGAATGACCACCGGCGATCACGGGGCCGTCGGCGAGCGTGCGGGCGACGGCCACCGCGTCGGCAATACCAGCCCGATCGGTGGCCGCCGACCCCGACGGCGGCCCCTTCGGCCGTCGGCGCCGGTAGGGCAGGTTGTAGCGCACCGCCAGCCAGCCGCGGCGCGCCCACTCGTCGCAAAGCCGTACCAGCAGCGGCGACTCGCGGCTGCCGCCGGCGCCGTGAGTGAGAACGACGACGCCGGCCGGATCGCCGCCGGGCTCGTGCGCAACTCCGGCGATCTGGTCGAGTTTCACGGGGACTTCCGGAGTCTGAACATCGCCGACACCGGCCCGTGGCCGTGGCCCAACGGATAGGCCGCGCGCAGACACTCGGTGACCCAGGCCTTCGCGAACTCCACCGCCGCCGGCACCGGGTATCCGTGCGCCAGCGCGCACGCGATCGCCGTGGCAAGCGTGTCGCCCGCGCCGTGGTCGTCGCCGGTGTCGATGCGCGGCGAGTCGAACGGGTAAAAGTCCGCGCCGTCGAACAACAGATCGGGGCTGCGCGGGGACGACCTCAGGTGGCCGCCCTTCACCAGCACCCACGTCGGGCCGAGCCCATGCAGCGCCCGGGCCGCCGCGCGCTGGGACTCGTCATCGACGACGTCGACGTCGACCAGGAGGCGTACCTCGTCGAGGTTGGGTGTGACGAGCGTGGCGAGCGGAAACAGCTCGCGCCGAAGCGAATCCAGCGCGCTGGGGTGCAGCAGCGGATCGCCGTGCATCGACGCGCAAACCGGGTCGACGACCAGCGGCGCCGTGCCCGCGAGTCCGACCTTGCGCCACGTGTCGGCTACGGTCGCGATGATCTCCGACGACGCCAGCATCCCGGTTTTGGCGGCCTGCACGCCGATATCTGACGTCACCGCCGCTATCTGAGCGGCGATCACGTCCAGCGGAATCTCATGAAACCCCTTGACGCCCAACGAGTTCTGCACAGTCACCGCCGTGACAGCCACCAAGGCGTGCACTCCCAGCAGCGCGCAGGTGCGAAGGTCGGCCTGGATGCCCGCGCCGCCACCGGAGTCCGAGCCGGCGATCGTCAGCACACGCAGTGGCGCCTCGCCCGCGGCCGGCAGCGGCAGGAAGCTCACCACCCCATGTTCTTCACTGCTGTATTGGCACGTACAGCCGGTTGCCGTGCTCGGCGAACTCCCGTGACTTGTCGGCCATCGCTTCGCGGATGTCCTGGGTGATGCGCATCGAACAGAACTTCGGCCCGCACATCGAGCAGAAGTGGGCCGTCTTGGCCGGGTCGGCGGGCAGCGTCTCGTCGTGGAACGCGCGGGCGGTGTCGGGGTCCAGCGACAGCGCGAACTGGTCGTTCCAGCGGAACTCGAAGCGCGCCGTCGACAACGCGTCATCACGCTCCTGCGCCCGCGGGTGGCCCTTGGCGAGGTCCGCGGCGTGCGCGGCGATCTTGTACGCGATCACGCCGTCCTTCACGTCCTTGCGGTCCGGCAGCCCGAGGTGCTCCTTCGGCGTGACGTAGCACAGCATCGCGGTGCCGGCCTGGGCGATCATCGCCGCGCCGATCGCCGAGGTGATGTGGTCGTAGGCCGGGGCGATGTCGGTGGTCAGCGGGCCGAGCGTGTAGAACGGCGCCTCCTCGCACCACTGTTCTTCCAGCCGGACGTTCTCGGCGATCTTGTGCATCGGAACATGCCCAGGGCCTTCGATCATCACCTGCGCGCCGCGGTCTTTCGCGATCTTCGTCAACTCACCCAACGTGCGCAGCTCGGCGAACTGGGCAGCGTCGTTGGCGTCGGCGATCGATCCCGGGCGCAGGCCGTCGCCCAGTGAGAACGTCACGTCGTAGCGAGCCAGGATGTCGCACAGCTCTTCGAAGTTGGTGTACAGGAACGACTCCCGGTGGTGTGCCAGGCACCAGGCCGCCATGATCGAGCCGCCGCGCGAGACGATTCCGGTGACCCGGTGCACGGTCAGCGGCACATAGGACAGCAGCACCCCGGCATGCACGGTCATGTAGTCCACACCCTGCTCGCACTGCTCGATCACGGTGTCGCGGTAGATCTCCCACGTCAGCGCCGCGGGGTCGCCCTTCACCTTCTCCAGCGCTTGATAGATCGGCACCGTCCCCACCGGCACCGGCGAATTGCGCAGGATCCATTCCCGGGTGAGGTGGATGTCGCGGCCGGTGGACAGGTCCATGATGGTGTCCGCGCCCCAGCGGGTCGCCCACACCATCTTGTCGACTTCCTCGGCGATCGACGACGTGACCGCCGAATTGCCGATGTTGGCGTTGATTTTCACCGCGAACGCCTTGCCGATCACCATCGGCTCGCTCTCGGGATGGTTGTGGTTGGCGGGGATGACCGCCCGGCCTCGCGCGACCTCGCCGCGGACGAGCTCAGCCGGCACGGCCTCCCGTTCGGCGATGAACGCCATCTCGGCCGTGATTTCGCCCTCGCGCGCCCGCTGCAGCTGGGTGCCGCGGTCGCGGACGACGCCGGCGCGCGGCGGCAGGCCCGAGTGAAGGTCGATCCGCGCATCCGGATCGGTGTAGGGCCCCGAGGTGTCGTAGAGGTCGAGGTGCTCACCGTTGGACAGGTTCACCCGCCGGAACGGCACCCCGGAACCCGGCACCGCCGCAAGCCGGCGGTAGACCTTCGTGCTGCCCTCGATCGGGCCGGTGGTGACAGCAAGGTCAGCTGAAGCAGACAGATCGGTCATGGCGTCTCCCTACGCCGGCATTACCCGGTCAGGTTCGTACGGTCGACGGCCCCAGCCGTCCTCTCAGCGCATTCGGCGTGCGCTCCCGCGTTGTGACGGACACGCCAACGCTAGCGCAGCGGTCTGTGAGTTGTCAGGCGGGAATACAAATTGCCCCGCGATGCTTTGTATAGCTAACATATGCGTTTTGGGTATATGCCTCGAAACCGAGTCCATCCTGTTACGTAAAGCGATGACGATGACGACTGAAATCGATATGACGAAGCCCCCCGTTGTGGAATCAAAAGAGGCCGCGGCGGCCGTGACCGACCGGCACCGCAGGCGGATGGACCGCGATCACCCGCATTACAAGTGGGTCGCGCTGTCCAACACGACCCTCGGCACGCTGCTCGCCACGATCAACTCCTCGATCGTGCTGATCTCACTTCCGGCGATCTTCCGCGGCATCGGGCTGAACCCATTGGCGCCGCGCAACGTCAGCTACCTGCTGTGGATGCTGATGGGCTACCTGGTCGTCACCGCCGTGATGGTGGTGTTCTTCGGCCGCCTGGGCGACATCTTCGGCCGGGTCCGCATCTACAACCTCGGGTTCGTGGTCTTCACGCTCGCCGCGGTCGCCCTGTCCTTCGACCCGTTCCACCTGGGGGCCGGCGCGCTGTGGCTGATCGGATGGCGGGTGATCCAGGGTGTCGGCGGTGCGATGCTGATGGCGGCGTCGGCGGCGATCCTGACCGACGCGTTCCCGGCCAGGCAGCGCGGCATGGCGCTGGGCGTGAACATGGTGGCCGCCGTCGCCGGGTCGTTCCTCGGCCTGCTGATCGGCGGCCTGCTGTCGCAATGGGACTGGCGGGCCATCTTCTGGGTGGGCGTGCCGATCGGCGTGCTCGGCACCATCTGGGCCTTCCGCTCGCTGCGTGAACTCGGGGTGCGCACGCCCGCCAAGCTCGACTGGGCCGGAACGCTGATGCTCGGGGTCGGGCTCACCGTGCTGCTGACCGCCATCACCTACGGCATTCAGCCATATGGTGGCCACTCCACCGGCTGGACCAACCCGTGGGTGCTCGGCTCGATCGCATTGAGCCTGGTGACCCTCGTCGCGTTCTGCTTCCTGGAGTTGCGGGTGCCGGCGCCGACGGTGGACATCCGCCTGTTCAAGTCGAAGCCGTTCGCGCTGGGCAACCTCGCGGGCCTGATGTCCTCGGTCGGCCGCGGCGGCATGCAGTTCATGCTCATCATCTGGCTTCAGGGGATCTGGCTGCCGCTTCACGGCTACAGCTTCGAGTCCACACCACTGTGGTCGGGCATCTACATGCTGCCGATGACGGTCGGATTCCTTCTCGCCGGTCCGCTGTCGGGGTCGCTGTCGGACCGCTTCGGGTCACGGCCGTTCACCATCGGCGGGATGGTGCTGATGGCGGTCACGTTCGTGGCGCTCGTGATGATTCCGGTGGACTTCAACTTCTGGGTGTTCGCGCTGCTGATCTTCCTCAACGGACTCGGCGGCGGCATCTTCACCGCGCCGAACACCGCGGCGATCATGTCAAGCGTGCCGCCCGCCGAGCGTGGCGCCGCCTCGGGAATCCGGGCCACGTTCTTCAACGCCGGCTCGTCGCTGTCGATCGGCATCTTCTTCTCGCTGATGATCGTGGGCCTCGCTCACACGCTGCCCGGCACGATGAGCGCCGGCCTGCAGCAGCAGGGCGTTCCGGCCGCGGTGGCACACCAGGTCGCCAATACCCCACCGGTGGGCAGCCTGTTCGCCGCCTTCCTCGGCTACAACCCGATCGCCGAGCTGCTGGCCCCGTCCGGCGCGCTGCAACAGCCGGGCGTCAATGCCGCGGTGCTGACGGGCAAGGCGTTCTTTCCCGACCTGATCTCCGGTCCGTTCCACACCGGCCTGGTCGTGGTGTTCATCGCCGCGGCGGTGATGATGGCGCTCGGCGCGGCCGCATCGTGGGTCAACCCGGGGCGCTACGGCGAGCAGGACCGCGAGGACTGACCGGGCGCCGGGGGCCTGCCTCAGTCGTCGCGTAACTCGGCCATCACGGGCGCGTGGTCGCTGGGCGCCTTGCCCTTGCGTTCCTCGCGAACGATCTCCGCGTGAGTGACGCGCCGGGCCAACGCCGGGGAGCCGAGGATGAAGTCGATGCGCATGCCCTGACGCTTCGGGAACCGCAACTGGGTGTAGTCCCAGTAGGTGTACACGCCGGGTCCCGGGGCGAAAGGCCGTACCACGTCGGCGAACCGGGCCTCGACGATCGCGTCGAACGCGCGGCGCTCCGGCTCGGTGACGTGGGTGCTGCCCCGGTAGAACTCGACGCTCCAGACGTCGTCGTCGGTCGGGGCGATGTTCCAGTCACCGACGAGCGCAATCTGCGCCTGCGGGTCGTCGGTCAGCCACTTGCGCGCGGTATCGCGCAGCGCGGCAAGCCACTCCAGCTTGTAGTAGTAGTGCGGGGAGTCGGGGGTGCGGCCATTGGGGACGTAAAGGCTCCAGACGCGCACACCGGCGCATGTGGCGCTCAGTGCCCGGGCCTCGGCGGCGGCCTCCTCCTCGGGTCTGTTGCTCCATGACGGCTGGCCCTCGAAACCGACCCGCACGTCGTGGAGCCCGACCCGCGAGGCGATCGCGACCCCGTTCCACTGGTTGAACCCACAGTGCACAACCTCGTAACCCGCCGCGACGAACGGCATCGTGGGGAACTGGTCGTCGGCGCACTTGGTTTCCTGCATGGCGAGCACGTCGATGTCGGCGCGTTCCAGCCAGTCCACCACCCGGTCCACGCGGGCGCGGATGGAGTTCACGTTCCACGTGGCCAGTCGCATCTTTACAGCCTACGGAGGCCCTCGGTGACACCGCGGGCCCCGTGGTGACCGCCGAGCAGGCTGCCGGCACGGTCCTGTGGGGCCGCGTTGACAGCGCGATCGCCCGTTGCGCACCGCCGTTGGGATCGCCCGATCACTTGCCGAAATCCACAGCGGGACTGCTGAATTGGCACGATGTGCCGCCGCTGGGGTGCGGGCCGGTTGTCAGTGGCCGAACGGATCGGGCACCTCGCCCGGCGTCCACGAGTTCCCCGGCACACCCCAGCCGTGCGACTTCACCATCCGTTTCGCGCTGCGGGCGTGGCGTCCCACCAGCCGATCCAGATAGAGCACCCCGTCGAGGTGGCCGGTCTCGTGCTGAAGCATCCTGGCGAACAGATCCGTGCCCTCGACGGTGATCGGCGTCCCGTCGGCGTCGAGGCCCGTGACGCGAGCCCATTTGGCGCGCCCGGTCGGGAAAGATTCGCCCGGCACCGACAAGCAGCCTTCGTCGTCGTTTTCGGGGTCGGGCATCGTCTCTGGAACGTCAGAAGTTTCGAGCACGGGGTTGACCACGACACCGCGCCGACGTGTTGTCCGGTTCCGCTCTTCGGCGCAGTCGTAGACGAACAGCCGCAGTGGCACTCCAACCTGGTTGGCGGCCAAGCCCACTCCATTCGCCGCGTTCATCGTCTCAAACATGTCCGCGACCAACTTCGCCAGATCGTCGGGCAGCGAACCGTCGTCGGCGACCGGCACGGGACTGGTCGCGGTGTGCAGGACGGGATCTCCCACGATCCGGATAGGAAGAATGGCCACGATTGGCAAGCTTAAGTCAGCCGACTCGCGGGCTTGGCTGACGGACCTGCCGCCCGAGGCGTGGTTGAATGTTCGCCGGAACACAGGGATGTCATTTGGTTCTTCGAGAAGTCCAAGGAGCGATATGGACGGCGCCATGGCCCGGGCGGAGCGCTCGGGCGCCGACGCTGACCCCGCGGACGGGCTGACGCGTCGCGAGCACGACATCCTGGCCTTCGAGCGCCAATGGTGGAAGTACGCCGGCGCGAAGGAAGAAGCCATCAAGGAGCTGTTCTCGATGTCGGCCACCCGGTACTATCAGGTCCTCAACGCGCTGGTCGACCGGCCCGAGGCGGTGGCCGCCGACCCCATGTTGGTGAAGCGGCTGCGCCGGTTGCGGGCCAGCCGGCAGAAGGCGCGTGCGGCGCGGCGGCTCGGGTTTGAGGTCACCTGAGCGTTTTCAGGATCTCGCCGCCCGCTCGATACAGTGGGCGTGATGAACGAGCGTGTGCCTGACTCCTCCGGGCTGCCCCTGCGTGCGATGGTCATGGTGCTGCTGTTTCTGGGGGTGATCTTCCTGCTGGTCGGTTTCCAGGCCATGGGGTCGTCGAGCAGCTCCGATGACCACTCGACGTCCACGGTGACGACGATCACGTCGAGTTCGACACCGTCGCCGTCCCCGGCCGCGGGGAAGGCCGACGTGCGTGTCTACAACATCTCGTCCAACGAGGGCGTGGCGGGCAGCACCGCCGACCGGCTCAAGCAGGCCGGATGGAACGTGACCGACGTCGGCAACCTCAGCCTCACCGATGTGACCCAGACCACAGTGTTCTTCAGTGATGCGGCGGGCGAACAGCAAGCCGCCGACCAAGTGGGCCAGTTGCTGCAGGCGCCGGTTGCGCCCCGCGTTCCCGCGCTCGCCGACCAGCCGCCGGGGGTGATCGTCGCGGTGACCGGATAGGCTTTCCGCCATGGTCAAGCCCGCCACCGTCGCCGCCGTCTGGTTTTCCGTTCCCGCCCTTGCCCTCGCGGCGTGCTCGCCGCAGCAACACGCGAGCACCGTGCCGGGCACGCTGCCGCCGGTGTGGACCGGTTCAACCGCGCCCACCGCCCCGACGTCGGCGGCACCGGCCGGTTCCCAGGAGCTGAAGGCGCAGGTGGTCGCCCCCAACGGCACGCCGGTGGCCAATGCCACCTTCGACTTCGCCAACGGATACGCCACGGTCACCGTCGAGACGGTCGGCAGCGGCATCCTGACGCCGGGTTTTCATGGCATGCACATCCACGCGGTCGGCAAGTGCGAGGCCAACTCCGTCGCGCCCACCGGCGGCGCACCCGGTGATTTCCTCTCCGCAGGGGGCCATTACCAGGCTCCCGGCCACACCGCGCACCCGGCCAGCGGTGATTTGACCTCGCTGCAGGTGCGCTCCGACGGTGCCGCGAGGCTGGTGACCACCACCGACGCGTTCACCGCCGCCGACCTGCTCGGTGGGCAGAAGACCGCGATCATCATCCACGCCGATCCCGACAACTTCGGCAACCTCCCGCCGGAAAAGTATCAGCAGGTCAACGGCACGCCAGGCCCCGACCAGGCCACCTTGGACACCGGCGACGCCGGTAAGCGGGTGGCATGCGGTGTCATCAACGGATAGGTCGACCCGCACCAGCCGCCGGATCGACTTCGCCGGTTCACCCCGACCGACCCTCGGGGTGGAGTGGGAGTTCGCGCTCGTCGACGCCGAGACCCGCGACCTGAGTAACGAGGCCGCCGGGGTCATCGAGGAACTCGGCGAGAACAACCCGCGCGTGCACAAGGAACTGCTTCGCAACACCGTGGAGATCGTCACCGGCATCTGCGACACCACGCCGCAGGCGATGGACGATCTGCGTGCGACACTGCGGACCGCCCGCGAGATCGTTCGCAACCGCGGGATGGAGCTGTTCTGTGCCGGCACACATCCGTTCGCGAAATGGTCGGCGCAGAAACTGACCGATGCGCCGCGCTACGCCGAACTGATCAAGCGGACGCAGTGGTGGGGCAGGCAGATGCTGATCTGGGGCGTGCACGTGCACGTGGGAATTTCGTCGGCGCACAAGGCGATGCCGATCATCACGTCGTTGCTGAACCAGTACCCGCACCTGCTCGCGTTGTCGGCGTCGTCGCCGTTCTGGTCGGGTGAGGACACGGGCTACGCCAGCAATCGCGCAATGATGTTCCAGCAACTGCCAACCGCCGGCCTGCCGTTCCATTTCCGCACCTGGGCGCAATGGGAGGGCTTCGTCCACGACCAGAAGAAGACCGGGATCATCGACCACATGAACGAGATCCGTTGGGACATCCGGCCTTCACCGCACAAGGGCACGGTGGAGGTGCGGGTCTTCGACGGTGTGTCAAACCTTCGAGAGCTGAGCGCGCTGGTGGCGTTGACCCATTGCCTGGTGGTGGATCTGGACCGTCGCCTCGACACCGGCGAGAACCTCCCCACGATGCCGCCATGGCACGTGCAGGAAAACAAATGGCGCGCGGCCCGGTACGGCTTGGATGCGGTGATCATCCTGGATGCCGACAGCAACGAGAGGCTGGTCACCGAGGACATCGACGATCTGCTGACGCGGCTCGAGCCGGTGGCCAAGACGCTGGGCTGCGCCGACGAGCTTGCGTCGGTGTCGCAGATCTACTCAGTCGGCGCGTCTTACCAGCGGCAGCGCCGAGTGGCGCAGGATAACGACGGCGACCTGCGCGCGGTTGTCGACGCTCTGGTGAGCGAGCTGGACATCTAGAGGGGCGCTCATGCGAAATCCTGCGATGCCGATGTTTCCGCTGGAGTCGGCGCTGCTGCCGGACGAGGACTTGCCGCTGCGCATCTTCGAGCCACGTTATGCGCAGCTGGTTACCGACTGCGTAGCCGGGGATCCGGTGTTCGGCGTCGTGCTGATCGCGGCGGGCCGCGAGGTCGGTGGCGGTGACGACCGCTACGACATCGGAACGCTGGCCCGGATCGTCGAACACCGGGCCCACGGCGACGGCCGCCACACGGTCCGGTGCCGGATCGGGGAGCGGATCCGGGTCCGTCAATGGTTGCCGGACGACCCCTATCCGCGTGCCGTCGTCGAGCCGTGGCCCGACGAGCCCGGTGACATGGTGGCCGACGCCGCAATCCGCCACCTGGAGGACCGGTTGATGGAATTGTTCGAGCGGCTCGCGAACGCGCAGGGTGGTCAGTTACCGCCCCGGGACATGCTGTTCGCGGGTGTCGCGATGGCCGACGGACCCGGGGAGCGGTTGTATGCGCTCGCCTCCCGCGTGCCGATGGGCCAGGCCGACCGGTACGCGGTGCTGGCCGCGCCGTCAGCCGCGGACCGGCTGGAGGCGTTGTCGGAGGCCATCGACACCGTGGCGGCCATGATCGACTTCCAGTTGTCCGGGGAGTAGTCCGCCCGTCAACGCTTTTCGCCCGAAGCGTCCTCCCGCAACTCGTCGACGGTGAGCAGGTCGTCGCGAACCGCCTGCTCACGGTAAGCGAGCCGGCCGACGCGATGCGCCACCACGGGCGCGGTGATGAGGGTGAACATGCCGGTCAGGGCGATCATGCCGACGTCGACGTTTCCGCGCAGGCGCACGGCCGCTCCGGCCAGTACCAGCAGCAGTCCCAGCACCTGCGGCTTGGTGGCGGAATGCATACGCGCCAACGTGTCCGGGAAGCGGACTATGCCGATCGCCGCGGTCAGCGCCAGTGCCGAGCCGCCCAACACGAGCACCCCGGAGACGACATCGGCCGCAGTCACAGGTTGCCCCGAGTTCGGTTGTCGGGCACGCGGAATCGCGTCACGCTGACCGAACCTACGAAGCTGATCAGCGACAGGGCCGCAATGCCGTACACCACGGTTGAGTCCAGGCTGTACGCGGCCCAGGTGCCGACGCCGCACATCGCGACCGCCACCAGTGTGTCGAGCGCAACCAATCGGTCAAGCGTGCTCGGCCCGGCCAGCATACGGAACATCGTCACCCCCGCCGCCGCGGTCAACATCACAGCCGCGATCATCCAGATCACATTCACGCCCGCTCCTGGGTCGCGGGACACCAGTCGGCGTCACGTTCGAACGCGGCGATCAAAAGCCGCTCCATCTGGGCGATTTCGTGGAAGAACCGATTCACCGCTCGCGGCGACCCCACGTCGAGCACGTGAACGTAGAGCAGCCGGCGGTCCTTGTCGATCTCCACTACCATCGTGCCGGGCGTGAGGTTGATCGCGTTGACCGCCAGTGCGAGCACCAGATCGGATTTGACCGACAACTGGGCCCGCAGCACCGCGCTGAGCGGCGGCGACCCCGGCTTCAACGCGAGCCAGGCCACCTGCATGCTGGACTGCACCAGATACCACATCATCAGGCCGACGAACCTCAGCAGCGCCAGCGGGTGCAGTCGGCCCTCCACGGGCACCGCGGGCAACGGCAGCAACAGCGTGATCAACACCGCGACGGCACCCCCGCTGAGAACGTTGGCCCAGGAGAAATTGCCCCACAACAGGATCCACACCAACGTCAGCCAGACCAGGACCCAGGCCCGAAGCAACAGTCGCCTCGTCATCGCGTGCCCCCCACCACCGCCGTGATGTACTGCCCGCGGTCGAGCACCTCACCGGCCGCCCGGCCGGCGTAGGAGACGATCGGGCCGGCCACCACCGTCAGCGTCAAACCGACACCGATCAACGCGATCGTCGGCACCACCATGCCCACCGGCATCCTGCCGACATCTTGCCGGTCAACCAGCGCAACGTCTTCGGGCTCGTCCAACAACGTCGATGCGGAGGCCATCGCCATCGCACCCTCCGGTGCGTCGGCGCGGGACCGCCAAAAAGCCTTCGAGTAGACACGCGCCATCACGTAAAGCGTCAACAGGCTCGTGATCACGCTGCCCGCCACCAGAATCCACGCGAGCGGGGATCCGTTCTGGGCGCCGGCCTGCAGCAGCGTCACCTTGCCGATGAAGCCCGAAAATGGCGGTATCCCACCGAGATTGACCGCCGGGACGAAAAACACCATCGCAAGAAGCGGGCTGGCGGCGGCCAGGCCGCCGAGTCGCCGCAGCGTCGACGCACCCGCCTGCCGCTCGATGAGCCCGACCACCAGGAACAGCGTCGTCTGCACGACGATGTGGTGCGCCACGTAGTAGATCGCACCGCTCATTCCCAGCCAGCTGGACAACGCGACACCGAAGATCATGTAGCCGATGTGGCTGACCAGTGTGAACGACAACAGCCGTTTGATGTCGGTCTGGGCGATCGCGCCGAACACGCCGATGAGCATCGTCAGCAGCGCGGCGATGAGCAGCACCGAGTCCATGCCACCGTGGGGGAACAGGAGCGAATGCGCCCGGATGATCGCGTAGACACCGACCTTGGTGAGCAGGCCGGCGAACACCGCGGTGACGGGCGCGGGCGCGGTGGGGTAGGAGTCGGGCAGCCATGTCGAAAGCGGAAACACCGCCGCCTTGATCCCGAACGCGACGAGCAGCACCGCGAACAACGCGCTGCGGATGCCGGGGGTTACGTGGTCGAGTCGCACCGCCAGCTCGGCCATGTTGAGAGTGCCGGTGGCCGCGTACACCAGGGCGATGCCGAACAGGAAGATCAACGACGACACCATCGACACCATCACGTAGGAGATGCCCGCGCGGACGCGCTCGGTGGTCGCGCCGATGGTCAGCAACACGAAGCTGGCCGACAGCAGCACCTCGAAGCCGACGAACAGGTTGAACAGATCGCCGGCCAGGAACGCGTTGCACACGCCGGCGGCCAGTGCGAGATAGGTGGGCAGGAAGATCGACACCGGCTGGCGCTCGTCGCCGTCGCGGATGCCCTGACCGATCGCGTACCACACCACCGCGAGCAGCACGATCGACGAGACCACCAGCATCAGCGCCGACAACCGGTCCGCTACCAGCGTGATCCCGAGCGGCCCCATGCCGGGCACGGTCTGTCCCCAGCCGCCGACGTGCACCACCAACATCCCATTGCGGTCAGCGGCGTACAGCAGCAGCGCGCAAACCGCCACCACCGCCGACAACGCGACAAGGGTGATCGCGCGTTGCAGCCGCGGTTGCCGCCCCAGGAACAGCGTGAGCGCCGCGCCGATGACCGGAATCAGCACCGGCATCGGGACCAGCGAGCTCGCGGCGCTCACGGCTGCCGCCGGGACGCGGGCAGCGCATCGAGTCCGGCGGGCTCATCGGTGCCGCGCTCCGGTTCGGGAGGGACGACGTCTTCGTCGGCCTCGTCCACGGACTGCTGCGACACGCGGGTGTCCTCCGGGTCGTTGCCGACCTCCTCGGCAGTGGTGAGCCGGTACGAGCGGTAGGCCAGCGCCAGCACGAACGCCGCGATGCCCATCGTGATCACGATCGCCGTCAGCACCATGCCCTGCGCGAGCGGGTCGGCGGTGGTCGTGCGGTCGTCGCGGGTCCGGCCGTGGATCGGCGGATTGCCGGACGGGCTGCCGACGGTGATGATCAGTAGGTTCACAGCATTGCCAATCAGCAACAGCCCCAACAGCATTCGGGTCAAGTTGCGCTCCAGCAGCAGGTACACCCCGGTGCTGGTGAGCACGCCGATCAGGATCAGCGGCACGAGGTAAACCGTCATCGGGCCACCGCCTCCCCCGGCTCGGCCGGTGCTTCTCCGGCCAGCTCGACGTCGAGCCGCGCGCCGAGGCTGCGCAGCACGTCGAGCACCAGTCCGACCACGATCAGGTAGACGCCGAGGTCGAAGAACAAGGCGGTGACGAACTTGACCTGGCCGAGCACCGGGAGATGAAACTCGATCACCGCGGAAGACAGCACCGGCGCGCCGGCCAACAGCGACGCGACGGCTGTGCCCGCCGCGAGGCCCAGCCCGACGCCGAGCACCTTGCCCGCGTCCAGCGGCAGCGTTTCGCCGAGCTCGTAGCGGCCGCCGGCGAGGTAGCGCAGGACCAGCGCCAGGCCGGCCGTCAGCCCGCCGGCGAAACCGCCGCCGGGCGTGTTGTGGCCGGTGAAGAAGAAGTAGACCGACAGCACCATGATCAGCGGGAAGATCACCCGCGTCGCGATTTCCAGCACCAGGGAGCGGTGTTGCGGATCGCGGTATTCGCTTCCTCTCAGCCACGTGGTGTCGCTCACCGCGGGCGACGGACGTCGGCGCACGCCCGGCTCGGTGGCGATCTTCGCCATTCGTGGCGCGGCCCCGAAGCGCCGGTGTTTGAACACCAGCGACGCGACGCCGGTCGCGGCGACCAGCAGCACCGAGATCTCGCCAAGGGTGTCCCAGGCGCGGATGTCCACGAGAAGCACGTTGACGGTGTTGGCGCCGTGGCCGCGGTCGTAGGCGGCCTGGGGCAGCAGTGCCGCGATCGGGGTGCCGGTTCGCGCCGACATCGCATACACCGCCAGCGCGGTGACGGTGGCGCCGACGGCCAGGGCCAGCACGACACGCGGGAGCCGGTGTCGCTTCATGTTCGCCGCGTCGGCCTCGGCGGGCAGAGCCCGCAGCACCAGCACGAACACCACCAACGTCAGCGTTTCGACGAGGAACTGCGTCAGCGCCAGGTCGGGGGCGCCGTGGAACGCGAACACCACCCCGCACCCGTAGCCGGTCACGCCCACCAGCAGCACCGCGGCCAGCCGGTTGCGCATCACGGTCGTCCCGAGCGCTGCGACGACGATCAGCAACCCGACAATCGGCTGGAGCGAGGAGTCCCACAACCCGAATCGGGGACGGTCACGCGCGCCGAGCAGCAGCACCGCCACCGGCAGCAGAACCAACGTCGACAGGATCACGGCCTGGGTCGCCGGAATCGAACCGCGCTGCGTCACCGCGGTGAGCCGCAGCGACAGGGTGTCGGTGGTGCGCACCACCGCGTCATAGATGCGGTCGGCGTTGCCCAGCGGCAGCCAGCCCACCCGCGCACGCCGCAGCCGGACGCGCAGCGCGAACGCGGCAATGCCCGTCCCGAGCACCACGAGCGACAGCATCAAAGCCAAGCCGACGCCATGCCACAGGGCCAGCTGGTAGCTGTGCCCACCGCCCAGCGTGTCGGCGTAGTCTCCGAGCACCCGATCAAGCACGCCGGGCGCCAGCCCGAACACCAGGCCGGCCGCCGCCAGGATCGCCGGGGGCGCCAGAAACCCGGCCGACGGCCGGTGCATGTCCGCGACGAGCGCGCCGGGGTGAGGCAGCGTCTTGCGGGCGAACGCGCCCCACACGAACCGCAGGCTGTAGATGGTGGTGAACACCGAGCCGACGACCATCGCGGCCAGCACGAAGGGGCCCGCCGGGCCGAGGGCGTGGGTGTGCGCCAGCGTCTCGAAGTCGGCCTCCTTGGCGACGAACCCGAAGAACGGCGGCACCGCCGCCATGCTGGCCGCGGCGCCCGCGGCGATGACGAACAGCGACGGGCAGCGATTGCCGAGCCAGGCCAGTCGCCGGATGTCCCGGGTGCCCGTTGCGTGGTCGATCACGCCAACGACCATGAACAACGCCGCCTTGAACATCGCGTGGGCGCACAGCATCGCCAGCCCCGCAAGCATCAGGTCGCCGCTGCCCGCGCCGACCAGCACCGCGATCAGCCCCAACTGGCTGACGGTCCCGAACGCGAGGATCAACTTCAGGTCATATTCGCGGACCGCGCGCCAGCCGGCCAACAGCAGCGTTGCGACGCCGAGGATTACCACGATGGGCCGCCACGGCGGCGAACCGGCGAAGCCCGGCGCCAGCCGCGCGATCAGGTACACACCGGCCTTGACCATCGCCGCGGCGTGGAGGTAGGCGCTGACGGGCGTGGGCGCGGCCATTGCGCCGGGTAGCCAGAAATGCAGTGGAACCAGCGCCGACTTGCTGACCGCCCCGACCAACACCAGCGCGACACCGACGGCAACGACGGCTCCGGACGGCGGCCTCGCGACCAGCTGCGAGAGCAGGTAGGTGCCGGCGCTGTGGCCGAGGATCACGATGCCGACCAGCATCGCCAGGCCGCCCGCGGTGGTGACCAGCAGCGCCTGCATCGCGGCGCGCCTGCTGGTGGCGCGTTCCGCGTAGTGGCCCACCAGCAGAAACGACAACACCGTGGTCAGCTCCCAGAACACGTAGAGCATCAGCATGTTGTCGCTGACCACCAGCCCGAACATCGCGCCGACGAACGCGACGAGCTCTCCGGCGAAGCTGGGCAGCCGCTGCTCGCGGTGCCCGTCGTGGTGATGGAAGTAGTGGGCGCAGTAGAGCAGCACCAGCGCGCCGATGGCCAGCACCAGCACGGCCATGATGGCCGCCAACGAGTCGAACCGCAGCGTGACGTTCAGTGACAGCTCCGGGACCCAGCGCACGTCGACCGTCGGGGTGTCACCCGGTCGGGGCCAGTGCAGCGCGACCCAGATCAGCGACGCGGCCGGCACGACGGCCAGCGGGAGGAACGCCAGGCGGCCCCATCGGTAGACGAGCAGCGGCGCGATCGCCGCGGCGACGGCGTGGCCGAGCAGGATGGCGAGCATGGCACTCCGATGCGGCTCGGGGTGTCAGCCTGTTGGCTAGGTCTGCGCGCCAGTCTAAGGGGCGCCGCCGAGCCGGGGTCCGCGACGCGAAGGCGCGCGCGTCGTGGTCAGCATCTCGCGACGATCTTGTACTGGGCGCTGGCCGGCTCTTTCGTGTCGGTACGAATGCCGTTGGCGGTACCGGCGATGGTGAATGTTTCGCCTGACACGCGGGTGTCGGCGGCGCCGTCGCTTTGCGAGTACATGCCGCTGAAGCCGCCGACGTTGTTGATGTGGACCGATATGGCCGCCGGCTTCTGCTCACCGGTGCCGACGCTGAGGTTGGCGCCCGACGCCGCGTCGCCGATGTCGATCGTCCAGGTCCACTGCAGCTGCCTGCAGGTGACGGATTGCGTCTGCAACGCATCGCTGCCGTTGATGGTCACCCACGCAGCGGGTGGACCGGGCGCCTGAGGGGAGGAGCACCCGGCCAGCCAGGCGACGGTCAGCGCGATACCGGCTGCCGCGGCGAATCGGTTCTGCATGCCCCACCTCGATCACGACCCGATCCTCAGGCCCCACAAAGTGTGGCCCAGTTCGGGGGCGTTGTCAGCGGGTCGCGGCGAATGCCCGCAGCGCATCGACCTGAAGCGGGTCCAGCGACGGGCGCACGCTCCGGCGGGCCGCGGCCATGTCGGCGGCGGTGACGTCGGCGGCGTCGATCGAACGGCGCATCGCGGTCAGCGCGGCCTCACGCAGCAGCGCGACACAGTCCGCGGCGCTGTACCCCTCGAGCTCACCCGCAAGCGCGTCGAGATCGACATCGCCGCTCAGCGGCACCGCTTTGCCCGCCGTGCGGAAGATATCGCGGCGCGCGTGCGTGTCGGGGGGCTCGACGAACACCAGCCGCTCCAGCCGCCCGGGCCGCAGCAGCGCGGGGTCGATCAGGTCGGGGCGGTTCGTGGCGCCCAGCACGACGACGTCGCGCAGCGGCTCGACCCCGTCGAGCTCGGTCAGCAGCGCGGCCACCACCCGGTCGGTGACCCCGGAGTCGAAGCTCTGCCCCCGTCGCGGGGCCAGCGCGTCGATTTCGTCGAGGAACACCAGCGACGGCGCCGACTCCCGTGAGCGGCGGAACAGTTCGCGCACCGCCTTCTCCGAGGCGCCGACCCACTTGTCCATCAGCTCGGCGCCCTTGACCACGTGCACCGACAGCCGCCCCGAACTGGCGAGCGCACGCACGATGAACGTCTTGCCGCACCCGGGCGGGCCGTACAGCAACACCCCGCGAGGAGGCTCGACGCCCAGGCGGGCAAAGGTGTCGGGATGGCGCAGCGGCCACAGAACCGCCTCGGTCAGCGCCTGCTTGGTGACCGTCATGTCGCCGACGTCGTCGAGCGTGACCGCGCCGAGCGAAATCTCCTCGGTCGCCGACCGCGACAGCGGACGGATGACGGTCAGCGCACCGGTCAAGTCGACCTGGGTCAGTACCGGGGGCCGGCCGTCGGCGCTGGCCCGCGACGCGGCACGCAGCGCCGCCTCCCGCACCAGCGCGGACAGGTCAGCCACGACAAAACCCGGTGTGCGCTCAGCGATTTCGTCGAGGTCAAGGGCCTCGGTGGGCGCCGACCTCAGCAGCACCTCGAGAAGCGCCTTGCGGGTGGCGCCGTCGGGCAGCGTCAATGCCAGCTCGCGGTCGCACAGGTCGGGGGCGCGCAGCCGGGGGTCGAGCGTGTCGGGCACCGCCGACGTAGCGACCAACGCGACGCCGCGGGTGGCGACGGCCGAGCGCATCTCGGCCAGCACCAGCGTGGCCACCGGCTCCGGCGGCGTCGGCAGCAGCGCGTCGACGTCGGTGATCAGCAGCACCCCGCCGCCGTCGCGGACCGCGGCCACCGCGTCGGCGGCGGCGGTGAGGCGATCCTGCGCGGCGAGCGCACCGACGTCGGGCCCGTCGAGCTCCACTACCCGGCGGCCGGCGCAAACCGCCCTGACCAATGTCGCCTTGCCGACGCCGGCCGGCCCGGTGACCAGAGCGCCGAGTCGCGCCGAGGCGCCAAGCGTCTCGAGCAGCTGGGGCTCGTCCAGCGCGAGCTTGAGCCATTCAGTCAGCCGGCCGGCCTGAACATGCGATCCCTTCAGGTCATCGACGGTGATCGGGGGGCTGGCCGGCCACTGCGTCGGCGCGCTCACCGATGCCGTCGCGTCGGTGGTCCGGTGCACGGCCGTCGTCAGCCCGTCGCCCCACGTGACCGACGAGTTCGGCTGCACACTGACCGGCCCGGGCACAGGGTCGACGTCGGTGACCGTCAAGAGCTCGGACGTCCAGGTGATGCCGACCGACGACGTGAGCGCCGTGCTGGCCTGGAACGTCGAGGTGCCCGGCCCGAGATCGCGGGGCAGCAGCGACACCGTGTCGCCGACCGTCATCACCTTGCCGAGCAGCGCCAGCCGCAGCGTGGCCGGGTTGACCGAGCGGCGAGCCAGGGTCGAGCCGCTCAGTGTGACCGATCGGGCGCCGTACACCGTCGCCGGCGTCACGATCACCGCGGTGTCCTCTCGAAGCCCCGCGTTGGACAGCGTCACATCGTCGAGCAACGCGGTGCCGACCGGGGAGCCAGCACCGGCGAGCCCGACTACGGCCGCGGTGGTGCGCGAGCCGGTCAGCGACACCGCGTCCCATTCCCGAATGCCCAGCGCGGCAATGGCTTCGGCGTGCAGGCGCACCACGCCGCGGCGTGAGTCCGCGGCCGAGGTGTTCAGCCGCGCGGTCAGCGTCAGTGTGGGCGGCATGTCAGCGTGGCGGCCGGCGCAGGCCCAGCCGCGCCATGGACCGGCGATGAGGGTGGGTCGCGCGGCGGATCGCCCGGCGCTGAGCGCGCCGCTGCTGCGGCTTCTTGTCCCAGGTCTCCGGATGCGCTGCGGCCCAACGCTTGCTGCGGACGGCGAACGGAATGTGAATGACGTAGGCGACGATGATCGCGATGATCACGAGGTAGCCGTAAAAGATCGACGCGGCGACGCCGATCGCCAACAACGCGAGCAGCGGCACCACCATGTTCGGCGGCACCGAGAAGGTGTGGATCTTGCGCATCGGGATGGTGCTCACCACCAGGAGCGAGACGCCGACCATCCAGACCGACACGGCCCACTCCGATGTCCACCAGCCGTCGTGGAACTGCATCTTTGCCGCCAGTGGGCCGATGGCCCCGATCGCTCCCGCCGGCGCCGGCATGCCGACGAAAAACTCCTTGGCGTAGGCAGGTTCGTTCTCGTCCAACATCGCGTTGTACCGGGCGAGCCGCAGCACGATGCACACCGCGTACAGCAGCACGACGATCCATCCCACCCGCGAGTGCGGCAGCAGCGTCGCGTAGACAATGAATGCCGGCGCGACACCGAAATTCACGGCGTCGGCAAGGGAGTCGATCTCCTCGCCCATGCGTGATGTCGCGTTGAGCAGCCGGGCGATGCGGCCGTCGAGCGCGTCGAGGATCGCGGCGACCGCAAGGAAGGCCATTGCCGCCGTCGGCTGGTTGTCGAGCGCGAACTTGACTGACGTCATTGCGAAGCAAATGGCCGCGACCGTCATGGAGCTGGGCAGGATGCGCAGCCCCATGGGGCGCTTGTGCAGCGGCGTGTTCACGGCAGCTCGGCAATGACGGTCTCGGCGCCCACCGCGTGCTGGCCCTGGGTGACCAGCACGTTCGAACCGGGCGGCAGGTAGGTGTCGAGCCGCGACCCGAAGCGGATCAGGCCGTACGTCTCACCCATCGCGACCTTGTCGCCGGCCTCGAGGTCACACACGATGCGGCGGGCCAGCAGGCCCGCGATCTGCACCGCCACCACCTGGTGCCCCTCGGGTGTGCGGATGAGCACGCTGTTGCGTTCGTTGTGAACCGTGGAACGGGGGCGGTCGGCTGCGCCGTGTTGGCCGTGGCGATACCGCACCGCGACGACCTCGCCACCGATCGGCACCCACTGCACGTGGGCGTTGAACAGGGACAGAAAGATGCTGATCCGCGGCATCGGCTCGGCGGGCAGTCCGAGTTCGGCGGGCGGGAGAGCCGTGTCGACGATCGTGAACTGGCCGTCGGCCGGGGCGACGACGACGCCGGGCCGGTGCGGTGGCACCCGGGCGGGGTTGCGGAAGAACACCGCGCAGGCACCGGCGGCCGCGAGGCCGGCGTTGCGGATCCAGCGGTGCCGGCGCCCGGCGGCGGCGGCAGCAAGGCCCGCGGACACGAACGGCAGGCCAGCAGGATGCATCGGCGGAACGGTGGACCGCACCAACGCGATCAGTCGGGAAGCTTCGGGTTCTTCGCGCCCCACCTGTTGGTCAGGGTGGGGTTTCAACTCCGCCGCCGGGAGTCGGGGGCGTCTGGCCATCGGGCTGATTCTACGGAAGGCGGGTTGGGTAAAACCCGGCCAGGTCCCACACCTGTACCTGCGAACCCGCGGACATCTCGACGACGTCCTCACCGATTTCCAGCAGGCAGTTCGCCGACGCAAGCCAGCGCAGGTGATGGGAGGCCGGCGGCCCGTAGGTCGTCACACATGCGGTCGCCGGGTCGAGGACACCGCGGCGGAACTGCCGCTTGCCCCGAGGCGACGTCAACGAATCGGTCAGCAGGGCGGTGCGCCTCGGCCGGTGCGGCCACGGCAGGTTCATCGCCGTGCGCAGCGCGGGGCGGATGAACACCTCGAATGACACCAGCGCGCTGACCGGGTTGCCCGGCAGGGTGACGATCGGCGTGCCTGCGACGCGCCCCGCGCCCTGCGGCATCCCGGGCTGCATCGCGACCTTGACGAACTCGACGCCTGAATCCCCTTGTGCCAATGCGTCTTTCACCACCTCATAGGCGCCGGCGCTCACGCCGCCGCTGGTGATGATCAGGTCCGCCTGACCGGCGTAGGTGTGCAGCACGTCGCGGAACTGGTCGACGTCGTCGCCGGTCGTCGGTGCGGCGATCACCGCGCCGCCGGCCTCCCGCACCGCGGCGGCCAGCATCACCGCGTTTGATTCGTAGATCTGGCCCGGCAACAGCGGCTCCCCGGGCCGGACCAGCTCCGCGCCCGTCGACATCACCAGCACCCGCTGCCTCGGAACGACCCGCAGTTGCGTGAGACCCAACGCGGCGGCCAGACCCAGCGCCGCCGGGGTCGCCAGCTGGCCCGCCCGCAACACCGTCGCGCCCGCGGTGACGTCCTCGCCGGCCCGTCGGATGTGCTGGCCCGGTTCCGCGGCGGCCCGGATCGAAACCGTCTCCAATCCGCCGTCGGTGGCTTCGACGGGCACCACCGCCGTCGCGCCGGCCGGCACGGGTGCTCCGGTCATAATCCGATGTGCCGTACCGGGTTTCAGTGTGAGCGCGTCGGTTCGCCCGGCCGGTATGTCCTCGGCGACCGCAAGCAGCACCGGTTGCCGGTCGGTGGCGGCCGCCACGTCGTCGGCGACCACCGCGTAGCCGTCCATCGCGGAGTTGTCGAACCCGGGCAGGGAAAGCGGTGCAACGACGTCGTCGGCAAGCGCCATTCCCTCGGCCTGCGCGAGCGGCACGGCCGCCGGCGCGCGGGGGCGGATCAGGTCCGCGACGGCCCGTGCGTGGGCTTCGACCGATCGCATGGATCACACCGGGTATTTCACGCCGGTGAGGTCCTCGGACACCGTCCACAGCCGGCGCTGCAGCTGCTCGTCGTGGGACTGCTTACTGGACTGAACGACCTTAGGGTAGCCGCGTTGTTCGCCAAGGCCGTCCACTGGTGGGCCGCCGTCCACTTGCTGCTCATCAGGGCTCCTCGTCCCGGAACGGATCGTCGTTCGTGGCGCTACCCAAACGATACGGAACGAGCCGATCCCCCCGGAACGCGTCCCGGGCCGACATTCACGCAACGCGATCACCGGCTGTGCGGCACTATTGAGAACGTGATTACCGGAGTGGCGCACACCGGCGTGTGCGTCCCGGATTGCGAGGCCGCGGTGGCCTTCTACCGCGATGTGCTCGGCCTTCGCGTCCTTTCGCCGCCCTATGTGATGGACGGCGAAGCGATCCGCAACGACATGGGCGAGCTGATGGCCGACCCCGCGATGAAGGCTGCCATCGTCGGGTTCGACGGGGACGGCGACCGGGTCCTCGAAGTGATCGAGTACCTCAATGCCGACGGCGGCGCGGAACGGGCCAATGCGAGCCTGGCGGATCACGGCCTGTCCCATGTCGGATTGATCTGCGACGACATCGACGCCACCCGCGCGGAGCTGGAAAGCAAGGGGGTGCGGTTCCTGGTCGACGGCATCGCCGATCTCGCGGGTGTGCGCACCACGTGGTTCGCCGACCCGTGGGGGGTGGTGTTCATCCTGGTCGGCAAGGGCAAGCCCGAACGTCCCTACTTCGCGCAATGGGGGTGAGGCCGAGCGTCGGAATCATCGGTGCCGGCGCGGGCGGCATCGCGATGGGCATCCAGCTCGCCGACGGGGGCTGGGGCCCCGGGGACTTCACGATCTTCGACCGCAGCGACGGCTTCGGGGGAACGTGGCGGCACAACACGTTTCCGGGCGCGGCGTGCGACGTGCCGTCGCACCTGTACTCGTTTTCGTTCGCACTCAATCCGCGGTGGAGCAAGACATACGCCAACCAGCCCGAGATCCTGGAGTACCTGGAGAAGGTCGCGGCCGACCGCGGGCTACACGCACACCTTCGCGCCGACACCGTCATCGAGACCGTGCGGTGGTCCGACCGGGACAGGCGCTGGACGCTGACCACGGACGGCGGCGCGGTGCACCACTTCGACGTCGTCGTCAGCGCCGTCGGAATGCTGGACGTGCCGAACATCCCATCCATTCCGGGGGCCGAGAGGTTCGGCGGCCGGGCGTTTCACTCATCGCGCTGGGATCACAGCAGGTCGACGGCCGGGGAGCGGGTGGCGTCGATCGGCACCGGCGCCAGCGCGATCCAGTACGTGCCCGCGATCGCCCGGGAAACGGCCCACCTCACGGTGTTTCAGCGCACGCCGATCTGGGTGTCGCCACGCCACGACATCCCGTTCACCGCCGAGCAGCAGGAGCTGTTCGAACGCGACAGGGGCGCGGCGCTGGCACTGCGCGAGGAGATCTTCAACTCTTACGAGACGTCCAGCTTCGACGTCGACGCGACGCAGACCCGCGAGGCGACGGAGCTCGCATACAGCTATCTGATGCGCAAGGTGTCCGACCCCGAGCTGCGCGGGAAGCTGACGCCCGACTACCCGGTCGGCTGCAAGCGGCCGCTGATGTCGCGCGACTGGTTTCCCACGTTCGCACTGCCGCACGTGCACCTGGAAACCTCGCCGATCGTGGGGTTCACCGAGCGCGGCCTTCGCACGGCCGACGGCGTCGAGCACCGGGTGGACACCGTGATCTACGGCACCGGCTTCAAAGCCGCCGACTACCTGAGCAGTATCGACGTGTACGGCACGGGCGGGCGTCGGCTGCACGATGAATGGGCAGGCGGCCCGGAGGCCTACCTGGGCACGCTTATCAGCGGCTACCCGAATTTCTTCGTCCTCTACGGGCCCAACACCAACGGCGTCAACTCGATCCTCTACATCCACGAGGTGCAGACGGCGTTCATCCGCCACATCCTCGACGCGGCGGGCGGGCGGGGAGCGCGCACCGTCGAGGTCACGCGCGAGGCGCAGGACCGGTACAACGCCGGCATCCAGGCCGCGATGGCGGGCAAGGTGTGGCTCGCCAACTGCAACAGTTACTACCGCCACCCCAGCGGCAAGGTCGTCACTCAACTGCCCTATAGCGGCAAGACATTCGCTGAGCGAACCCGAGAGATGATCCCTGAGGACTACGACCTGCGCGATTAGGCGGGTTCGAGTTGCAGCGACGCAGTTGCGGTTTACTGTCGGCAACATGGCTGTCGGTGGTGTGCTGTTCGACATCGACGGGGTCCTGGTGACCTCATGGAAGCCGATCCCCGCCGCCGCGGAAACGTTGCAGGTCTTGCACGACAACCAGATCGCATGCTCGTATCTGACGAACACCACCACCCGCACACGGCAGCAGATCGCGGAGGCGCTGGCCCACGCCGGGATGAAGGTCCGCGCCGACGAGGTGATCACCTCGGCCGTGCTCACCGCCGAGTTCGTCCGCAACACCTATCCGGGCGCGCGGTGTTTTCTCGTCAACAGCGGCGACATCACCGAAGACATGCCCGGCATCGATCTCGTCGCGTCGACCGAGTTCGGACCGCACGACCGTGTCGACGCCCCGGACGTCGTGCTGATGGGCGGGGCCGGTCCCGAATACGACCATCTGACGCTGAGCCGGGTCTACGACTGGATGGCCCAGGGTGTGCCGGTCGTCGCGATGCACCGCAGCACATCGTGGAACACCACCGAGGGGCTGCGCATCGACACCGGCATGTATCTGATCGGGATGGAGGAAACCTCCGGCCGCAAGGCGACCGCAGTCGGCAAGCCAGCGCCCGCGGGCTTCCTTGCCGCCGCAAGCCGGCTCGGGGTGGACCCCGAGCAAATGTACATGGTCGGCGACGACCTCAACAACGATGTGCTCGCCGCACAGGTGGTGGGGATGACCGGCGTGCTGGTGCGCACCGGCAAGTTCCGGCAGGACACCCTGGACCGCTGGGCGGTTGACGAGTTCGCGATGCAGCCCACCCACGTCCTGGACTCGGTGGCCGACCTGCCGGCGCTGCTCGATCTGTAGGCGCCTGCCTAGAGCTGCCGCACCGCGTCGATGCGGGCCTTCGGCTGCTGGGTCGTGGCCGCCGCGATCGGTGGGCCGCCGGTGATCCTGCGAAGCTCGTTGTGGATCCAGCCGTGCGGCTTGGCGGTTCGGTGGTGGGCCAGCGCCACCTGGTGGTTGAGCTCGCGCCGCAGGGCCCGCAGCTGACCGTGCATCGTCCCCGGTGCTTCGACCGGCCGGCGCTCACCTGGTCCAATTCGGCATTCGCACCGAGGGATTCGAAGGCCGCCGCCTCCGCGGTGGTTTCGGTGCGGCGTCGCTCGGGTACGGCATCGCGCAGCGGTACGCGGTGCGGTTTGCCGAGGACGTGGTCGCGCTGGGCTTCCAGCTCGCTGGCCAGGCCCAGCAGCGAGGGCACCGACGGCAGGAAAATGGTCGCGGTCTCACCGGGTCGCCGCGACCGCACGAAGCGCCCGACCGCCTGGGCGAAGAACAGCGGCGTCGACGCACTCGTTGCGTACACGCCGACGGCGAGCCGCGGCACGTCGACGCCCTCGGAGACCATCCGGACGGCCACCAGCCACGGGCCGACGCCGTTGGCGAACTCGGCGATCCGCGACGACGAGCCGGGATCGTCGGACAGCACCACCGCCGGCGCCTCGCCGGTGATCGTGGTCAGCAGCCGGGCGTACGCGCGGGCGGCGGCCCGTCGGACGCGATCACCATCGCGCCTGCCAACAGCTCCGACGCGATGCGCAGCGCGAACGCGGTCTTGCCGGAGCCGGGCGTGGCCACCATCAGAAAGTCCCGCGGCTTGGCGGTGAGATAGCGCACCAGGGCACGGCGTTGCCAGGCCCGCAGCGGCGGGGCTTGACCTGCGCGGCTGTGAGCCCGCACCCGAACACTCCGTTCTGCTCGCGGACAACGGGCGGCCTCGCGGCCGCCCGTTGTCACAGGGGTGGGGCTAGACGAAGAAGTTGTCGTTGAGAACGAAGAACTCCCGACGCTGCTCGTCGGTCATGTCGGCGAGTCCGGCGAGGCCTTCGAAATAGGCCTCCCGGGGTGCGCCGGGAGCGAACAGCATCAAGATCGACGCGGGTTCGTCGGCCTCGTTGCGGAAGCCGTGGACGCCGCCGGGCGGGACGAAGAGGAAGTCGCCCCGGTTGCCGGCGATCCAGTCGCGGCCGACGTAGAGCTTCATCGTCCCCGACAGCACGAAGAAGGCCTCCGACATCGCCCGGTGAAAGTGCGGCCCCGGTCCGCCGGCCGCCGGGGCGAGGTCCACCCGGTACAGGCCGTAGTCACCGTCGGTGGCTTGCCGGTCGGCCAGATAGTGATACTTGACGAGGCCGAAGGAGTCGGAATCCGGCGGCTCGTCGCCCCGCCGAAGCCAGGCGCTGACCTCTGGCTGGTCCTTCGTATACCGGGCTGGCGGATAGGGCGGCACGACGAGAGACATCGGCTCCAGATTGCCACACCCGCGCCCAGCCGCGCGACCTTGCACTCGGCATAGGCGAGTGCTAAGAATGACTTGGCACTCCCGACCGGTGAGTGCTAGGTCGGACCGGTGAGACCGAGCCGCACAGCTCTGGTCGTCCGTCGCGGGCACTGTGCCCGGCCACAGACGTGTGCCATCCCCAATCCGGAGGAATCACTTCGCAATGGCCAAGACAATTGCGTATGACGAGGAGGCCCGTCGTGGCCTCGAGCGGGGCCTGAACAGCCTCGCGGATGCGGTACGGGTGACGTTGGGTCCCAAGGGCCGCAACGTCGTCCTCGAGAAGAAGTGGGGCGCCCCCACGATCACCAACGACGGCGTGTCCATCGCCAAGGAGATCGAGCTGGAGGACCCGTACGAGAAGATCGGCGCCGAGCTGGTCAAGGAAGTCGCCAAGAAGACCGACGACGTCGCGGGCGACGGCACCACCACCGCCACCGTGCTGGCCCAGGCTCTGGTGCGGGAGGGTCTGCGCAACGTGGCCGCCGGCGCCAACCCGCTCGGGCTCAAGCGCGGCATCGACAAGGCCGTGGAGAAGGTGACCGAGACGCTGCTCAAGTCGGCCAAGGAGGTCGAGACCAAGGAGCAGATCGCGGCCACCGCAGGCATTTCCGCGGGAGACCCGTCCATCGGTCAGCTGATCGCCGAGGCGATGGACAAGGTCGGCAACGAGGGTGTCATCACCGTCGAGGAGTCCAACACCTTCGGCCTGCAGCTCGAGCTCACCGAGGGTATGCGCTTCGACAAGGGCTACATCTCGGGCTACTTCGTGACCGACCCCGAGCGGCAGGAAGCCGTCCTCGAGGACCCCTACATCCTGCTGGTCTCCTCCAAGGTGTCGACCGTGAAGGACCTGCTGCCGCTGCTGGAGAAGGTGATCCAGGCCGGCAAGCCGCTGCTGATCATCGCCGAGGACGTCGAGGGCGAGGCGCTGTCAACCCTCGTCGTCAACAAGATCCGCGGCACGTTCAAGTCGGTGGCCGTCAAGGCCCCCGGCTTCGGTGACCGCCGCAAGGCGATGCTGCAGGACATGGCGATCCTCACCGGTGGCCAGGTCATCAGCGAAGAGGTCGGCCTGACGCTGGAGAACGCCGACGTCTCGCTGCTCGGCCGGGCGCGCAAGGTCGTCGTGACCCGCGACGAGACGACGATCGTCGAGGGTGCGGGTGATCCCGAGGCCATCGCCGGCCGGGTCGCCCAGATCCGCCAGGAGATCGAGAACAGCGATTCCGACTACGACCGCGAGAAGCTGCAGGAGCGACTGGCCAAGCTGGCCGGCGGCGTTGCGGTGATCAAGGCCGGCGCCGCCACCGAGGTGGAGCTCAAGGAACGCAAGCACCGCATCGAGGACGCGGTCCGCAACGCGAAGGCGGCCGTCGAGGAGGGCATCGTCGCCGGTGGCGGCGTGGCCCTGCTGCAGGCGGCGCCGTCGCTGGACGAACTGCCGCTGACGGGAGACGAGGCCACGGGCGGCAACATCGTCAAGGTGGCGCTGGAGGCTCCGCTGAAGCAGATCGCGTTCAACGCCGGGCTGGAGCCGGGCGTCGTCGCCGAGAAGGTGCGCAACCTGCCTGCCGGTCATGGGCTGAACGCGGAGACCGGTCAGTACGAGGATCTCCTGGCCGCCGGCGTTGCCGACCCGGTCAAGGTCACGCGCTCGGCGCTGCAGAACGCCGCGTCGATCGCCGGCCTGTTCCTCACAACCGAGGCGGTTGTCGCCGACAAGCCGGAGAAGGAAAAGGCCGCTGTCCCCGGCGCGGGTGACATGGGCGGCATGGACTTCTAGAGTCGCCAACGGCGAGGCCCGGTCTGCTTCGGCAGGCCGGGCCTTCGTCTGTCGGTGGCCGGGTGGGCGGGGCGGAGGCGTCAGGCGGGGACGGGTTGGCGGCCGCGCACCAGCCGGCCCGGCCGCGCGTCGGTCGGTGCGCCGTTCTCAGCGATCACCTGGCCCGACACGATCGTCGCGACATAGCCGTCGGCGGCCTGGTCGAGACGACGACCGCCCGCGGGCAGGTCGTAGGTGACCACTGGGCGGTGCAGCGTCAGCGCGGCATGGTCGATCACGTTGAGGTCGGCTTTGTAGCCCGGCGCAATTCGGCCGCGGTCGCCCAGACCGGCCACTCGGGCCGGCACCGACGTCAGCTGCCGCACCGCTTCGGCCACGCTCATTCGCCCCGACGCGCGGTCACGCGCCCAATGCGCGAGCAGGAACGTGGGATAGCTCGCATCGCAGATCATCCCGTAATGCGCGCCGCCGTCGCCGAGCCCGAGCACCACATCGTCGCGACGCAGCAGCTCCCCGACCGTGTCGAGGGAGTTGTTCTGGTAGTTGCCCATCGCGACGAGCAGCATCGCGTGGCCGTCGTCGTCGAGCAGCCGGTCGTAGGCCTCCTCCATCGGGCTGATGCCCTTGGCCGCCGCCCGGGCCAGGACGCTCTGCGACCGGTCGGGTTCGTAATCCGGCTTCTCCCCGAGCGGGTACATCCACTCCCACATCTGCGCGAGGAACAGCAACGGATTACCCACCGCGACGGGCCTGTCGGCCAGAATCCGGGCCCGCACTTCGGGTTTGCGCATCTCGGCCACCCGCTCGGCCAGCGGGAGACCGGCGATCTCGCGGTAGCTCGGGTAGAGCACGAACGGATTGCCGGACAGCTCCAGGCCGATGACCAGCCCGATCGGGCGGGGGAACATCTGCGCGGTGATGTCGGTGCCCGCCGACGTGAACTTCTCGATCAACGTGAACGCGTCGGGCCAGATCGGATCGCCGGCGTTACCGGTGGCCAAGCTGAACGTCACCGGGAGCCCGGCATCGTGGGCGACCTCGAAGACCTGCTGCAGGACGGACGCGTATCCACCCGCGGGGACGTCAGGCACGAACTGGATCAGCCCGCCGCCGCCGTCGGCGACGCCGCGGGCGATCGCGTCGATCTCTTCCCGCGCGGCGTTGTAGGTGGGGATCTGCTCGCCGCCGGCGGTCTTGTGCAACACGAACCGTGACGACGCGAAACCAAGGGCGCCGGTCTCGATCGCCTCCTTGGCCAGCGCCCGCATCTTCGCGAGATCTACCGGCGTGGCGGGCTCGCGGGCCACTCCCCGCTCGCCCATCACATACACCCGCAGCGGCGAATGCGGCAGATACGCGGCCACGTCGATGTCGCGCCTGCGCGACTCCAACGCGTTCATGTACTCGGGGAAGGTCTCCCAGTCCCACGGCAGGCCGTCGGCCATCACGACGCCCGGGATGTCCTCCACACCAGCCATGACGTCGACGAGCACGTCGTGGTCCTGTTTGCGGCACGGCGCGAAACCGACACCGCAGTTGCCCATCACGGCGGTGGTCACGCCGTGTGCCGACGACGGCGTCATCCGGTCCGACCAGATCGCCTGTCCGTCGTAATGGGTGTGCAGGTCGACGAAGCCGGGTGTCACCAGAAGTCCGGTCGCGTCGATCTGCCGTGCGGCGTCGCCGGAGACCGTCCCGACCGCGGCGACCACGCCGTCCTTGACCGCCACATCGCCGACGTAGGGTTCGCCACCACCACCGTCGACGATGGTGCCACCCTTAATCAGCAGATCGAAGCGCATCACTGAACTGTACGGCGGTGCCGGGCTCCCGTGCCAGGATGAGCCACGGAGTTCTACGACCTCGGCTGACGGCCGCCGGCGAAGCCGGCCGCGGCGCCGACATCGCCTCGCAGAACGTCAACCCGGCCAAGCCGACCGGGCCAGGTTGAGCACGCCACCGCGCGTGCTGAGCTGGGAGACGATGTCCTCCAACCGGCCAAGGGGCATGTCGGTGTGCCACTCCGGCAACAAACCATGCACGAGCACCGATCGGGACTGCAGTCTGACCCTGGTGATGACGAGGCCATTCGGAATGTCGGGAAGGCCGATCGGGTAAATCGGCATCCGGGCGGGCAGGGCCCACCGCTTGCGGCGCACCACCAGTGCCCGCGGGGTCAGCCACAACGCCGTCCCCACCACCCGCACTTCGACTTCGAGATGGCCCCAGGCCGGATACCGAGCCCAGCGCAGCCGGGCGGTGTTGTCGTCACCGACCTCCACGGCCAGCCGCGGCGCGGCTTGGCCCACCAGATCCTCGAGGATTTCGGCGGGAAGCTTGAGCGTCAGTTCCACCGGCGCCG
>Ga0209040_10000413_pt1 | contig 32748 bp, 22 predicted proteins | sample BogFormECP12_OM3_FD_188240 | JGI IMG/M metagenome (GOLD analysis project Ga0209040, IMG submission 188240) | Bog forest soil microbial communities from Calvert Island, British Columbia, Canada - ECP12_OM3 (SPAdes) (version 2) | ecosystem: Environmental > Aquatic > Freshwater > Wetlands > Bog ... | reverse complement strand
CGACCAGCCGGAAGAAACCTCCGTAACCTTCGCGCGGACGCGCCCAGTGTCCACGCCCAAAACGCTTACGCCGTAGAAATCAGCGGTATCGATGATCGGGCAGCCAAGTTCCTTGGCCCGCTGCACAATGACCCGTTGCGCCTCCGGGCGCTGCTCCGCGGAAATGATTACCGGGACGCCAGGCTTGAGGATGCCCGCTTTCTCTCCCGTAATTTCTTCGATGGAATGGCCGAGAAAATTTTCGTGGTCGAAGTCGATGCGCGTGATGATGCTTACCACCGGCGAAAGAATATTGGTAGCATCGAGCCGCCCTCCCAGGCCAACTTCAAAAATGCCGAACTCCACGCGTTCAGCCGCAAAAAAGGCGAACGCCATGGCCGTCACGCATTCGAAATAGGTGGGATGTGCGCGCAGCTTTCCTTCGGCCAACAGCTCTTCAACCAGTTCATTGATGTGCGTGAACGCTGCGGCAAATTCCTCGTCGCTAATGTCCTCGCCATTGACGCGGATGCGCTCATTGATTTTTTCGAGATGTGGAGAGGTGTTTAGGCCGGTGCGAAATCCTGCGTGGCGCAGGATGGATTCGAGAAAGGCCGCCGTCGATCCCTTTCCATTGGTTCCCGCGATGTGCGCGCTGGGATACGCTCTCTCGGGATGATCGAGGCGCTCCGCCAACACGCGCATATTTTCCAGATGGAACTTGGCGGCAGCCGCCTGCGTGGGCGCGGCCAACTCGCGGCCCAGGGAAAGCAGATAGTTTATGGCAGCTTCATAGTTCATCGCTGTGGGAATTGCGGCGCAATGGGATGCCTCCGCGAGCGCCCTTCGCGCCGATCACATGAGCAAAAGATCGAGCGAACTGGCAATAAAGGCCTTCAACTCTTTGCGCGGTACCACGGCATCCAGAAAGCCATGCTCCAGCAAAAACTCGCTGCGCTGAAAGCCTTCCGGCAATTTCTGGCGAATGGTTTGTTCGATCACGCGCGGTCCCGCAAATCCAATCAGCGCACCGGGTTCCGCGATATTCAGATCGCCGAGCATCGCGAAGCTGGCGGTAACCCCGCCGGTGGTCGGATCGGTCAGCAGCGAAATGAACGGCAGCTTGGCCTCATCAAAGCGCGCCAGCGCCGCGGAAACCTTCGCCAGCTGCATCAGGCTGATGGTGCCTTCCATCATGCGCGCGCCGCCGGAGCAGGACACCGCGATGAACGGCTGCCGCGTCTCGAGCGCCAGTTCAATGCCGCGTGTCACCTTTTCCCCGACCACTGCACCCATCGAGCCGCCGATAAATCCAAACTCCATCGCGCACATCACCACCGGGCGGCCGTTCAGCTGGCCTTCCGCCGTGATGATCGCATCGTTCATTCCCAGTTTCTTTTGCGCGTCCTTGATGCGCTTGGCATACGGTTTTAGGTCCACGAATTTCAGCGGGTCCGTCGAGGTCATACCGGCGTCGTGCTCCGTCCATCGCCCGTCCAGCAGCATTTCCAAGCGTTGCTGCGCGGACATTTTGAAATGGAACTGGCACTTGGGGCAGACAAACAGATTCTCTTCCAAGTCCTTGCGGAAAACGATGGTGCGGCAAGAATCGCATTTGATCCAAAGCCCTTCCGTGCGCACGCGGCGATCCTCCGGCGCGGTAGCCTGCTCGATCGCTTTTTTTTCCCGCTTGAACCAAGCCATAAATTAAGTAAGGAAGACCCTCAAACCGTGCTTTGCCCAGCCGGCGCGCGACCTGGCCCCCTAGTAGTCGATCCCGCGCTGCGCCAGTATACCCTTGGTATACGGGTGTTTCACCTCGCGCATCTCCGTGACCAGGTCGGCGATCTCCGTGATCTTCGCGTGCGCGTTTCTCCCCGTGCAAATCACGTGCACGCGCTCCGGGCGATTTCTCAACGCTTCGGCGACTTCCTCGGCATCCAGCATGCGATAGCTGATGGTGTAGTTGATTTCGTCGAGCACCACCAGGTCGTATTTCCCGCCGTAAATGGCGTCGCGCCCGGCCTGCCAGCATTCCTCGGCTAACTTGATATCCTGCGGGTCGGTTTCCGCGCCACCGATTTTCACGAACCCGCGGCCCATGGGGCGAATCTCAAACTTATCGTCGCCCAGCATCTTGGCGGCATCCAGCTCCCCATAGTGCCACGAGCCTTTGATGAACTGCACCATCAGCACGCGCAGCCCTTGCCCCACCGCGCGAAACGCCGTCCCCAGAGCGCAGGTGGTTTTCCCTTTTCCCGGCCCGGTATAAACGATCAGCAGTCCCTTTTCTTCCGGCATGGTCTGTTGCCCCCATAAAATCTTCAGGGGCGCGGATAAAACAGTTCAGTGTGGGGAGTTGAAACGAAAAGGTCAAGTTTCCCAGCTCCGACGTCTTTCTTGACGCGCTCAGAAGTCGAAGCGGTAGCCGAGAATCATTTTGGCGATCAGGTGATCGGTTGAACGCGTAACACCCACCCCGAGACCTAAATTGATTTCCCACTTGGGAGACACGTTCAAATCGATTGCGGGAAAGAATTGCTGCTGTTGCTGGTAGAACGGGAGGAATCCCGTTATGGGTCCAACCGAACCGTAGTATTCAAGGCCCCCCGTTATTTTCTTCGTGAAATCGTAGCTGAACTTCACATTGGGAGAGAACACCACGCCTTGATCCACCGTTTGTCCGTGGAAGGATCGGTCCAGTGTGGGGTTGAACGCCAGATACCAGCGGCCAATTTGTTTGTCGACGATGGGCCGGATTTCCCAAGTCCAGGTATCCGTCGAGAATTTGGCCCGCTGATAACCAATTTCGTTGGACAGACTTAGGCCTACGGGCCATTTCCATTTTGGCGGGATGCGCACGCGCGGGCGGATGTGGTCTCCCACCCACTGCACACCGTAGCCGTTGCGCTCGTAGGTGAAAATGTAAAAACCTACCTCAAACCAATCGTTGAATCCGTGCGTGATTTCGATGGTTTCGTGCTCGGCGTGATTGGTGGGCAACACGCCGCCAATAACGGTCTTGCTGCCGTTGATGGTGAAGTTGCTGTGCAGCTCCACCATGGTTTTGCCGGGTTCCACGGTCTCCGAGCCGTACACCTGGATCTCGTAATTGTCCTGGGCGCGAGCCGATCGCGCCGTGAGCAGCAAACCAAAGACAGCTATCGCAATGACAAAACCGTGGCGAACCAAGCTTGTTCCTTCAGAGGGGCGTTCTAATCATAGCGCGAAAGCTACGCTCACGCGTGGGGGTGGGCTTTGTCGTACGTCTCCATCAGCTGCTGGATAGACGCATGTGTGTATTTCTGGGTGGTTGAAAGCGACTGGTGCCCAAGAAGTTCTTGAATCGCCCGCAGATCGGCGCCGTCTGCCAGAAGGTGGGTGGCAAAGGCATGGCGCAGCGAGTGCGGATGGAGGTCCCAATTAACGTTGATGAGGCGGACATACTTCTTCACCATGCGGCCCACGGAGCGCTGCGTCAGGCGGCGTCCGGCATAGTTCAGGAACACCGCCGAGGGGTGGGGGCTAGCCCGGCGGTCGGCGCGCGAGCCTGCCAACTGCAACAGCAGTTCTTCGCGCAACGGCCAGTATTTGTCGAGAGCTTCCTGAGCTTTGCTGCCGTAGGGAACGATGCGCTCTTTGTTGCCTTTGCCGCGCACGCGCAATACGCGCTCGCTTTGATCGATGTCCACCAGGTTCAGACCCGTCAGCTCGCTGACACGGAGTCCGGCCGCATAGAGAAGTTCCAGCAGAGCGCGGTCGCGGCGGAGCAGCAGCGGTTCTTCCGCTTGCGCCGATCTCTTGGCCCCATGTTTTGCGGTTCGGGGGAAGGGGACTACGTTTCCAGCCGGCACCGGGGCGAGTTGATTCAGGAAAGCGCTCATTTCTTCGGCCGATAGAACGCTGGGAATGCGCTTGGGCAGTTTCGGGGTGGGAACCAGGCGAGCGGGGCTTTCTTTGAGCATCCCTTCGCGAACGCAGTATTTGAAAAAGGAGCGGAGTGTGGCGAGCTTGCGCGCGATGGAACTCTTTTGCAGCCCGTGATCGTGGAGATCGGCCACAAATTCGCGGATCATGTGGTGATTTACGGCCACCAACGCGGGTGGCTGCAATCCCGGTGGCGAAAGATACGTCATGAACTGCGCCAGATCTTTGCCGTAATTGGAAATGGTGTGCGGAGACGAGTTTCGTACAGACGTTAGGTACACGAGATATTTTTCGATGGCCTGGAGCATTGGGACAGTCGGTGATGTCTTATTGAGTATAGATGCAGATGCAGCGCTTGGCGTCTATTTGGCGGGCTTTGTTGCGGCTTTGTACCGGGCACGCAACGGCGGAGCGCAGCTAGGATTTGGCGCCGGCTGGGACCGGTTCTTCCTGGGGTGCGGGCGCAGACGAAGGCTCGGGCGCCAATTTTTCCCAATCGCAGCCTTCTTTGAGGCAGGTGTACACCGTGCCAATCTTGGATTTCTTCTCGACAATAAATGGTGCTCCGCATTTCGGGCAAGGCTCGGGTATGGGCATGAACGGTGTGGTGAAATCGCAATCCGGATACCGTGAGCAACCGTAAAAAATGCGTGGACGTCCGCGCCCGCCTTTTCCGGCGCTGCCGCGCTTGACGAATTCGCCCTCATGGCATTTCGGACATTTGATGCCCATGGTGATGGGGCGCGTATATTTGCACTTGGGGTAGCCGGTGCAGCCGATGAATTCGCCGAAGCGCCCGTGCTTCTTGACCAACTGTTTTTCGCAGAGGGTGCACTTTTCTTCCAGCAGTTCGTCGGGCTGGCGCGCGATGCGCGTGCCTTCGACCAGGCGGCGAGTGGTCTGGCAATCTGGGTATCCGGTGCAGGCCAGGAAGGCTCCGAAGCGTCCGCGCTTGAGGGCCATTTCCTTGCCGCAATTTTCGCAATATTCGACTTTATTTTCGTCGCCGGGCTCGGCGGCCAGTTCAGGAGCCATGTCCTCGATGAAATCGCAGTCGGGATATCGCGAACATCCGAGGAAAAAACCGAAACTGCTGATGCGCTCAAGGAGCTCGCCCTGGCCGCATTTCTCGCATTTCTTCCCGGTGGGGATGCCGGCTTTGTAGGAAATCATTTCGTCGCCGGCTTTGTCGAGGTCGACTACGAATTTCTCCCAGAATTCCCGCACGGCGTCGCGCCAGGGGAGTTTGCCTTCCTCGATTTCGTCGAGTTCCTCTTCGAGGCGGGCAGTGAAAGTCACGTCGAAAATGTCGTCAAAGCTTTTCACCAAAAGCACGCTTACGCGTTCGCCCAGCATGGTGGGGGTGAAACGCCCTTGATCTTTGCGGACATACTCGCGCTCCACAATGGTGGAAATAATGGAGGCGTAGGTGGAGGGCCGGCCGATGCCCTTTTCTTCGAGATCTTTTACCAGCGTGGCTTCCGTATAGCGCGGCGGAGGCTCGGTGAAATGTTGATCCGGTCTGATGGAATCGAGGCGCAGGATTTGCCCTTCGGTTACGCGCGGCAAGGCGTTGCCCGCACCCTCGTCGTCTTTTTCGTCGTCTTCTCGGTCGGCAATAGCTGCGGGAGTTTGGTAGACGCGGAGGTAGCCGTCGAATTTCTGTACCGAGCCGCTGCTGCGGAAAGTGTAGTCCGCGGCGCCGATGTCGATGGTGGTTTGGTCGAAAATGGCCGGGAGCATCTGCGAGGCCACGAAACGCTGCCAGATGAGTTGATAGAGCTTGAAGAGGTCGTCGTCCAGATACTTGCGAACATCTTCCGGAGTGCGCGAGACGTCGGTGGGGCGAACAGCCTCGTGGGCTTCCTGCGCATCTTTTTTGGATTTATAGAAATTGGGTTTTTCCGGGAGATAGCTGGCGCCGAAGCGGTCAGGAATTAATTCCCGCACTTGCTGTAAGGCGTCGTTGGACACGTGCACGGAATCCGTGCGCATGTAGGTGATGAGCGCTACTGAACCTTCTTCGCCGAGTTCCACGCCTTCGTAGAGACGCTGCGCGATTCCCATGGTGCGCTTGGCGGTGTAGCGCAGCCGGTTATAGGCGGCCTGCTGCAGCTTCGAGGTGGTGAAAGGCGGCGGAGCGTTGCGCTTCTTCTCCCGCTGCGTGACGTTCGTGACTTCCCATTTCGCTTTGCTGACCGCGGCCACGATTTTATCCGCAGCTTCCTGATTGCCTACCGCGATGTCCTCGCCCTTGTGCTTGAACAGCTTGGCCTCAAACAGCGGAGGCTGCCCAGCGTCCAGCATGGCGTGGATGGACCAGTATTCCACGGGGATGAAAGCGCGGATTTCCTGCTCGCGCTCGACGATCAAGCGCAGGGCCACGGTTTGCACCCGTCCAGCGGAAAGCCCGCGGCGCACTTTGTCCCACAGCAGGGGAGAAATTTTATAGCCCACGATGCGGTCCAGCACCCGACGCGCTTGCTGCGCATCTACCAGATTCTCGTCGACTTGCCGCGGATGGTCGAAGGCCGCGCGGATGGCTTTGGGCGTGATTTCGTTAAAGGTTACGCGGAAGATTTTCTTGGCGTCGGTGGCCGGGATATCCATCTGCAAGGGCTCTGGGGCCCACTTGGATTTGTATTTCTTTTTGGGCTTGCCGTTTTTATCCACAGCCGGCTCGGGCTCTTTTTCGCCTTCTTTTTTAACTTTGGCGCGGCCAGAGGCCTCGGCTTCCACATATTTCTCCGGTTTCGAGAGCATCATGGCCAAATGCGCGGAGATGGCTTCGCCCTCACGGTCCGGGTCGCCCGCAAGATATACAGCGTCGGCGGTGCTGGCCGCTCTGCGCAGCTCGTTGATGACCTTGCCCTTGCCGGAGATGATTTGCAGGGTAGGCTCAAAAATCTTGGCGTCGTCCAGCTCGATGGGCTTCTTGGTGTAGACGATTTGCGCTTTCCTGCTGCCTTTTTTGGGCTTGCGCTTTTTGCGGCCGGAGGGATCTTCGCCGGGCAGACGGATGCCAATGTCCTTTTTCGGCAGATCCATCACGTGGCCGATCGAGGCTTTGACGGTATAGTCGCGGCCTAGATATTTATTGATGGTCTTCGCCTTGGCTGGCGATTCGACGATGACGAGCGAACGTCCCATGTTGCAGTTGTAACCTCTTAGAGTGTTTCCCCAGCGAGCGGAACGCGGTGCCTGTGTCCTAGACGCTAACCAATAAGGATGCGGCTCGCGCTGCGGAAGATTCTTTTTCGGTGCGTTAGGGCCATGCCTGTGCGGCCGTTTCCGCCGCTATGTGGTTTTATAGCATGACTTTACTGAATTGTTTCCCAGGCCACTGGCGCACGATGGATTTCATCTCCAGGTTGAACAGCGTAGCGAGAACCTCGGAAGAGTGCAAACCAGAGCGCTCCACGATGTCATCGATGGGTGTGGGATTATCGACGTTCAGGAGCAGGAAGATGGTCTTTTCCGAGGCGTCCAGGGCTTCGGAAGCCAGCAAGTTGCGCTGCTCCGCCTGCGGCTGTTCGATTTTTGCTAAGGCCGCACGCACCGGGGTGGGCAGTTCATCGATGACGTCTTCGGCGCCCGTGACCAGCTTGGCGCCCTGCTTAATCAGCTGATTGGGGGCGAAGCTGACGGCTTGCGTGACATTGCCTGGCACGCCGAAAACCTCCCTGCCAAACTCCATCCCCAGCCGGGCGGTGATCAGCGAACCGCTATGCTCCGCGCCTTCGACCACCACCACCCCCAGCGGCATGCCGGCCACGATGCGGTTACGGATGGGAAAATTCTCTGGCGCCGGGTGCGTGCGTGTCGGGAATTCGCTGAGAATCGCGCCGCGCTCCAACACTTTCTCGAAGAGCTTTTTGTTTTCCTTGGGATAGCAAACATCGATCCCGGTGCCAAGTACCCCGATGGCCGAGCCGTTCGCGGCCAGCGCGCCTTGATGGCCGATGGCGTCGATGCCGCGTGCCATCCCGCTGACAATGACCAGCCCGCGCACCGCAAGATCGCGACCGATGCGCTCCGCCATTTGCGTCCCATAAAGCGTCGGCCGGCGCGTGCCCACAATACTGATGCTCGGGCGATTCAGCATCTGCACATCCCCGCGCACATACAGCAGCACCGGCGGATCGTAAATCTGCAACAAATTTTGCGGGTACTCGGGATCGCTCCAGTTCAAGAGCGTGCAATTAGGGATGCCGCGAATAGCGGCCAACTCTTTTTCCGCGCGTTTGAAAGCCTCCTTCTTAACGATGGATTGCGCCACCTCGGCGGGAAGGTTGCAGGATTCCAGCTGTGTGAGCGTGGCGCGGAAGATGCCCTCCGGGGATTCAAACCGTTTGAGCAGGCGGGCGCTCAGGCGCGAGGCCAGGCCGGGGGTCAGCGTCATCGCTAGCCAGGAGAGGGAGGCGTCTAGCTGCATGGCGCTTGCAGGGTAATAGAGCGGTTATATAATTGTCAAGATAACGGACATTGGATCGCCGGAACCCCGGGCTTTAACCCTACGACACTACGCCGGGCTGGGAGGGATCTTCCCCAAGGATTACGCCCAGAGTGGTGACGAAGAGATCAGCGTCCGCTGCGCTGAAAATCAGTGGAGGACGCAGCTTTAGGACGTTGTGATGTGGACCGTCGGTGCCCGTGAGGATGCCGCGTTCGCGCAGGCGGTTCACAACGTAGCTCGCTTGCTCGGGGGCGGGCGCACGCGTTTCGCGGTTCAGGACCAGCTCAACGCCCAGGAACAGCCCGGAACCGCGAACGTCGCCAATGATGGCGTGCTTCTGTTGGAGGGTCATCAGCCCTCGTTTTAAGTGCTCGCCAACTTCTTTCGCATTTTGCTGAAGATTTTCCTCCCGCAAAACATCCAGAACCGCCAGACCCGCGGCACACGCAACCGGGTTGCCCCCAAACGTGCTGAAAAATTCCATGCCATTGGCGAAGGACGCGGCGATTTCCGACGTGGTAACCACCGCGGCCAGCGGGAAGGCATTCCCGATCGGTTTCCCGAGCACGACGATGTCGGGAATTACGTTTTGCGTTTCGAAGCCCCAGAAGTGCGTCCCTAGCCGCCCGAATCCTACCTGCACTTCGTCGGCGATGCACACACCGCCCGCGGCGCGGACGTGACGATAGGCTTCCGCCAAATAATTTGGCGGGAAGACGATTTGTCCGCCAACGCTGGGAAAGGCTTCGGCGATGAACGCCGCGATATGACGACCCTCCGATGCAACCGTGCGGATAATTTCGGCAACCGCCCCCGCGTACTTTTTTCCAGCATCCTGATCTTCGCGGCGATATTGGCCCCGATAATCGTCGGGAAGAGGCGCGACGTGGACCCAAGGCTTGCGGCCGGTGCCGCCAGGGCCGTTGAATTTGTACGGGCTAATGTCGATCAGCGTGGACGTGTGGCCGTGATACGCGTGCTCCAGCACCAGGATGTCCTCACGCTGCGTGTGCGCGCGAGCCAGGCGCAGCGCCAGTTCGTTGGCCTCGCTGCCGGAATTTACGAAAAAGCAGACCCTCAGCGGCCCGGGCAAGAGTTGCGTCAGGCGCTCCGCATAGCGTATGACGTTGTCGTGCAGATAGCGCGTGTTGGTGTTGAGCAGCGCAAGTTGTTCTTGCGCCGCCTTCACTACCTTCGGATGACTGTGGCCGACCAGCGGCACGTTGTTGTACACATCCAGGAATGCGCGCCCAGTGTCATTGTAGAGGTATTGCCTCCAGCCCCGTACGATTCTCAGCGGCGCATCGTAGGATAGGCTCAGATTCCCGCCCAGCAAGGATTTTCTTGCCGACAGCGTTTCGCCGGAAGTGGGCTCCCTCGCGGGAAAATACTTCTCGGGGATAGCCAACAAGAGATTCGGGTCGGGACACACGCTCGTCCAGATTTTTCGTTGCGACGCGCAGGCCACGCCCGGGAAATCGGTGCCGAGATTCAGTAAGTCGGTAATAACCTGAAAATGCAGGTGCGGGGCCCAGCCCCCATTTTCCGCGCTGGTTCCGATAGCCGTGAATTTTTCACCTTGCGCGATGTGCTGCCCGACTTTGAGGTTTTCCAAGGAGTCCTCGGACAGATGCCCATACAAGGTGTAGAAATGCTCGCCCGCAGCGGCTGTGTGCCGCAGGAGGATCACCGGCCCATAATCCAGCGGCTGCGCATTGTTCGCGATGCCTTCCACAGTTCCGGAAAGTGGCGCGTGCACCGGCGTGTTTGGGGGTGCAAAGAGATCGACTCCCAGATGAATCGTGCGGTGTTCATCCGTAGGATTGCCCGACGAACGAAACAGCGGGGAACTGTACAGCAAGCGAGCTTCGTCGTAGCGCCCGATCCCGATCGCGGCATTTGTGCGTTCAAGCTCGGCGGAAATTGCCCTCGTAAGCGTGGCCACCTCAGTGCGTGCTGGGTCTGCGCCGAGAAATAAACTGCCAACACTTAGATCCAAGACCTGCACCCGCGCACTGCGTTGATCGACATGCAGCAGGGGCGCGGCACTGCCCGACACGCTTTCGAGATAATTCGCGACGGCCGCGGACTTGGGAGCGCCTGGAAAACCGCACGCATCGCGAAATACATATTCCGCAAAACGCGGATGTATCTTGGCCAGTTGCTCCAGCGCTTGCCACGCCGGAGCTTCGCTGACGGTCAGGTACGGATCGGTGGGACGCAAGCGTTTCCGCTGCGCGCTGATAACCACGCTCACCGCCAAGCGCATGGCCAATAACGGAAACAGTATTTTGATTTCTGCTTCCCGCAGCGCGTGAGCCTGGTGGTAACCCGCAATGATCGAGGCCGCAGCGGGTAGAGGGTCTTTTTTTTCGAGGACGGCGTAGGCCGCGCCAATAGCAGGCTCGGAAGCGGTCAAGCCATGATGCAGGTCGCCGAAATCGATTACCGCGCGGGCCTGCCGCGGCTGCGGCCATGGACTGCTTACCAGTACGTTGTGGTCGTTAGCGTCGCCATAGATCACGCTTCGCCGCAGCGTGCCAATCGCCGGCAGGACCTCCGCTTCGTACAGCGCCACAAATTGCCGGACCAATCCCCGTTGCTGTTCATTTTCGATCGCGTCTAGCGCCGCGGAGATCCACCCGGCCCGCGCGGAATCCCATTGCAATTCGCGATGCGCGGCAGAGTGTGAAAAGGATTCCAGCGCGGCATCGATCTCGCCCAGAAGCTGGCCCACGCTTGCCAGCAACCCTGCAGGGTGCGGATGGGCCTTAGCCAGCGTAGTGCCGGCCACATAAGTCAGCAGCCAAACGATCCGCTCCCCGCCGTCGGCCGGCCGGATCGCGGCAAAAAGTTCGCTGCGGCGGTTGGGCAACACTCGCGGAAGCTGCCGATTCGGCAATCGCTCGGCCAGATGCTGCAGTGCTCGGACCTGCATTTCAACAAAGGATGCCGCGCGCGCCGGATGCATCACCTTCAGTACGAACTCACGCCCATCCGTTGCAATCAAGTGAAAATTGTCGTCGTACTCGCCGGGAAGCGCACCGGCCCTCGCCTCCAGGCCGTAAAGCTCTAGAGCCAGGCGCGCGGCATCGGACTCCGTCGTCGGCTGCGCTACGCGGGATTCAAGAAGCATTCGCAAAATGTTAGCTGCTGGAACGCGCCGCGTCCAATTCGCGGAGCTTTCGCACCGTTCCACCCGGCAAATCAATCTTCGTCGTCAAGCGTTCCGATGGGCGACCCGTCCGGCGGTGGCGGGGGAGCCGGCGTTATGTACTTCGGGTCTGTTTGAAACAAATAAATCAGATGGCCGGCATATAACCTATGCGTGCGTTCAAGCGAACCGGCTTCCTCTGGTGGAGCGGGTGCCCCTCCCGTGGGTGAGGATTCCTGTTTAGACAGCCATACCAGGAGCCTGGCGAGTTTTTCATTGGCGATCGCGCGCACTTCCTCCGTCGCTTGCTCACTCACCGACAGCGCCATTAAGTCATGAAGAACCAAGTCGTCCACGGTGAATGCGATTTGCTGTTGATAGCCCTTGCCATGCGGGGATTTCCACGTAGCTTCCAGAATGGTGTCGAGCACTTCATCAAGACTCGGAAAGTCGCTGTTGCGCGCGTGAAACTCCACCAGGCGCGCGGCGCGGTGGGGCTCGAACAAAAATTGCAAGGATTGCTGGGCAGCCGCTTCCGCCGGTGCCAGAGCATCAAAGGCCGGGCTGGTGTGAATCTTGAAATGCTCACGCCCGCGCTCGTAATCGGGCGGACGCGGCGGAATCATCTTTAGCAACGGCTCTGGCAGCGCCAACACTTCCGGCTTGATGGTCGCCAGCACTGCGTCCAGTGCGCGCCGCTGTTCCGCGGGCGCCACGATTTGTGTAGGCGTTTGGCCGTCGCCGCGCACTGCAAACGTATAGTCCATCCCGCCCACCAGCTTGCTGGCAGCTTCCACCTGGTAGCGATGCAGCAGATAAATGGGGACCAGTGGATCTTCGATGGTCGCCAGCGGAGCGCCTTCGCGGATGTTGTTTTCTCCAAATCGCGCCAATGCGGCAGCACGCACCTGCATGATGCGATTCAGTTCGTCGATGGCATTGCTGCCGGAATCCCACAAATGCGCCACGCTGCTCGACGAGCCCGCCGGCCGCGCGTCCTGATCGGTCAAATAGCGCAGTCCGCCGGCGAAAGCGTCCAGCAGGATTTTATTCAGGGCGGCGTGTTCATCAATTTGCTTCGGAAAATCTTGATACCCCCAGGTGATGGAAACTTTGTCCCAGGCGCCGATTCCCGTGGCATAGGCCTCGGAAAGATCCGGAACGCCGTTGCCATCCAGCTTCATATACGGCGGCGGATAGTCCATCACCGACGAGCGGTTCATCGTGCTCGCCGAATAGTTATGCATCAGGCCCAGCGTGTGCCCAACCTCATGCGCCGCCAGCTGGCGCAATCGCGCGAGCGCCATGGCTTGCATCTTCGGCGAAACCGGCTTGCCCGTTTCGTACGGCGCCAGCAATCCTTCCGCGATTAAATAATCTTGCCGCACCCGCAGCGAACCCAGCGTGACGTGCCCTTTAATGATTTCACCGGTCCTTGGATCGATAACGCTCGAACCATACGACCAGCCGCGCGTCGCGCGATGCACCCATTGAATGACGTTGTAGCGCAGATCGAGCATATCCGCGCCCTCGGGCAGCAACTCCACACGAAACGCATTCTTATAACCCGCGGCCTCAAAGGCCTGGTTCCACCAACTCGCGCCTTCCAGCAGCGCAGCACGAATCGGTTCCGGAGCCCCGCGATCCAGATAGTAAATAATCGGTTTCACAGGCTCGCTCACGGCCGCGTTCGGATCCTTCTTTTCCAAGCGGTGCCGCGCGGTCAGTCGCTTCTCAATCGGTTCGCTGATCGGCGTGGCGTAATCCATATAACCGATACCGAAAAAGCTGGAACGCGGATCGTAAGCCCGCGGTTTGTACCCTGCCGGCGGCAGCTGCACGAAGGAATGATGTTCGCGCACCGTGATGGCTTCCGGGGATGGCGTAACTTGGCGCACCCACGGCCCGGGTTCGTCTCCCGCAAACGTCAGCGTGGCTTCCACCTCCGTGTTGAACGGAAAATTCTTGGTTCGCGGCAGATAGATGGCGCACCGCTGCGGGTCCAGGCGATAGTTCCCCTGATGCGTGCTTTGCAGCGTTTCGGGGATGTGGTGCGCATCACGGAGGAAAAAATCCGTGGCATCCACAAGCGCCGAGGAGCTTTCTTCGGCCACAATGGTGAACCCCGCCAGCACCGATTCAGCGAAGGAATCCTTCACCGCACGCTTTTCGTCGGGATCGTCCGTGACTGCCCGATAATCCAGATTCTCCTGAATCAGCAGCACTTTGTTGCCGCTGCGTTCAAAGCGCACTATGGCCGTAGCGCCCAGCTGTCCGCGGTCCAGCCCAATGTCGTTCGAGCCCACGCCGGCCGCCAGCGAAGATTGATACAGAAATTCCGTATTCCACTTATCGACGCTCAGCCAGAGTTTGCCTTGCTTGGCGTCCCAGAAGAGATTGAAGTACCCGGGGAGCGTTTCCGCACTGGCGGTCTTCGCGGCGATAGTCGGCAGCTTCGGAGCTTCGTCGCCGGCTACGGTGTTCGGTGCCGTGACGCTCGCCCCACAGAACCCGGCGAGCAGCATGAGATAGCGCAACGCGTTCAGCATTTACGGAGCCTCCGAAACCAGCGAATGCTTTATAACACAAGGCCGTCAGCGCGTGCGCAAGGGCCCTCTGCTATACTTTTCAAGTACCCATTCAGGGCATTTATCCGTGAAAAAACTCCGCATCTCCATCGTGCAGTATCTCAACACCGCTCCGCTCGTTTGGGGCTTCACGCACGGCCCGCTCGCCGAAAAATATGAACTGTCCTTCACCGTGCCCTCGCAATGCGCCGAGGCTTTGCGCGCCGACGAAGCCGACATCGCCATCATTCCCGCCATCGAATACCAGCGCATCCCCGGCCTCGTAATGCTGCCGGATTTGGCTATCGCTTCCAAACGCCAGGTCCGCAGCCTCCTGCTCGTGGCCAAAAAGCCCATCGCCGAGGTCCGCAGCATCGCTCTGGACCGCAGTTCCCGCAGCACCCAGGCGCTCACCCGCATTCTATGCGCCGATAGCTGGCACATCGCGCCGCAATTTTTTGAAGCCGCGCCGGATTTGCCCGCGATGCTCGCCCAGGCCGACGCCGCCCTGCTGATTGGCGATCCCGCGTTGCGCCTGGCCATACACTTGGAAGGCCAATCGCGCCGCGATGAAAATAATGTCCTGGTTTGCAACGCGGATGCCGCGGGATTCTCCGGCGCCGGAGCATTGCACGTTTACGATATGGTGGAAGAGTGGCAACGCAGCACGGGATTGCCCGCCGTCCTGGCGATTTGGGCCGCGCGCGAGGGTGTGGTCACCGGCGAGCTACTGCGCGATTTCAGCGTCTCTCGCGATTTTGGGATGTCGCACCTCGCCGAGATCGCCGAAATAGCCGCGCGCGAATTACAATTGCCCGCGCCGGCTCTGGCGGCTTATCTGCGCCGCAACATCGATTACTCGTTGGATGCTGACAATCGCCGGGGCTTGGAACATTTTTTTGCGCGCTCCGCGGCACTGGGTTTAATCGCCGAAAATCGCTCGATCGCCTGGGCCGAGGCTCCCGGTTCGTCACGCCGAACAACGCAAATTGCATCGGAAATCGCGAGGTAGAACCAAGTGGGACTGACCAAACAAGCCGCCATCGACATGCTGGCCTCCGACGACCTGGTAGGCATCGGCATGGAAGCGCATGCCCTGCGCATGCAGAAAAACGATCCGCGCATCGTCACCTACCAAATCGACCGTAACATCAACTACACCAATTTCTGCACCGAATACTGCTCCTTCTGCGCCTTTTATCGCCCCATCGGCGCGAAAGACGGCTACATCCTGCAGTTCGAGGAAATTTACAAGAAAATCGAAGAGATGCTCCCGCTTGGCGGCACCGGCGTCCTGCTACAGGGCGGGCTGCACCCGGATTTGCAAATCGACTATTACGAAAACCTGCTGCGCTCCCTGAAAACCCGATTTCCGCAGGTGCATCTGCACTGCTTTTCCGCGCCGGAAATTCTCTGCATCGCCGAAGTCAGCGAGCTCAGCGTCGAGGACACCATCCGCCGCCTCATGGACGCTGGCCTGCAATCCATCCCCGGCGGCGGCGCGGAAATCCTCGACGACGAAATTCGCGGCAAAATCGCCCGCCTCAAATGCACCAGCGACGACTGGGAATCCGTCCACCGCATTGCCCACAAACTGGGCCTGCGCACCACCGCCACCATGATGTTCGGCTGCGGCGAAGAACTCGCGCACCGCGTCAATCACTTCGAACGCATCCGCCGCATCCAGGAAGACACCGGCGGCTTTACGGCCTTCATCCCCTGGATGTTCGCCCCGGAGAATACCCCGCTCGGAAAAAAAGTTCAGGAAGCCACTGCCGTCGATTACCTAAAGACTTTGGCCGTCAGCCGCCTGTACCTCGACAACATCGACCACATTCAGTCCAGCTGGCTCACTCCCGGAATAAAAGTCTGTCAGATTGGTTTGCAGTTCGGTGCCGACGACGTGGGCAGCATCCTGATCGAAGAAAACGTCGTGTTCGCCGCCGGCGTAAAGAACCGCACCAACGAAGGCGAACTGCGCCGCATCATTTCCGATGCCGGCTTCATCCCCGCACAGCGCGACACCCTCTACCGCTCCTATGTCCTGAAGTAGGTGGCCTGGCCGTTTGCAGGATTGCCGCTCACAGTTTTTCTTTTTTTGGAGTCGCCCGAAGATAGATCTCCACTTCAATCCCATCTTCCAGGTCCAAATCCTCCAGCGGATACAAAATCCCGCTGCGATACCGCGCGCGGACCTTGCGCGGTATTCCGGAAGTGTCCGGTTTGGGCGCAGGCTTGAGAGCTGGTTTCGCCACGGCTGCAGCCTTAGATTCCGCGGTTGCAGCCCCCGCGACGCCGGAGGAAGAAACGCTCTTCACCGCTGTCGGCGCGCCTGTCGCCGCCGCTGCGGGCTTTCCGGCGCTCTCGTCCATCGCCTCGTTGGCCAGCGCATCGGCCTCCTGGTTCTGCTCCCGGTATACATGGTGAATCGCAAAGTGTTCGAACGTCGCGGACATTTTCTTGGCCCGCTCAAATAACGGCCGCAAATCCTCGCTCTTCACCTTGTACTGCCCGCGCATCTGCTTCACCAGCAGCTCTGAATCGCTCTCAATCTGCAGCGTCCGGATGCCATGCGCCTGAGCGTAATCCAGCGCGGCAATTAACCCGTAATACTCCGCCACGTTGTTGGTAGTCCGCCCGATATATTTTTTGAGTTTGGCGATAATCTCGCCCTTGGCGTCGCGAATCACCACGCCATAAGACGCCGGGCCGGGATTGCCCCGCGAACCGCCATCAATGTTCGCGCGATGTCCAGCCGTCTTCGCCGCGGGCGCGGCGTCCGCCGGAAACAGGCCGGCGCCGACAGGTGGTTTGCTTGGGCGCGCCATCAGGAATTGGTCTGCACGGGATTTGCAGCATCCGAAGACGTCGCGGGCGGCACAATTGGCTCGAGGGTGTACAAAATCAATCCGCAACTCTCGCAGCGGAAAACCTCTTCATTCTCTTCCCGCCGCAATTCCTCCGCGATATGCGGCAAGACGCGCATCCCGCAACCCCGGCACTGCCCATCCCTGGCCTCAGCCACCGCCGTCCCGGTGTGCCGCTTGGCGATCCGGTCATACAGCGTGCGAAACTCCTCCGGAACCGGTTCCAGCGCCTTGGCGCGCTCCGCCATCACCACTTCCAACTGCTTCTTCTTCTCAATGTGCAGCGCTTGAATCCGTTTCCGCTCGGCATTCACCGCTTGCTCGGATTCGCGCAAATCCGCTTCCGCCTTGCGCACTCTCCGCTCCGCCTCTTCGCCAGCCACCATCGCCGTCAGCTGCCGGTCCTCCGCCGACGCCATTTCCGCTTCGGCGTTGGCTATTTCGTGCTGCAGCGCTTTATAAGCCTCATTGGTTTTCACCGCCCCGCTCTGGTCGCGGTATTTCTTGGCGCGGTCTTTCCACTGCTGCACGTCAAACTCTATTTTCTTCCGCTCGCTGACGTCGTGCGCCAGCGTTTCCTTGGCCGACGCCAGCGCCGCCTTCGCACCGGCCAGCTTGGCGTCGGCTTCCTGCACGCGCTTCGGAAAGGTATCCAGCTCCGCGCGAATGGCGGCAGCCTGATGGTCGACTCGTTGCAATTCCACTAGACGGGGTATGACCGGATGCATCGGACAGCGATACTACCACACGGCAAGGGTGCCGGCCCGCGTCGCGCCTTATTCCCGGACCTCGACGCCCGAAGCCTTACTGAACGAGGACTCACTGAACCAAAACTTACTGAACTTCGGAGACCTGCATACTCTGGTCGATCGCCAAATTAGGATAACGAATCGTCGACCCCGCCGGCGCCGGTTCATGTCGTGCCGTCACCGTAAAATCCTGCCCGGATGCACAGCTAATCGCGTACACATACCCATCGCGCCCCGGTTTCGCCATCGCCAGCGACTGCGAGGACACCAGCTCGTCCAGGCTCACGCAATTGCTGTTTAACGCCATGTATCCACGCTCTGCCTGCGCAATCTGCAGCAAATCTCCGCGCACTCCAGTCAGGCTGATCGCCTGCGTCGGCGCCGTTCCCTGGTCCGTCACCGGTAAGTGTTTCCCGTAAAAATAGTACACCCCGAAAGCCACACCCACTACCACCAGCAATCCAGCAATTCCGCGCATGATTGCAGTTTGCCGCCTTGCCGCTCTGCTTTCAATGACTCACATATATCGCGTGTAGTAACACGAAACAGGGCCTTGCCGAGACAAGCCTGGGTAGTTATGCAGGGCACAAGCCTCCGGATTTTCGGTTGACTCTTCCCGCCCCCTCCAGTAACTAAGATAGGTAAGGCTTCTTCAGGAGAGTCCGCGATGAACACCAAGTCCCCGTACGTTATGGGTGTGGCATTCCTGCTGTCCTTTTCCTTGGCCGTTCCTCTCGAGCTATCCTCCGCGCCGCAAACCGCGGGCCAGCGCGCCGGCGAAGTCTCTCGCGTAATTCCTGCCGTCAATATCGCGCGTGGCGGAAAAACCATCACCGCTTCCGCGAAATCCGTGGTCGATTGGCAGGATCAGATCAACACCCTCGCTAACGCTCGCGCTCGCGTTGGTCTCGATGACGGCTCGGTCCTCAACGTCGGTTCGGACTCCTCCATGCGCGTCGTCAAGCACGATGCGGCTGCCCAGCAGACCGAACTGGAACTCACCTACGGCAAGCTTCGCACCCAGGCGCAAAAAATCTCCCGTCCCGATGGCAAATTTGAAGTCCGCACTCCGGCTGGCGTCGCCGGCGTCGTGGGCACCGATTTCTATGCGGATTTCGACAAGCAAGTGGGGGTCATGAACGTCGTCGTTTTCGACGGCTTTGTCCGCGTCTGCAATCTCGCTGGCGTTTGCGTGGTCGTCAAAGCCGGCCAAATGACCAACCTGCGCACCAACGATAGCTCCCCGCCGCCCGCGCCGGTGCAGGCTACACTCTCCATTCTTACCAGCGCCACTACCGATACCGACAACGGCGGCAACCTCGGCCTTGTGGCTGGCAACGCCCATCACATCAGCACCGGCACCGCCGTCATCATCGGCGTAATCGCCGCCATCCCCGCCATCGTCGTCCCCATCGTCACCTCTCACGGCAAAGGCACCCCCGCCGCCGCCCCCAATTGCAAGAACGACCCCGCCCTCCCGCAATGCATCTCCGGCTAGTCGCGGACGTAGTCGTCACGCACCATTCACACCTGACCGTTCACGCGTCTCTGTAGCGACGCCCTTCAGGGCGTCATCCGGCAACGTCGTTACCGGCTTGGTCGGGCCGTAAGCGATTAACCACAAACTGCGGGCCTTAGCACCGGCTGACGCGCAGTGCAACGCTATCCGCACCCCCAGCGTCTTACTAGAGTGAAACAGTTGCCTGCGACCGTTTGTACCCCTAGGACCGCTATCGTACACTGAACCTTCCGCAGACTTGCCTGAAGCCAAGTGAGGGACCCCTTTGAGTAGCTTGAAAATGCACCAAACGATTTCCTATTTCGCCGTCGTCGCAACACTCGTCGGTCTGACACTCGCAGCGCCAAACCCCGCCAGCGCCGCCCCGCCAGACAATCCCGCAAAGCGCTCCCCATTGCTCGCCGCCATGCAAGCGGAGCTGGAACGCTCCATGAAAACCTTTAGCACGCAAAATCCACCCGCCTATTTCATTGGCTACACCATCACCGACTCGCAACGCGTTAACGTCTCCGGCTCCAACGGCGCCCTCCTGGGCAGCGCCGAAGATCGTAATCGCTGGCTTGAGGTCTCTGTCCGCGCCGGCAGCTACCAGCTTGACGACTCCCACAAAGTCGGCGACAAGGAAATGCCCAACGGCGGTCCCGGCTCCCCCGTCCCCATCGACGACGATGCGCAAGTCATCCGCCGCGCCATCTGGCTCGAAACCGACAAGCAATATCGCGCTGCCGAACAGGCCTTCATCAAAATTAAAACCGGCAAGGAAGTAAAGGTGGAAACCGCCGAGGGCCAGGCCCCGGATTTTTCTCGCGAACAGCCTCACGTCTCCATTGGCCCACAAGTCTCCATGACCCTCGACCGCAAACCCTGGGAGGACAGAGTTCGCGCCTACACCAAGTCCTTTCGGGATTCTGCCGCGGTCATCAACTCCATCGTCACCTTCACCGCCCAGGCCGACAACGATTTCCAGGTCACCAGCGAAGGCACGCAACTGCAATTCGGACAAATCCGCTACCGCCTCGAACTTTTCATTCAAGGCAAAGCCCCTGACGGCATGGACATCAACCGCTACTACAACTTCGACTGGGTCAATCCCTCCGAGGCTCCCGACGACCAAGCTGTCTACGCCGCTGAAGCCACCATGCGTAAGGAGTTGGAAGGCCTGGTCGCGGCTCCTCTAAATGAGCCTAGCGTCGGCCCAGCCTTGCTCACCGGCCGCGCCGCCGCCGTATTCTTCCACGAAGTTTTCGGCCACCGCGCCGAAGGCCACCGCCAGAAAGACGCCTCCGAAGGCCAGACCTTCGCCAAAAAAGTCGGCGAACCGATCCTGCCCACTTTCCTCACCGTCGTTGATGACACCACCAGGAAAAAACTTGGCAATCAGGATTTGCTGGGTTACTACCAATTTGATGACGAAGGCGTCCCCGCGCAGTCCGTCACCCTCGTCGACCACGGCGTACTGAAGGCCTTTGAAATGTCCCGCTCCCCGCTCATCGGCTTTCCCACCTCCAATGGTCACGGCCGCCGCCAACTCGGCGCCACGCCGGTCTCTCGTCAGGGCAATTTAATCGTCGAGAGCAGCAAGACCATGACCAACGCCCAGCTCAAGCAAAAACTCATCGAGCTCATCAAGCAGCAGGGTAAGCCCTACGGCTTGCTCATCGACGACATCGCCGGCGGCTTTACCTTCACCGGCCGCGGCCAGCCACAAGCGTTCCAGGTCCTGCCTTTGGTCGTGTACAAAGTGTTTCCCGATGGACGCCCCGACGAACTGGTTCGCGGCGTAGACATCGTCGGCACGCCATTGGCCGCGCTCACAAAAATCGTAGCCACCGGCGACACGCCCGAAGTTTTCAACGGTTATTGCGGCGCGGAGTCCGGCTCCGTCCCCGTCTCCGCCGCCTCTCCCGCCATCCTGACCAGCGAACTCGAAGTCCAGAAAAAGGAAAGCTCCACGGATCGCCCGCCAATCCTCCCGGCCCCCGCGCACGACGATGCAGCGGCGAAAACCAGAGGTGCGCAGTGAACCGCGCCACCTCCCGCATCGCTTCATTTTTTCTCGGAGCCCTCTTCTCCGCCACGCTAGCTAGCACCGCGTTTGCCGAAGACCCTCAGGACAACGACCAAACCCTACATGCCATGCGCGACGAAATGAATCGCTCCAAATCGCGCCTCGCACTAACCATCCCCGGCGTTGAGCAGCCCGTCAAGCCCTATTACATCGAGTACCGCCTCCTGGACCTCGACGTCCGCGAAGTCGTCGGCGACTTCGGCGCGCTCCTCTCCTCCACCCACACCCGCTCCCGTTTCATGAACGTCTCCGCCCGAGTCGGCAATTACCAGCGCGACAGCTCGAACTTCGTCAGCGATGACGGCTTCCGCGGCTTCATCGGCCCCCAGGGTTCCGTCGGCATCGACCGGGACTACAACTCCCTCCGCCAAGACCTCTGGATCGCCACCGACCAGGCCTTCAAGGAAGCCGCCGAAACCTACTCCCGCAAACAGGCCTACCTCGGCACCCTAGCGCGCCAAACCGACATCGACGATTTCTCCCAGGCCGAGCCCCTGCATATCGTCGAACCCCTCGTCTCCCCAGACTGGACATCCCGCAATTGGGAACAGGAAGCTCGCGACTCCTCCTCCGCCCTGCGCCTTTTTCCCGAAATCTACGAAACCCGCGTCACCTACTATCTCGTCTTCGCCACCGAGTACCTGGTCACCAGCGAAGGCACGGAAATTCGCACCAATCGCTCTTTCGCCTCCGTCGAGGCCGCTGTCGGCACCCTCGCCGACGATGGCGTCCCCCTGAACCACTTTTACGCCAACTATTCCCCGCGCCCCGCTGACCTTCCCGCAGCCGATAAAGTTCGCGCCGCGCTCAACGTCACCGCCAGCGAGCTGATAGCTCTGCGTGCTGCCCCCACTGCTCAGGACTACACCGGCCCAGTGCTCTTCGAAGCTCGCGCCGCCGCCCCGCTCTTAGCCCAGGTTCTAGGCCCTGCAATCAATGGCGCCCGTCCCCCAATCTCCTTCAGTCCCGTGATGGAACAACTCCTCACCAATCTCGGCGGCAAGAGCGATTGGGTCACCCGCATCGGCGCGCGCGTCCTCCCAACCGACGTCACGCTAGTTGACGATCCCACGCTCACCGACTTCCAGGGCCACCCCCTTCTCGGCGGTTACGCCGTCGATGAAGAGGGCGTCCACGCCCAGAAAGTTATCTTGGTAAAGAACGGCATCCTCAAAGGTGAACTGATGTCCCGCCGCCCCGGCCCGGATTTCGGCGCCTCCAACGGCCACGGCCGCGCCGCTTTTCTTAGCGACGCACAGCCCACCATGAGCAACTTGCTCTTCACCACCAGCGACGGCATCTCTCCCACCGAATTGAAAAAGAAGTTCCTCGACGCGTGCCGCGCCGAAAAGCTTCCCTACTGCATCGTGGTCCGCGAGATGGACAACCCCTCCATCAGCCTGCTGCACCAGGAAGAGTTCCAGGAATTGCTAGCCAGTTTCGGCGGCGGCGCAGGCACCGGCGACCGCCTCCCTCTCGTGATGTACCGCGTCTATCCCGACGACGGCCGCGAGGAACTGATCCGCGGCGCACGCCTGATCGGCGTAAACGCGCGCGCCCTGCGCAACATCTCCGCCATCGGCAACGACCCCTTCGTTTTCAATTACATGCAGAGCCAAGTCGTCGGCTTCGCAGGCACAGCCTTCGGCGCCTTTGGCTCAGCGCAAAACGGGCTCCCCGCCAGCATGGTGGCCCCGTCGTTGCTTTTCGACGAACTGGAAGTCCGCGGCGCCCGCGGCGAACCCCAGCGCCTCCCGTTACTCCCCGCCCCCCAATTGGCCGCCAAGTAGCAACGCGCCTGGGGACGCGTGAAAGGTCATGCCTGGACAAGCTGGGGCGCAGTCCCGCTTTGCCGGGCGCCCCTACAAGTGTTCCTACTGCCGCCGTTTTTTGAAGTGCCGCGCCTTTGGGAAGCAACTCTGTTCCCGCGTGCTCCGCGTAGCGGGTGTTGATATCCACAGTCGGACCCTTTCTTGAAACCTTTCCACCAAAAATCGCTCCCATTAATGAACGCATCCAAGCGAACAAGCCCATGAACGACACGACCCGACGCGCCTTTATCTTCGGAGCCGCCACCGTAGCCGCCACAGGCCTGCTGCTAGGCGTCCAGCGCTTACTTTCTCCCTCCTTCGCAGACTCGGACGGCTCCGAAGCTGGCGGTCCGGTAAAAATCACGCAATTCGCCCCGGATGGCACTCCGACGGGCATCGTCACGTTGCCAAAGGTTCGCAAGCCCCTGGAGGCCTGGAAAAAGCAACTGACTCCCTTACAATTCGAGGTTACCCGGCAAGCCGGCACCGAATGGGCCTTCTCCGGCTCCCTAGACAAGCAGTACGCCCCCGGCCTCTACCGCTGCATCGACTGCGACAACGCCCTCTTCGATTCCCACGCCAAATTCGACTCCGGAACTGGCTGGCCCAGCTTCTGGGCCCCCATAGCGCCAGAAAACGTCTACGAAAAGCACTCTGTCTCCTTCGGCACCTTCCTGCGTGAAGTAAAGTGCACCCTCTGCGACGCCCACCTGGGCCACGTCTTCGCCGACGGCCCCAAACCCACCGGCCTCCGCTATTGCATGAACTCCGCCGCCCTACACTTCCTCCCCTTGTGACTATCGAGTATCGGCCGCCTTCTGAGGGAAGCCTTTGGACTTTGCCGCGCCGCAATTCCATCGCAGTTGAGGTAGTCTAAGCGGGCCAAATGCTGGTCTCTCAACACCACGAAATGGCTCGCGAGAAAAAGCGCGCCGCGCTGCTCAGCGTGGGCTCGGCCATCCTGCTGGTCTTCCTGAAGAGTTTCTTGGTTCTGCGCACCGGCAGCTTGGGCGTCTTGTCCGAGGCCCTGCACTCCTCGCTGGACCTGCTCGCCGCCCTGATCACCTTTCTCTCTGTCCGCGTCTCCGACCAGCCCGCCGACGAGCGCCATCCCTACGGTCACGGCAAGTTTGAGAATTTTTCCGCCTTCGTGGAAACTGCGCTGCTGCTGATGACCGCGCTTTATATCATTTACGAAGCCTTTAACCGCCTGTTCTTCCATCACGTACACATTCAACCGAGCGTCACTGCCATCCTAGTCCTGTTCGTCGCCTTGGCCATCGACATCACTCGCTCGCGCGCCCTCTCGCACACCGCCAAGAAATACGCCAGCGAAGCCTTGGAAGCCGACGCCCTGCACTTCTCCACCGACGTCTGGAGCACCATGGTAGTTATTGCCGGAATCGGCCTGGTCTGGGCCGGCGAAGCCTGGAATCTGCCGGCACTGATCTACGCCGACACCGTCGCTGGTCTGATGGTCGCGGCCGTAATCCTGTGGGTGGGTTCGCGCCTCGGCAAGCGCACCCTGGACGCCCTGCTCGACGTCGCCCCGCAGGGCTTGCAGCAGACCATCGCCCGCGCCGTGGCCGGCATGGACGGCGTCCTAGACGTAGACCGCATACGCGTGCGCCGCGCCGGCAACCGTCACTTCGTCGACGCCACGGTCAGCGTCGCGCGCACCGCCAGCCTCGAGCAGGTCCACGCCCTCAGCGACGCCATCGAAAAACGCATCGGCGAAATCGTGCCCGCGGACGTCATGGTCCACGCCGAGCCGCGCGCGCCGCAGGGCGAGCACCTCTTCGAGGCCATCCGCGCTATGTCCCAAAAACGCGGCCTGGCCATCCATGACATCACCGCCCTACAGCAGGACGGCAAGCTCTTCGTCGAGCTGCACCTAGAAGTCGACGAGCAACTCAGCCTGCGCGACGCCCACCGTAAGGCCACCGAACTCGAGGACGACATCCGCGAATTGCGCGGCGACCCCATGGAAGTGACCATCCACATCGAGCCGCTCGGCCACCACATCGCCACGCCGGACGCCGGCGCCGGGGAAATGAAACAGCTCTCCCGCGCCATCGAAGCCTTCACCAACAATCTAGCTTCCGAGTATCACGAACTCCAGAACTGCCATGACGTCCGTGTGCGCCAGGTCGAGCACCGCATCGTGGTCACCTGTCACTGCATCATGAACAGCAACCTGCCCATTACGCAGGTCCACGACGTAACCGCCGCCCTTGAGGATCGCGTGAAGGAGCATTTCCCGCAAATTTATCGTGTCACGATACATCCCGAACCACCCGAAGAGCGCTAGTTCGCACCGGTCCAGGTTTTTGTAGGCCGCAGCACGCTGCGCCCCTGCCTTGCCCGGACCTGAGATTGGATTTAGTTTCTCTGCCCTGAGGAAAACCACGAACACTGCAACGCCGCGCGTGCAGCTGCTTTCTCGTACGGCTTCCCGAACAGCGTCGCTCCACACGCCAGCACTATCGGATAACACTCCAGCACATACCGCGGCTCGGGGGTTTCTAGCGTTGTGATAAAAACGGTTCGTAGCAAGGCAAAGATGGCAAGCGTCAGCACCACCGGACGCACCGCGCGGTTCCAATGCCATAACCGCCAAGCCCCGCAAATGCCGAGAATCACATAAAAAATATTCAGAAAGAAAAATCCCACTGTCGTCAATTGGTCCGCGCGATCGTCGTACCAGTTCTGTTTCAGGGGAAACACGGTACCGGATACCGGCAGTAGCTCGATGCGCGGCGTAAACCATAGGGTGAACGCACGAGCGGTAGGTAAATACGCATACGTCCGTAGGGGATGCCGGGCCGTGCGCTCTCTCGCCAATTGTCCAAACGCCGCGTCCTCCTGCGGTGTAATCGTCAAATCGTCGTTGTACTGCTCCAGAATCTCCGCCACGCGCGTTTTTTCTTCTGCGGTATCAAACGCTCGTGCCGGAATGGTCTCGATCTCGATGGCCTCGCCGTTCAGTTTCCACGAAACCTGATACGCGTCGCGCACGCGAAACAGCCAGGTTTTTTCCCACGCCATAAAGCCCTTGGGCACCAGCTCGCTGGGAAGGTTAGAGTTTTTCGGAGCCAGGAATTGCACTTCGTGCAAAGTGATGGCGTTACGCACCGCCCACGGCAGCAGCGGCAGCACGCAAGCCAGTCCGCTAAAGATAACGATGCGCAGCCAGGCGCGAAACTTGCGGTGCGGCCACAGAACGGCCGCCGTGCCCATCCACGCCGCCATGAGCAGCAGCGGCGTCTCTGGCCGCAGCAACGTGCCCACGCCGATAATCAGGCCCGCGCAAATCGCCGGTAACCGATAGTCGGGACCCCAGTCCCACGGGCGCAGCGCCTTGGGAAACACAAGTTCATAACTGTTTCCCAGCAACAAGGATACGAAGAGCAGCGCTATGGTCGTGAACAACACCGCCAAGGTTTCGGTCAATAGCGTCGCGCAATAGTTGGCGATAAACGGGCATAATGCCGCCAGCCACAACCCCGCGCGGAACACAGGCCAAACCCGCGCAGTGCCATCCACCGTCACCAGTAAGGCCACGCCCAGCGCGGCAATCACCACGCAGCCCGCCAAGTCCACCAAAGCCTGGGCCAGCATCACGAAAAAGTGCGCCGCCGCCCCAATCTTTCCCGTCAGCAGGTAAATCAGCACTAGGAACGCCGGATACCCCGGCATGCGCATATCCACCGGCGTGATGGCCCCATCCACATTCATGGCATACACATGATGCTGCAGCCAATTCGTCGCCATCTGTTCGTACAGCACGGTGTCGCCGGAAGTGGCGGGAAATTTCAGGATAAACAGCAGCCGCAAGCCGAGTCCGGCCAGCAGCGCGACGATACAGTTAACCCAAGGGCTAGAGAAAACTCGCTTCATCGATAGCACGCATCTTACAATGAAGTACCAGCGATTCAGCACGCCAGTCCTCTGGCGACGGAGAACGGCCAGCACTTCGGCCGTTGCAGGAGTTCATGAAGGAACGCAGGCCAATCTTTTACGATGAAGAACGGGTCCGCTGGCGCCGCACGCGCCGCGTACTGGAAATTTCCGCGGTGGCGTTGACGCTGCTGCTGGCCTACTTCTTCGTCACCATCGCTGTCAGCGTGGAACTGCCCGCGGGTTTGCTGCCCAGCACCAACCCGGGTCTGCATGCCCTGAAATTGAAGAAAAAGCCCGCGCCCGTGCGCGAAGGCCGCCAGCGCCGCGTCTCTCATCTAGGCACTGTGCCGGCCACCTACGATCCCCTGCGGGCCGCATTTTTCGTCAGCTGGGATCCCAACAGCCTTGCTTCGCTGAGAAAACACTACAAAGAGCTGGACCTGCTGCTCCCCGAACAGTTGCACGCCGTCACGCCCGATGGCGCCATCACTATCGTGGATTACGAGCATGGACAACGCACCGCCAAATGCACGCCGGCCGAAGCCGTGGCCATCTTGAAAGACGACAAGCTCCACCAATGGATGAAATCCACGTTCGTGGACCAGCCCGCCATCCCCATGATTGGCTTGCTGAACAACTACGATGGCGTCAGCTGGCACATCAAGGAAATGGCCGAAATGCTCGGCAGCGCCGCGGCGCGCCACAAACTATCGCAGGACCTGGTGCAATTCGCCCAGCAAGCGCACGAAGCCGGCGTGCTCGTGGACTTTGAGGAAGTTCCCGACGCCAGCCAAAAGAACTATCGGGAATTTGCCGCCGAACTGGCCTCCGGCATGCACGCCGCCAGCTTGAAACTAATGATCGCGCTCCCCGCCCGTGACGACGCCTACGATTACGAATTTTTCGGTAAGCAAGCCGACGCCATCGTGCTGATGAACTACGACGAGCACTGGCTCACTTCACCTCCGGGCCCCATCGCCTCGCAAGACTGGTTCGTGGAAAATTTGCGCCAAGTCCTGGAAGAAGTTCCCGCGCAAAAAATCGTAGTGACCGTCGGAAACTACGCCTATGACTGGACCGTTACCGACAAGAACAAGCCCGTCACTTCCGAAACCCTGACCATTCAGGAAGCGCTGTTGCACGCCTACGAATCGGAAGCGCCCGTTGAATTCGATGCGGCGTCTCTAAACCCGCACTACTCCTACTCCGACGAGCAAAATCACATCCACCAGGTATGGATGCTCGACGCCGTCACGGCCTACAACCAGTTGCGCGCCAGCGAGCGCCTCGGTGTGCAAGGCACCGCCATGTGGCGCCTGGGCTCGGCGGACACTTCCGTCTGGCCCATCTGGGACGCCACGCGTCCAGACGACGCCGCACGCAACAAACTCACCGATCTGCCACCCGGTCCAGACCTGATCCTCGAAGGCAGCGGCGATATCTGGCACTTTGTTGACACGCCCAAAGACGGCAAGCGCAGCTTCACCTACGATCCAAACACCGATCTCTTCACTAGCGAAAAATACGACGCCTACCCGCGCTCCTACAACATCGACCAAATCGGCGCGGCCAACAAAAAAATCGCCCTCACCTTCGATGACGGTCCGGACCCGCGCTGGACCCCGAAAATCCTAGACATCCTGAAGCGCGAGCAGGTACCAGCCACATTTTTCGTGATCGGCCTCGACGGCAACCAATATCCCGAGCTACTCCGCCGCGAATACGCCGAAGGCCACGAAATCGGCAATCACACTTACACCCATCCGGCCTGGGACGAAATTTCCAAGACCCAAGCACGCTGGGAACTGAACCTCACACAGCGCTTAATCGAAAGCACCCTGGGCGTAAAAACAATTCTGTTCCGTCCGCCGTACGGCATCGACCACCAGCCGGAGTATGCGGAAGAAGTTTCCCAGCTGCCATTCGCACAAGACATGGGCTACCTGATCATCGGCCAGAAAATCGATCCCCACGACTGGCAACTGGTCAACGGCAAGCCTAACCCGGCGCAAGAAATCGTCGATCAGGTGTTGCAGCAGGCCAACGACGGCAACATTATTCTGTTTCATGATGGCGGCGGCGACCGCACGCAAACCATCGCCGCGTTGCCGCAAGTGATCGATACTCTGCGCGCGCGCGGCTATTCCTTCGTTTCCGTTCCCGACTTGCTGGGCAAGACTCGCGCCCAGGTGATGCTCCCGCTTTCCTCGCAGGAACAACTGGAGGCCCGTGCGGATGGCTTTATTTTTGGCATCTATCACTGGTTCCGGGTGGGCATCGCCACCGTGTTTATGGCCGGCATCGTGCTGGTCAGCGGCCGCGCGCTCGTCATTGGCATCCTGGCGCTCATCGAAAAGTGCCGCCCCGACCACCATATCCTTTCCGATCCGCCGCCCACCGTCAGCGTGCTCATTCCCGCGCACGACGAAGAAAGCGTTATCGTGCAAACGGTGAATTCCGTGCTGGCTTCGGATTTTGCGGAGCTGCACGTCATCGTCATCGACGATGGTTCCACCGATAAGACCGGCGACCTCCTCGATGAACATTTCGGGCGCGAGCCGCGCGTGCACATCATTCACCAGGTGAATCGCGGCAAGCCCGCCGCGCTAAGCGCCGGCATCGCCAGCGCGGACAGCGAAATTGTGGTCACCATCGACGCCGACACGGAAATCGAGCCGGACGCCATCAGCAAGCTGGTGCGTCATTTTTCCGATCCGCGAGTGGGCGCGGTGGCCGGCAACGTCAAGGTTGGCAACCGTTCGCGCTGGCTCACGCGCTGGCAAGCCCTTGAATACATCACTAGCCAGAACATGGAGAAGCGCGCCTTCGATTTGCTGAATTGCATAACCGTGGTGCCCGGCGCGCTCGGCGCCTGGCGCAGAAAGGCAGTGGAAGCCGCGGGCGGCATCACCGCGGACACCGTGGCCGAAGACGCCGACCTGACCATCGCCATCCGCCGCCTCGGCTGGCGCATTAGCTACGATGAAGAAGCCATCGCCTGGACCGAAGCTCCCGAAACGCCTGGCGTGCTGATTCGCCAGCGCTTCCGCTGGACCTTCGGCACCCTGCAATCGTTCTGGAAGCACAAAGACACGCTGTTCCGCCCAAAATATGGAACGCTGGGCTGGGTGGCGCTCCCGAACATTTTTCTCTTTCAGGTTTTGCTTCCGCTGATTTCTCCCATCATCGATCTGTTGTTCCTCGGCGCGGTCGTCCTCTGGGCTCTGGAAAAATGGCATTTCCCGTACATTCCGCAGATACATTCATCCACGGGCGACCTGCTGCGCTCCGTTTTGTTCTTCATCGGGTTTTTGTTGATCGACGTGCTGACCTGCGTGATCGCCTTCGCCCTGGAACGCGATGAAGACTGGACCCTGCTCGTGCCCGTGCTCTTGCAGCGCTTCTACTATCGCCAACTCATGTATGTGGTGCTGTTCCGCTCCGTGAAGGAAGCGGTGAGCGGCCGCCCGGTTGGCTGGCACGGCGTGGGCACGGAAACGCCGGTGCCGCAGCGGCAGCGGACCGCGCCCGCGGAGTCGTGAGCATTTCGGTGAGCGTTGTGCTTGCTGCACTCAGCGCCGGCGTTTGGGTGTATCTGTTTTTCTTTCGCGGTACGTTCTGTCGTCTCACAGATTTCGACGACGATCGCCGCGCCATTTCCCCAGAGCAAAAATTCCCACGCGTCTGCGCCATCGTCCCGGCGCGCAACGAAGCGCCCACCGTCGCCGCAACGGTAATCTCGCTTCTGCAACAGGATTACCCCGGAGCGTTTTCTGTCGCGGTCGTCGATGACCACAGCGAGGACGGCACCGCGCAGGTTGCCAGGGCAGCCGCCGCGCAACATACAAGCGCCAGCGGTAACGTCAACCGCTTCGCCTGCTATTCCGCCGAACCTCTGCAGACCGGCTGGACCGGCAAGGTCTGGGCCCTAAACGAAGGCGTCCGCTGCGTTTCCGCCGAAACCGGACAACACAGCGAACCAATCGAATTTTTCTGGTTCACCGACGCCGACATTCAGCACTCACCCGATACGCTGCGCCGCCTAGTCTCCCGCGCCGAAACCGATCGTCTCGATCTGGCGTCCCTGATGGTCCTGCTGCGCGCCCGCACCCTGCCCGAAAAATTGCTGATCCCCGCGTTCGTTTATTTTTTCTTGCAGCTCTACCCGCCGCGCTGGATTGCCAATCCCAACTCGCGCACCGCCGGAGCCGCAGGCGGCTGCCTCCTGATTCGCAGTAGTGCCTTGCAGCGCATCGGCGGCCTGGCCGCGATTCGCGACGCCCTCATCGATGACTGCACTCTGGCTCGCGCGGTAAAAAGCGCCGGCGGCCGCCTCTGGATGGGCGTAACACGCTCCAGCGCCAGCCTGCGCGATTACCGCAGCTTCGCCGAAATTCGCGACATGATCGCGCGCACCGCGTTCACGCAACTCCGCTATTCTGCTGCGCTGCTATTGCTCACGATTGTTGCGCTGTTTCTGACCTACATCGCACCTGTGGCGTTACTCTTCGCGGGCACGCCCGTCTCACGCATACTCGGCATACTTTCCTGCGTCTTGATGGCCGCGTCGTTTCTCCCCACCATTCGCTACTATCGTTTGTCCCCCGGATGGGTGCTGCTACTGCCACTGGCGGCCGTATTTTACGCGCAGGCTACGCTAATGAGCGCCCTCCGTTTCTGGCTCGGCCACGGCGGCCAGTGGAAGGGCCGGGTGCAAGCGCCTTCCTCGTCGTAGCCGTTTTCCTAGCCACCACCGAAAGGCGAAGCCGGTGGCGGGTCAGTTTCCGATTTGCGCGTTCATCAGGAGTTGCGAGAAATTTATTGCGAGGAATGTATTACAATCCCCGCCAAAGGGAGGTCCACTGTCATGCGCCAATTTCTGGTCACGATCACGCTGGTTCTTGCTGTGGTGTTCTCGGCGCTCGCGCAAACTACCGCGCCACCCGACTTCTCCGGTACTTGGGTTCTCAACGCCGCAAAAGGCACCATTCCGAAAGACAGCACAATCAAATCCCAAACAATCGTCATTGATAACAAGAAGTCGGCTATTGTTTTCCACTACAAAACAGACGGCAAGAAATTAACGGAGACCTACACGCCAGATGGGAAGAAGCACGTCTCGCTGAACATGTCGTCAGGCCAACTGACTTCGAGCGCGAGTTGGCGCGACTCGGTGCTGGTCATCGAATCCACGCTAGATATAAAGGTCCCGAACGCCACGGTTGTCGTCACGGGCCTTAAGCCTGTCATCGATACGTGGACACTGGCGGCTGACGGTCGAACTCTCACCCACGAGGCAAACGACCACAAAGAGATTTACGTCTACGAAAAGCAATAGGCGTGGCGGTGCCAACCTTCGATCTTTAATCTCTCCAGCTTCAACTTGTGCGGGCTGTCTGCCCTGTGCCTGATAAGTTGTAGGAAATTGTCCACTTTACAAAGCCTAGCAGCAAAAACTGTGGTCTTGTGCATCGAAGTTTGTTATCCTGAGCAAAGGTACAGGGCTGTATCCCGCAGTCAAGGGAACGGCACCGGAGGCCAGCATGAGCGTTCTTCCCCACGCGGGCAGCGGCAAGATCACCGTGCCCGATTTGTTGCAGCGCAAATCTCCCGGCACGAATTCCGCAAAACAGAAAATCACTTGCCTCACCGCTTACGATTACCCTACCGCGCGCCTGCTCGATGAAGCGGGCGTGGACGTGCTGCTGGTGGGCGATTCGCTGGGCATGGTGGTGCTGGGCCACGAGA
>Ga0209040_10000412_pt1 | contig 32749 bp, 32 predicted proteins | sample BogFormECP12_OM3_FD_188240 | JGI IMG/M metagenome (GOLD analysis project Ga0209040, IMG submission 188240) | Bog forest soil microbial communities from Calvert Island, British Columbia, Canada - ECP12_OM3 (SPAdes) (version 2) | ecosystem: Environmental > Aquatic > Freshwater > Wetlands > Bog ... | reverse complement strand
CGGGGAACCCGTTTTTCGCCGAGGAGATGGTGCGCGAGTTGGTCCAGCGCGGAGCGCTGGCCGGCGAGCGCGGCGGTTACGTCTGTCGGGTGGATGTCGACGAGCTGAGCGTGCCGGCCACGGTGCAGGCGGCCATCGCGGCGCGCATCGACCGCCTGAACACTCCGGCCAAGCACACGTTGAACGCCGCGTCGGTGATCGGAGCCCGCTTTGGGGCGGAGTTGCTGGCCGCGCTGGGCATCGATGCGGTGGTCGACGAGTTGCTCCGTGTCGAGTTGATCGATCAGGTGCGGTTCACCCCGAGCGCCGAGTACGCCTTCCGCCATCCGCTGATCCGCGCGGTGGCCTATGAATCGCAGCTGAATTCCGATCGCGCCGAGTGGCACCGGCGGCTGGCCGCCGCGATCCAAGAGTGTGAGCCGGGGTCGGTGGAGGAGAACGCGGCGCTGATCGCCGAGCATCTACAGGCCGCCGGCGAAGTGGCCGAGTCTTGCCGCTGGCACCTGCGCGCAGCGGAATGGCTTCGGCCTCGCGATCTTCCCGCCGCACGCGCACGATGGGAGAACGCACGACGCATCGCCGATGAGCTACCCGATGACCACCACGACGTCATCGCCATGCGAATCGCGCCACGCACCATGCTGATTTCGACGACGCTCTACGTAGGCAGTGATGCAGACATCGACGAGCGTTACCGCGAGTTTCGTGACCTGACAACGCAAACTGGTGATCTGACGTCCCTGGCGATTGCCACCGCCGGACTCATCTTTTCGTTCGCCGTCAACGACAACCGCGTTCCCGAGGCTGCGGCGCTGGCGTCGGAGCTGGAGGATATGGTCAGTCACGTTGACTGCGATGCCGAGACCATGAGCATCATCCTCAATGCGGTGGCATTTGTACGATTCGCAAATTGCGAATTCGATGCCGCGCTCAAGGTTATCGATGCGATACACGCACTTTCTACGGACGTACCGGTAGTCGAACTTATCTCGGCAAACGCGCTTCTTGGTGCCATCGAGACGTGCGCCGGCCGCTACGAGCAGGGCAGACGGCGCCTCCGAGAGGAACTCGAGCACGCGCACGCGCTCCAATCCGTCCGCTACACGTCTATTCTGATCTACTTCATCGTGACGACGGCGCTGGGCGTGGACCAGGCTGATGAGACGGTCGACCACGTGCGCGAGGCGTTGCGGCGTGCTGAATCGTTCGGTGACACCACCGGGATCATCCTCGCGCAATTGGCCTGCGGCAAAGTGTTGCTGCGACTGGAGGATGCGGCGCTCAACGAGGCGATCGACGTGCTTCACAAGGCCCACGCGAACATGCGGAAGCTCAAGAGCCTGACCATCGCGCTGCCGGCCGTCGGCGCCGACCTGGCGATCGACGCTGCCCGCCACGGGCGAATTGACGAAGCGATCGACGAACTTCATGCGACGTTTGCGTTACACATGGCTGGTGGCTCCCGCGTCTTCGTCGGTTGCGCCGGTGAGGTACTGGTCGGCCTTCTCATCGAGCGGGGATCCACCGACGACCTCACTGAGGCACACCGAATCGTTGATCACTGGCAGGACCGTCGGCCTGGCATTCCGGCACTGGATCTGTGGTGGCTGAAATCGAGGGCGCTGTTGGCGAAGATGGAGGGCGACTCGGCGGCCTACGCCGAGCTCGCCACGCAGTACCTTGACCTGTGCGAGAAGCTCGACGCTCGCGGGCGACTCGATGAGGCGCGCCAAATGGTCAATCGAATCGTCTGAGCGACGGGTCGCGGCGTATGGCTGGCACATGCGCGCCGGCGCATGGTCAACCAACCGTGACATCGGCGCGGCACGCGCCAGTTGGCAGCGGGCCCGCGAGGTCGCCGACCTTCTGCCGGATGATGATCCCGACCGGACGGCGATGCGCATTGCTCCGCGCACCCTCCTATGTGGCCACGCCTGGCGCGCCGGCGCCACCGGTATTGCCGACACCTGCTTCGACGAACTGCGCGAACTCTGCGGTGCGGCTGGCGACCAGATATCGTTGGTGATGGGCACATCTGGAGTGCTTGTGGCGATGACCCTTTGCCATCGACTTCACGAATTGCAATCGCTCGCACCGGATTACGTTCGCCTGCTCGAGTCAACTGGTGACCCCGCGCTGATCATGCTGCTTAACACGGTGACCTTCGCCACGTTCAAAGCAGGTGAAATCGTCCAAACCCTGCCGTTGTTCCAGCGGGCAATCGACGTGGCCGATGGCGACCCCACCTTGGGCGATTTCTTCTTCGAATCACCGCTGGCCTGGGTGACCACCCTCCGGGGTCTCGCCCGTTGCAGCCTGGGACAGTCGGGCTGGCGCGACGATCTGTCGACTGGGCTCGCGATGGCTCGCGAGGTACAGGGCGTGACCCAGGCTGCCGTCACCACGTATGGCTACACGATGGTCCTCATGAATGGCGCCATGGTGCCGGATGCGGCGGCACTGCGGCACAGCGCCGACGCGCTGCGGACCGCCGAAAGATCCGGCGATGACGTTTCGCTGGCGTGGGAGCGAGTCGGTCACGGCATCATGTTGGTTCGTCTGCATGGTGGGGACCAGGCCGCCGGTATCGATCTACTGGCGAAGGGTCGTCAACAAGCGTTCCGGCGCGGAGACCTGCTCACGGTGACGATGGCCGACATCCAGACCGCAGAATGGAATGCGCACACCGGAGACATCGACGCTGCTATCGAGATCGCCGGGGCAACAGTTGAGCACGTCTTCGACTGCGGCGAAGTGATCTTCCGGGGTCCGGCGTCGATGGTGCTGGCGGAATCACTCTTGCGCCGCGGAACCGAGCACGACCTGCTGGAAGCACAGAAAACCATCGACAGGCTCGCGGCCTGTCCGACCGACCCGGGATTCGTGCTGTATGAGCTGCCGCTGCTGCGGCTACGCGCGCTGCTGGCCCGCGCTCGCAACGACGAACAGGCATACGAAGAATTCGTGCAGCGCTATCGCGCGATGGCGAGAACGCTGGGCTTCGACGGGCATATCGCGTGGGCCGAGGCGATGCCATGAGGGGCGGCCGTTCAGTACCGCCGTCGATTGGTTACAAAAGCCCACGCAGTCAGCGGGCGCAGCTGTTCAGATGCGATGGGTGGCCGGGGTGAGGCGGGCCATCCCGCGCAGGATCCACGGTGTGCGCCTCGCCATCACCTCCACGGCGCGGTCGGAGCGACGCATCGCCGTCCGCGGTCCCGATGGCGACGGATCTCGGCTTCGAAGGGGTATTTAAGGACACCTAGGACGCCGAGAATCTTTTGAGGATTCGCAGATAGCTGGGCGTAATTCTTTGGTTGTCAACACACAACCCAACCAAGGAGTGACGCCACATGATCAACCAAATCCGCACTATCGTCCGCATCGCCGCCGGTAGCGCCTTACTGGCCGCGGGCCTCGGACTGCCCGCTGTCGGAGTCGCCAGCACAGCGAACGCCGCTGTTTGTTCGGAGCGATACAGCGACGGCAGCTACTTCTACTACTACTACTGCTAGTCAACGGGTGGGGCCGTCCGGATGAAAGCAAGAAGCGCGGGCGGCCAGTCGCCGGGCCTGCTTGATCCGCGTCAGCTCGCCTTCGTGTCGGGCCGAACGACCAGCGCCCGAAGCAGCCGACTCATTCGGCGACAAGTTCCGGGCAGTAGGCCTGGGCGCTGGCGCTGACGAAGAAAGCCGCTTCACCGGCGTCCCAGTGATCGTTGGCCTGCCGGACCTCCACTACGACATCGTCATAGGACTTGCCCTGCTGCAACTCAGTGCAAAGTTCGTGCGCCGAGTCGATCATTCCCTGCCCGTCGGTGACCTCCCTGCCCATGCCGTTGCGGATGGTTTGGAGGAATTGCGCGTCGTTCGGATCTGCATGCACGGTTGCCGCGAGGCCCGTGGCGCTCGCCAGGACCGCTGCGATGGATACAAGCACCTTCATGGGGGACCGAACCTAACTGGAAATCCAGTGAATGCTGACACGATCCTTCCATGCAGGATGTCCCCAGGCACACCGGAGAACACAACTTAGGGTCCATCGCGGGAAAGCGCGCTTCTAAGGTCGGCCATCTCAGCGAGCTGATGTTCCAGCCAGGACTGGCGCTCGCTGACGAAGTGAGGTAGTCGTCGGATACACCAGGCCCCGGTCGTGACCTCGGAAACCAGGGAGCACACATGAATAGCATCGCGTCGGATGCAGGGTCGCCGTACCCCGGCTCGAGGGATCCGACGGCGACGTCTACATGGCTGGCTTTGAGCGGGGGCCCGATCACGGACGAGGTCCTTGAGTGGCCCCCTGATTTGTTCGCCCTCACCGACGTGATCCTGGACCACACGCAAGCGTATCGTTTCGTGTTCTCCCCGCCCGGGGATGCGACATGGCCGCCTGATCGCTTCGCCAACTGGGCCGAGGCAGTTGAGGACGCCGGCCGGGATTGGAGCGGCTGGGTCGAGAATGACCAGGGCGCACTCCCTGATCTCCTCGCCCAGGAGTGGAGCACCTTTCTCGAGCACGTTGAGGTGCCTCCTGAACAGCTGGCCGAGGGTGGCAATTGGCGGATGTGTGAGGCACTGCTGACGCTTCACGCGGTCGCGGACGAGGCTTGCGCGGGGTTGGGCATCCCGCTTGGTCGGTCCAGCGCAAAGGGATGCGTCTATCGCGGTCGGGGGCGTGAACTGTTGGCCAGAACCGGATCGCTTGCTCGAATCCACCCGCACCTCGTGCGTGTGTTGCCGAAGGTCCGTACTTCGCCCAACGGGACTGCGTTAGGTTCGTTTTCGCGCTACGCCTGCGTGCAGCGTCCCGGTGCCGAGGTCCGGTGGTCCAAGATCCCCGACCGACACCGTGGCATCAATCCCCAAGCCGAGTACGCCAACGTGCTGCTACTGCCCTGGCCGCTGCGGGTGCGTGAGTCGGACTTTCACCCGGTGGAAGGCTCGGTGCGCAGGCTAACCACCGAGCCCTTCGGCTACTTCGAGTTCGCGCCGGCCGAAGGGCTCGACTTGGACCTGGTGGACCGCACGGTCCTCGCGGCCCGAGACGAGGTCGGCGGTGTCGATGTCGTGGTCTTACCGGAGAGCGCCGTCGACGAGGGTGATATCGAGGATCTCGAGGCGGTTTTGGATCGCCACGGCGTGACCATGCTCATGACCGGTGTGCGTCAGCCGGCTCCGCAACCCGGGCGACTGCCGGGCAACTGGGTGCACATCGGTGTGAGCCCAATCCTTGAAAAGCGTGCCGCGGCAACTGGTTCGGCCCGCGAACGGTGGTTTCATGTCCGCCAGAACAAGCACCACCGATGGTCGCTCGACGAATCACAGATCTTCCAGTACCACCTGGGTGGTGCCCTCCACCCGCACATCCTCTGGTGGGAAGCGATGGACGTCGCTCGCCGGACGGTGCGATTCGTTGAACTCGGAGAGGAACTGACCCTCGTCTGCCTGGTGTGTGAGGATCTCGCCCAGCACGACGATGTCGCCGAGGTCGTGCGGTCGGTTGGCCCGACGCTGGTTTTCACGCCCTTGCTCGACGGACCACAGCTGACGTCGCGCTGGGCGGCCCGGTATGCCAGCGTGCTGGCCGACGACCCCGGCTCGGCTGTCGCAACGCTGTCGGCTTACGGCATGGTGCAGCGATGCCGACCCCAGGGGCAAACTTCCTCCCCGGTGGTCGGCTTGTGGAAGGACCCCGTCCGGGGGATCCGGGAGGTTCCGCTGGAGGCTGGTGCGCAAGCCGTCTTGCTGACCATCTGCGGGGACCGCGCACTTCGACGCACCGCCGACAGTCGCCCGTCCATCGACAACTCAATTCACTACTTCGACGTGGCCGTGCACCAAATCCGCGCCGGCACTGCGCCCTCGGGATCACAACCGTTGCCGATCGACCCGCCACTGCCGCCCCCGCTCGAAGTCGAGGAGCTCACCATACTCACCGGTTGGGCCCAGGCTGTCGCGGAGACACTCGCCTACGCGCCCGATCGGGTGCTCGCTCTGCTTGCAGACGCACGCCCAGGCGGACGCTGGCGGGCCGCGCTCAAGATCGCCGAGCCAACCCCGCAACTCAGCGAAGCGATCGAGATCATCGACAAAATCGTGCGAACAAGCATGCCGCCAAGCGGCTCAACCACACTCGATGAATTAATCGCCGCGGCGGGCGAAGACCGGCCGGGCGAAACAAACCTAGCCAGGCTGGTGCGTGGAGTGCTGCGGTCAACGCTCGAGCAGCGCCGCACCCGACAAGCGAGAGAAGCCGACCGCTAAGGACAACCACGTCGCCATGGAGGTTAGCCGCGTTCGAGTTCTGTTCGGGCCTGGTCGATCTCGTCGTATGCGAACGCCACGATGGCGGAGGTCGTCATCGCGACACCCTTGCGGGCGAGCGACTGGTAGGTCTGGTCCCATACGAACAGTGCACTCATGGATAGCCCGAGCAACACCACTACGCCAACGACTGCGGCCAGCGCTGAACCCCAAGGTGCCGCATGGTGGCTCTCGCTGGTAGCCGCTACTAAGAGGAAGAAAAGGCAGAGGTAGAAAAGGGAGAAGAGGGTCCCTAACCCGCCGAGCACAAATGCCAGGGCCGCTGCGGCTGTGACGGCGCCCGGGCGCCGTCGTGCACCGTAGCCGCCGAGGGCGGGAGCGCCGTACGCCAGCGGAACAGTTACGTGCTGCGCGGGCACAACGGGGTAATGCGGTACAACGGCGTAAGCCGGCGGAGCGGCGTAACGCTGCGGCGGAACGTGATAGGGCGGGTATTGCCCTGCGTGACCGTCTTCAGGCCAGTCTATGGTTGCTTGCTGCATGGGCTGCTCGTGCCGAGCCAAATTGCGCTCGGCGGGCCTCTGATCTACAGATGACATCGTTCCTACCTCAAGGGGTTTCACATGCGAATTCGGGCGGGTTGGTCTCGGGTTGGTCACTGAAGAAGAGATTCGCAAGCTGCGCTTTGCGACTTCCCAACGAATTCTTGAAGCGAGTTACAGACCGGGGCTGGCCACCCTCGGTAGCCAGGGATGACGATCAGCCTGACCGATTCGGCGATCTGGGGTGCAAGTTCCGGCAGCGTTGATGGTTCGTGGTCAGCCAGGTATTCGGTGATCAACTCGATACCGGCGGCCACGACAAGGTGGCACATTTGGTCGGTTAGTGGCGGCAATGCGGGATCAGTTCGGCTGCGCAGGTCGCACATCGCGGGTGCTATGGCATCGACGAATTCGTGGATGGCTTCATTGCGACGGATGCGCACCCGCTGCCCCGCACCGACTGCTTCGAGGAAGAACACGCGGGCTGCGGTGGCGGCCGCACCGATCACCGCCAGGATTCTCGAAGCGTAGTGCTGGATTTCACCCGGCTCGACGCGCAGGGACCTACCGTTCGGCACGTTGAGCCCCGACTCTCTGACCACCACACCTACGGTCCGATAGGCGTCGAGGAACAGATCCTCCTTACTCGCATACAGCTCGTAGAAGGTCTTGCTGGATACGCCAGCACGTTTGGCGATGGTCAAAACGGAGGTGGTCGCGTACCCATCGGCAGCGAAGAGTTCGATTGCGGCAGCGGTGATTCGAACACGCTGGGCTTCTAGGATGTCATCGCGGGAAAGCCCATGGCGGTGGCGCGGCAGCGGTTCCGGGGAATCCCCAGCGAGCAATCGAAAGACCGCGGTGGCGATTTCCGGCTTGGTCTCGACTACCTCGCCCATCGTTGCACCGCTAACGAGCCGTCAGTCATGTTCGCCTCCCGCACCGGGACGGAACCGCACCCTGGTGCCGTAGCGTGGCGCAAGCATGATCGAGCGCCGGACGATCTTCTCGGGCTTGTCGTCGACGGCACTGAACTCGCCCTCACGGAGTAACACGTGCATGACGGTGAGCAACTCTCGCATTGAAAAGCTGGCGCCCAGACAGCGTTTGACGCCGCCGCCAAACGGAACCCATGCGTACGTCTGCGGCCGGGTGCCGAGGAATCGCTCGGGGCGGAACTCGTGCGGATGCTCGTATGTGTCGGCGTTACGGTTAATGGCGATGATATGGACGACGATTCGGGTGCCGGCATCGACGCAGTAGCCGCCGATGGGGAACGGTTTCGCCGCGACGCGGGCGGTAAAGGGCGCGGGCGGACGTACCCGCAACGTCTCGTTGATCACCGCCGTCGTGAACGCTTCCGCGCCACTCATGGCTTCTTCTTGCACACGCCGTAGCGCGTCGGGATGGTGCAGCAGCAGGTCGAAGGCCCACGCCAATGTGATTGCGGTGGTTTCGTGACCCGCCAGCATCAAAGTGATCAGATCGTCGCGAATCTCACTGTCCGACAGCTGTTCTCCGTCGTCCCTACGCGCGCACATGAGCAAAGCCAGCACGTCGAGCTGCTCTTCTAGGCGGGGATCGGTTCGCCGTTGGGCGATGAGCGGCATGACGACGTCGTCGATCTCCCGGTTGGCTCGGGCTCGAGAAGGCCACACCCGCAACGTGCCCAACTGACGCAGCGCGTAACGGACCGTCAATTGCTCTGAAACACCAAGGTTCAAGAGGCGCTCGAATGGGCGCCCCAATTGCCGCACCTCGTTGGGATCATCGACTCCAAAGATGACCTTGACGATCACGTCCAGCATCAGCGACCGAGCCGCCTGCAACATCTCGAATGGCTGGTCGACGGGCCAGCTGCGCATCGCCGCGCGGGTGGAGTTCTCAATGATCGGCACATAACTGCTCAGCGCGGCGCCATGCAGCGGAGGCGTCAAGAGCTTGCGCCGCCGAAGGTGCTCCGGCTCCTCCTGCACAAACATCGATCCCGAACCGTAAATCGCCGCCGGGGGGCCCACGCCCTCTCCCCCGAGTAGGACGTTGGCCGGAGCGGTGAAAACCTGCTTCACCAACTCCGGGTCAGACACGATCGCAACGTCACCCAGGCTGAGGATCGGCATCGTCATGATCGGCCCGTACCGACGTATCAACCGCAGCATCCGGCGCTCGCCGCCGATGAGGTAGGCAACCGCATACGCGGCGGCGAAGGCCGAACGAAGCATGCGGGGAGCGGGTAGACCAGGTGGACGGTGCAAGCCATCCGGTGCGTTCTTCGGGCGAAGTGCCGATGCTGGCACGCTGACGACTCCCCTCCGAGAATCCAGAAATGATCCGTTTCTAGTTTAGAACACCACGGCGGCCGGTGTCGGTCAAGGCCACGGGCCAGGAGGGGTAGGAGTCAGTCGTCAGTGCGAGCCCGGCAACGTTCGACGAGGATCTGGGCCAGCCGCCCCGGTTCACTGATCATCACGTCGTGACAGGTGTCGATCGGGTAGATGGCATCCACGCCGCCAAGCGCGTCGATGCTGGCGCGCTGCTGCTTTTCCGAGAGGGTCCGATCATTCAGCGTCATGACCCACGTCCGCGGCACGCCCGTTGGCACATCGCTGCGGTCGACCGGTTCCGCGAGGATCGTCATCGACTCCCGATAGAGCCGCGACATCGCGAATTGCCGCTGGGCCCGCGTCATACCGTTGCAGAACAGCAAACGAGCCGCGATGGGCAGTTTGTACGGCCTGCCCAACCTGGCGCCCCACCGAACGAACGGGGTTGCCGGTCCCCCCATCGTGTCCGCCATGGCAGCTCCTTGCGGCGGAACGAAAGCGGTCACGAAGGTGGCCTCCGCGACCCGCGCTGGGCCCAGCTTGGTCATGACGCCCGGCATGACCAGCCCTGCCGTCGAGTGCCCAGCAATGACGACGCTGTCCAGACCGGCCTGATCGATGTCACTGACAACCGAATCCACCCATTCGCGAATGGTCGCTCTACGCAGGTCGCCGGGCTTGCCTCGCCGACCGGGTAGATCGACCGCAAGCACTCGCAATTCGGGCGCAGTGCTGCGCAAGTGGGCAATTGTCAGATCCCAGCAGTCGGCGGCATGAGCTCCGCCGTGGATGAGAACCAAGTCGGGAAGCGCCATGAACGTCGACGCTACTTCAATTGTTTTGCGCAGCGACGGCAAACGGACGAAGCTTTGCCACACGCGCCCCGAGGCGCGGCAGGGTATCTACACGCAGTCTGCGCAGATCGGTGCTGCACCGCCGACGCTGCGCAATCGGCTGCGGTGCTGCACCAGATGGCAGCTCGAACAGGTGAATTCGTCGGCCCGCGCGGGAATCACCGTCACCAACAGTTCTTCACCTGACAGTTCCGCGTCGGGCAGCTCGAATAAGGCATCGTTCGCGTCGTCGTCGACGATTACCGCGGACGACTTTTGCAGGGCAGGTGCCAACTCGCGGAGAGAAGACCTGTCCACGGTTTCGACGTCGGACACGCGGCGGGCGTCGTAATCGCTAGCGGTCGACATGGGCGTTCCTTTCCTGCGGAGGGCCGGGCTAACCCACTTCGCCGTGGTCACCCGTAGCTCAGGCGGTACCCTCTCCAGGGGCAATCCACACCCGTCCACACGAAGAAATTGCACACGCGGCAATCAACAACTTCAGCGCCGGCAGCGTTGCCCATCGCTAGCGCGGCCCCGGCCCCCGGCTACGCAGCAACAGCGGCACCACCAACCAAAACACTGTAAATAGCGCTAGCGCACACGCCCCGGCGGCAAGGCCCGCGTTGCGCCCGGACACGGCCGCGAAAATGACGATCGTCGTCCCGGTCAACGCGACACCGAGGAGCAGCAGCCCGGCCTGTGCGCACCGGTGTGCGGCCGACACCAGCACCTGCAGCCGATGCCGCCTGAACAGCAAGCGGTGCATGGCCACCGGGGCGATCAGCAGCACCGTCGAGGCCACCGAACAGCTCACCGTCGCCAGATACACCAGCCGCGTGTCTTCGCTGAGCACGTCGAATCGCTGCTGGAACGGCAGCGTCAACAGGAACCCGGTGAGCAGCTGCACCCCCGTCTGCTCTACCCGCAGTTCTTGCAGCAGGCTGTTCCAGTTGCGGTCCAACCGTTCGATTTCGGTTTCACCGCGCTCGTGGCGATCCCACTGCTGATCGTGTTCCGGATGATCGACATCCATGGCCGTGAATCATCGCACGCCCCACGCGGGCGCCCTGACCTTGAGTCCGGGTAGCCCAGGCCGCCCCGTGGCCTGCCGTCGCAAAGGCTTCTCGCTGATGAAGTGACTGAAGGGCCGCGGGCTAGCGATTCAGGTTGCCGTCACGCACGCCGGTTAAGGCGTCGTCCAGCGTCGGGTACAGCGGGAAGGTCTTGTCCAGACCCGTCAGGTGGATCGGCCTGCGGGTCGCCGCGCCGCGCGCCACCACCCCGAACTGAGCAGAATCGCCGAGCTTCTCATAGGTCGCGGCCAGAATCTTGAGCCCCACCGAGCCGAGAAACTCTACCCCGGAGAGGTCGATGACCAGCGCCGTCGGACCTTCCGCCACCACTGCGCCGATGGCTTGTTCCAACGCGGGTGCGGTGACCAAATCGATTTCGCCGCTGACACTGACCACGGCGACCCCATCGTGGTCCGCAACCAGCGTGGTGATCGAATCGGGAGCTGACAATGGCGATCCTTTGTCCGGGCCTTAAGTCCTTAAGTGTGGTGCAAGCCTAACCCGCCCGACCAACTGCGAGAAGCAGAAGCCCTCAACACCGCACACGCCGCAGCCCAGGCTAGTCTCGCGATAGGACCTGCGCCCTGCGGGGCGCGACGCGCACTTGGAGGCCTTGGGAGCCCACATGTCAGATTCGGCGACGGATACCACCACAAACACCACCACACAGACGGTCGGCATCTCCAGCGAAGGTCTACTGCCACAGTTGGTCCAGCACCTGCGACGGAACCGCACCGCCTTGCGCGAGGAGTGGGCCCGCAGGATCACCGAGGCCGAGCTGCTCACAGCGATGACGCCCGAAGAGATCTTCTCCGAGGCGACCGCCGTGTACGACAACTACGTCGAGGTGCTCGAGACCGGTAGCGTCGAAGCGCTGCAGGACTATGCGCGCGACCTGTCCGAACGCATCATCCCGCGGGGAGTGGAAACCGACGAGGTGCTCGGCATCGTGCTGCTGCTGCGCGACGTGCTCGCGCGCTCGCTGTTCGAGAAGTACCAGACCGAGTTCGACATGCTCAACCGGGTCCTGGACGCTTATGAACCGGCGGCCAACCGCATCGCCAACACCGTGGGCGTCAGCTTCGTGCAGGAACGCGAGCGCATCATCCGCCAGCAGCAGGAGGCGATCCGCGAGCTGTCGACGCCGGTGCTGCAGGTGCGCGAGCAGCTACTGATTTTGCCGATCATCGGCGTGCTGGACAGCCAGCGCGCCCGCCAGGTCACCGAACAGCTGCTGCGAGCCATCCGGGCCAACCGCGCGAAAGTCGTCGTCATCGACATCACCGGTGTGCCCACCATCGACTCCACGGTGGCAAACCACTTGGTGCAGACGGTCGACGCGTCGGGGTTGATGGGTGCGAGCGTGATCATCACCGGCCTGTCCTCGGAAATCGCCCTGACGCTGGTGACGATCGGACTGGACCTGTCGAAGATGAACGCCGTCGGCGACCTGCAGGGTGGCATCGAAGAAGCCGAGCGCCTGCTGGGCTACGAGGTCACTCGCGCCGGCGAGGCAACCGCGTAGCCGCAACCACCACACGCAGGCCATGCCAGTACCGATCCTGAAACAGGGCGCGATTCTGATCGCCACGGTGCAAGCCGCGCTCACCGACTCCGACACCGAGCGACTGCGGTATGACCTCATGGAGCGAGTCAGCCGGTTCCGCGCCCAGGGGATCATCGTCGACGTCACCGCCATCGATGTGATGGATTCCTTCGCGGCCCGGTCGCTGCGGACGATCGCGCACATGACCCGGCTGCGCGGCGCCGCGACGGTGATCGTGGGCCTGCAGCCAGAGGTGGCCTTTGCCATGGTCCAACTGGGGCTGGCGTTCGACGACATGAACACCGCGCTGGACCTGGAAGAGGGTCTCGCGTTGCTGAATCGCCAACTGGGACTAGGGAAATCGACGATCGGGCGCGATGGTGGCGGGTGAGATCGTTGTCGCCATCAACCACCCCGACGACATCGTGGGCGCCCGCAAAGCCGGACATCAGCTAGCCCTCGATCTCGGATTCTCGCTGACCGACGTCACTATGATCGCCACGGCGATCTCGGAAGTCGCACGCAATATCACCAGCTATGCCGGTCGCGGTGCGGTTCGGGTGGCGGTGGCCGACCGGGAGGGCCGCAAGGCGCTGGTGATACGCGCCGAGGACGAGGGTCCCGGCATCGCCGACATCGAGCGCGCGATGGAGGACGGATATTCGACCGGGCGCGGACTGGGTCTCGGCTTGCCCGGTGCCCGCCGCCTCATGGACCGGTTGATCGTCGAATCCGCACTCGGCCGCGGAACGATTATCGAAATGTGGAAATGGGTTCCGGCTCGTGCGTGACCAGGGCAGATTGGGGCCGATCGAATGGGCGACAGCGGGGCGCCCACGCCCTGGCGAGCACGTCTGCGGTGACCAGTCGATTGCGGTCGGCATCGAAGGTGGGGCTGCCCTGTTCGGCGTACTGGACGGGCTCGGTCACGGCCCGGCTGCCGCGAACGCGGCAATGGCCGCGGTGGAAGCGCTCAAGAGTGCCCGCGCAGAGCGGGTCGAAGTCTTGGTCCAGCTCTGTCACCGCGTATTGGGGGGCTCCAGAGGGGCCGCGATGACCCTGGCACGCATCAATTTCGAGGCCGGCCAGCTATGCTGGACGGGGGTTGGAAACGTCACGGCCAACCTGGTCGCCAAGGCTGCCAGCGGTATTCACGTCCGTTCGTCTGCGCGCCTGGCCGCAGGCATTGTCGGCTACCGGATACCGGAAATTTCACCCGCACAAGTGATTCCAATACGCACCGGCGACCTACTCATCATGGCCAGCGACGGCATCGCCGAGGATCACCTGGACCATATCGACTTCGCCGCCTCCGCCGCGGTTATAGCCGACCAGATCCTGGGTAAACACGCGAAAGAATCCGACGACGCCATGGTGCTTGCCGCACGCCATCGGGGTACCTCGACATGACTGACACCGACGACTTTCACGCCCACTACATCGCAGCGCTGCAGACCTACCTGGACGCGCGCGACGAGGACAGCTTGGCCGTCGGCCACGAGCTCGGGCGTCGAGCCCTGCAGGAACAAATCAGCATGCTCGAGATCATCGAGCAGCACTTTCGGTGGGTTGTTGAAGTCGATAAGCACACGCCAGTCGACCGGGCGGCCACCCTGGAATTCCTATTGCAGACGCTCGCCCCACTCGATGTCGCAACTCGGGGATTCTTGGACGGCACCAAGCGTTACGCGGAACAGCGGGCCCGCGCCGACGTTCTGGCCGATCGCGACAAGTTCCGCACCGCCCTGGTGAATTCTCTGCAAGAGGGGTTCTTCGTGGCCGACCACGAAGGCTCGGTCGTCGACATGAACAACGCCTTCGCCGAGATCCTCGGCTATCCCGCAGAGGGTTTGCCGTACCGCTGGCCCCATCCGTGGTTGGTCGATAAGAAGACGGCGGCTCAACAACAAGCCCGCGTCCGGACCGTCGGCAGTGCCGACTACGAGACACCTATTCGGCACAAAGACGGTCATCTTGCGTGGGTGACGGTGAGCATCAATGCGGTCAGAGGAACTGGCACCGACAAAGATGTCTACGTCGGAACCATTCGTGACATCACCGCGGAACGGGCATTTGCCGCCCGGGAGAGCGCGGTCCTGCGGCTGGCAACAGCTGTGGGGGTGGCGAAAAGCGTGGCCGAGGTGCTCTCGATCACTCTCAACGAATGCCGAGCAGCGGTCGACGTGCGCCGGGTGGTGGCGGTCATGTGGCCGCTGGACCAGCATCCCCGTGCCGAGCCGACCGTCCAGGTGGCGGGCGAGCCAGACGAATCGACGTGGCGCGGACTCGATCCGTGGTTGCGCGTTGCATTTGAGGAAGCACGACACCAGCTGCCGCTGACGGCCAAAACGGTCGACCGGCCCGACTCTCCCAGTAAGGCACAGGGATTGGTCGCAATGCTGTCCGGTACGGGAGACGTCGCGCTGTGGTTGGAGCTTCGTGTGCCTCGCTGGGTCAGCGCCGAGGATCGGCTGCTGGTCACGGTGCTCATCGGCCACCTCAGCCTGGCCATGCAGCATGTTCGTCAGTTCGAAAGTGCACGCGAAACGGCGATGACACTGCAGCGAGCGATGTTGCCTCCCCTTGAGCCGCCGCCGGGCTTTACGGTCCGCTACGAACCCGCTGTCCAGCCATTGGAAATCGGGGGCGACTGGTATGACGTGCTGCCTCTTGGCGATCACCGCATCGGCATCGTCGTCGGCGACTGCGTTGGCCGCGGTCTGCCGGCCGCCGCGATCATGGGTCAGCTACGCAGCTCGGCACGCGCATTGTTGCTCACCGGGGCCCAGCCCGCGGTGTTGCTCGAGCAACTCGACTCGGCGGCGTCGCTCATTCCGAACGCGTACTGCACGACAGTGTTCCTCGCAATCCTGGACACCGAATCCGGTGTCCTGCAGTACAGCAACGCCGGCCACATGCCTGCGGTTATCGCTCGGGCCGGGTCCGGTTCCGGGTTGAGGACGACGGTGTTGACCGATGCCCGCTCAGTGCCGCTCGCGGTGCGCCGAGACCTGCCTCGCCCGCAAGCCTCGCAGGCGCTACCGCCGGGATCGACGCTGATGCTGTTCACCGACGGCTTGGTCGAGCGGAAGCACGAGTCGATCGACGACGGAATCGCCCGCGCGGCGGATGTTTTGGTGAACACGATGAAGTTGCCCCTGGACGACGTGGCGGATGCAGTGCTTCGTCACTTGGCTCCCGCAGCGGGATATGACGACGACGTCGCGATGGTGATCTACCGGCACGAGCTGGTGCCGCTTCGAATCGAAAGCGACGCTACCGCTGATAAATTGGCCGGCATCCGGCACCGGCTGACCGGTTGGCTACGGGCCGCTGACGTCCCTGACGAACTGGCCGCCGACATCGTGCTCGTCGTCAACGAGGCATGCACCAACAGCGTCGAGCATGCATACCGCGGACACCACCGCGGGACAATGCTGCTCGAGGTCGAAGCCGTTTCAGGCGCAGTCCACGTCCGGGTCGGCGATTCCGGCTCCTGGAAGAAGCCGGCCGTCAACCCGGGCAACAGCGGCCGGGGCATGGTGCTGATGAAGGCCCTCAGCGACTCGGTAGAAGTGGACAGCACCCCGGTTGGAACCACGGTCGAAGTCAACTTTCGACTGGCGGCAGCAGCCGGGGCAGTCAATCGCTGAAAGGACCGTTTGCCCAGGCCTGGAGAGGGTACCCACCGACGTGACTCACGCATCGATTAGGGACGGCGACGATGCGGGCCGTCCAACGGCCCGAGGTGGAGCCGAGCAATCAAACTCCGTCGAACCCGCCCTGCCCGCGGCACACGGACCGCTGTCGATCGCCGTCCATCGCGCCTTGACCGGACCCGCGTCACGCAACCAGTTCGCCCGCATCAGCGCATCGGTGCGTGATTCGGATCCCTACGGTCTTGACCTGCAGTTGGCCTTGTTCATGTGTTACGAGCTGCATTACCGAGGTTTTGCGGGCGTGGACGCAACCTGGGAGTGGAATCCCGCACTGCTGCACCTGCGCGCAGAACTCGAGCATGCTTTTTTGGCCGAGGTGCGCCGCGACGTCGGACACATCGGACCCGACGACACCTCGACAATCGAAATGGATGCGCTCTCCGTTGAGCCCATCGACGGTACCGGCCCCTCACACTATTTGCGCGACACCGGAAGCTGGCAGCAAATGCGTGAGTACTTCGCGCACAGATCGCTGTACCACCTCAAGGAAGGCGATCCGCACGCCTGGGCGATTCCGCGCCTGACGGGTGCCGCCAAGGCCGCCTTCGTGGCGGTCGAATTCGACGAATATGGTGCCGGGGAGGGCCCACGGCTGCACCAGCAGCTCTTTGCTGATCTTTTGGCCGCGGCCGATCTGGATCCGACGTATCTCGGTTACATTGACGCCGTCCCCGCCGAATCGCTGATTGTGGTGAACCTGATGTCGCTGTTCGGCCTGCACCGTTGGTTGCGCGGCGCCGCGATTGGACATTTCGCGGCGACGGAGATCACCTCCCCGCCGGGCTCCCGACGGATGGTCGAGGCGCTGCAGCGAATGAACGCACCGTCAGCCTGCATCGCGTTCTACAGCGAGCATGTCGAGGCCGACGCGGTGCACGAACAGGTGGTGCGCCACGACGTGATCGGCGATCTCGTCGCTCGCGAACCGAACCTTGACCGCGACGTCGTATTCGGGATGCGCGCCCACGCCGTCGTGGAAAATCGTCTGGCGGGGACCATTATGGCGTCGTGGGAGCGGGGCGAGACGTCGTTACGGCCCGGCCGGCTAGGCGCCGGGGCTACCTAGCTTTGGTGGACCGGCACCGCCGGTGGCTGGTATCGCATAGCGGATACTCCTTGCTGCGCCCGCAGGTGCAGATCGCCACCATGAACCGGTCGGATTCGACGACACCGCCGTCGGGCATCTCGATCCGCACCGGGCCGGATATCAGCACGGGGCCTTTGGGTATCACCCGTACCCGGGTGCTGGTCATCGTTTGTCCGCCCGGATCACAACAAGCTCCTCTTCCCGGCATCCACGCCGCAACTGACCGGTCTTCTCCATCCAGCCTGCCCGTCCCGAGAGCACTGGACCGAATGGAATCCATTGGGATGCAATGACGTTGGCGTTCAAACCGGTTGACCGCAAGGAGTCCAGCGACCGTTGCACACCGGCGAAGGCCGACTGCACCAGCAACAGGGAGCCGCCGTCGCACAACAAGTTCGCCGCCGACTCGCAGAGTGGGTCCAGCACCAGTCGCCCATCGGGACCGGCATTCCACGCCCACGACGGGCCCGCGGCTGACGGGATCGACCCGCTATCGTCAACGGCCGGAGTGGGCATGTAGGGCGGATTGGACACCACGACGTCGAACGGGGCACAGCCGAAAGCCCTTGTCCACGAACCCTGCCGAACATCGACCCGCACCCCGGCCTCAACGGCGTTATCGCGCGAGCAGCGTACGGCATGGGGACAGATGTCGAAGGCAGTCACGCTGGCGCAGCCCAATTCGGCGGCAGCGATTGCGACGAAACCGCTCCCGGTGCACAGATCAAGCACCTGCCTTCCCGCGACGATTCCGGTTCGTTCCATTGAGTCCACCAGGAGGCGCGAATCCTGTTGCGGCTGGTATACGTTCGCGTCGGCCAGACGGACGACTGGGGCGGCTGGGTATGTGGTCGTCAACGTCGGCCCTCCAGTGAATTCTCGGGCATCGCCGCGGCGATCACGGCGTGGCGTACTAATGCCCGCAAACCAGTGGTTTAAACCGAATCGGCCCGCGAACGGCTTCCGGCAACTAGGCGAATTGCTTGACGATCGTCGAGCAAAACGCCGGCAGGTCCGATGGTGAGCGACTGGAGATCAGGTTGCCGTCCACAACAACCTCCTCGTCGACCACGTGGGCGCCCGCGTTGCGTAGGTCGGTGCGAATGCTCGGATACGAGGTCAGCGTTCGCCCCGCCGTCACACCCGCCTCCACCAGCGTCCACGGACCGTGACAGATCGCGGCGACCGGCTTTCCGGAGTCGACGAAGTCACGCACGAACGAGACGGCAGATTCGTCCAGGCGTAGCTTGTCTGGGTTCACCGTGCCGCCGGGCAGCACCAAGCCGTCGAATTCGTCTACCGACGCATCCGACACCACGCGGTCGACGGCGAAGGCCCCGGCCGGCTCGAGATCATGGTTGCGCGCTTGGATTTCACCGGGCTTAAGTGACAGCACCTCGATCTGGGCTCCAGCGTTTTTGAGCGCGGCGCGCGGCTGCTCGAGTTCGACCTTCTCCACGCCGTCGGCAGCCAGAATGGCTATTTTCTTGCCTTGCAGTTCGTTTGACATCACTGCTCTCCTTATGGTGTGGGGACTCTGTCATGGTCTGCGAACAACTCTTATGCATCTGTCTTGTTGGTGCTTAGTCATAGTCGACTCCCTTGCACTCCGGACGGATTCGACGGGCCCAGCAGGAACCTTCGCGACATTCGGCTACCTCACAACTGCTTTGCAGGCCGCCAACTCACCCGGTCCCGGTCGCATGTTGGATGAAACCCGCCGGGCCAATTGCGCACCTGTATACCCGGGCAGCACCGAACCAAACGTGCTGTCAGTTCGAGGCCGTCCGCAGCGCCGTCAGCAACGGTTCGGCGGCTTCCTTGAAGAACAGCTCCTGCGCGTCGCCGCCGATCTGGACGAGCGCCACATCGGTGAAACCGGCTTCCCAGTACGGCCGGACGGCCTCCACGATCGCGTCCAGGTCCGGCCCGCAGGGAATGCTCTTCGCGACGTCTTCGCGCGCACGAACTGGGTTGCGCCGGCGAAACCGCCCGGCGTCGGTAGGTCGGCATTGACCGCCCACCCGCCGGCGAACCAGCGGAACTGGTCGTGCGCGCGTTCGATGGCCGCGTCCCGGTCGGGGTCCCAGCACACCGGTATCTGCCCCACCACCCGTCCGCCTCCTGCGCTACCGGCGGCCTGACGAGCAGCGCGCCATGCATCGACAAGTTCTTCGTCGGGCACTACCGCGACCAGGTGGTCGGCAAGTTTGGCGAATTTGTCGATAGCGTTCGTGCCGGCCATCGCCGCGGCGATGCCGACCGGCACGTCGGGCACGTCCCACAGCCGCGCGGAGTCCACCTGAAAGTAATCGCCTCGCCAGCTCACCAACCGGCCGCCGAACAGCTCGCGGATGATCTTAATGGCTTCACGCAGCATGTCTTGCCGACGCTCGATGGTTGGCCAACCCTTGCCGACAACGTGTTCGTTGAGGTTCTCACCGCTGCCCAATCCGAGGACGAACCGTCCGTCGGCAAGGATCTGCACGGTGGCCGCCTGCTGCGCGACGACCGCCGGGTGATACCGCATGGTCGGGCAGGTCACGTACGAGTACAGATCTACCCGTTCGGTAACCTGGGCCACCGCGCCCAACACCGCCCAGGCGTTCGGTGCATGTCCTTGGGACGTCAGCCACGGTGAGAAGTGGTCGCTGCAGACCTCGAAGTCGAAACCGGAGTCTTCGGCCGAAACCGCTTACCGGACAAGATCTTTGGGTCCGCTCTGCTCCGTCATCAAGGTATAGCCGAACTTGGTCATACCGACACGGGTACCCGGACGCACCACGCGCAAACGACACGGCCAGGTGCCTGGGCCGCTACAGGCGGTCTTTGACCGCCGCGGACAAGCGCGCGCCGTCGGCCTTCCCGGCCGCGATCGCGGTGGCCGCTTTCATTACCAGTCCCATCTGCTTCATCGTGGGCCGCTCTCCAATTGTCTCGGCCACATCGGCTATGGCGGTGTCGGCCACGTCGGCCAACTCTGCCTCGGTGAGCGGCGTCGGCAAATACTCGTCGATGATCCGCGCCTCGGCGTGCTCGTTGGCGGCGAGCTCACCTCGGCCGTTTTGGGTGTAGATCTCGGCTGCCTCACCACGCTTGCGGGATTCCCTGGCCAGCACCTTGATCACCTCATCGTCGGAGAGTTCTCTCGCTTGCTTGCCGGAGACTTCCTCAGTCTGGATCGCTGCCAGCACCATGCGCAGGGTCGCGGTTCGCAGCTTGTCCTGGCTCTTCATCGCCTGCGTCAGATCCGCCCGGAGCCGGGATTTGAGTTCTGCCATAGACCAGACGCTACGCGCCAAGCGCGCCCCACACGGCCGTCGCGGCCAAGATTGTGAAGTACCGCTACCGTCGACAGGATGGACGCCATGACCAACGACGACGGCCGCTGCGCCCGGTGAGCACGCCGCCGCCTGGTTATCCGGATGGCCCGCCGCCGTGGTTTCCAGGGTATGTGCCGGCCGGCTATCCGCCACCGGGGTACAGGGCGCCACCCGGTTATGGTGGTCCGGCGCCCGTCTACGGCGGTCCGGCGCCCGCCTACGGCGGGCCACCCGGCTATGCCGGTCCCGCGCCGAACTACGGCCCGCCGCCGGGATACGGCGCGCCACCCGGGTACGGTCACCCGCCGGGCTCACAGTATGGCCTGCCACCACTTATCCCGGGAATGGTCCCGGGAGGGATCAAACCCGGGATCATTCCGCTGCGGCCCTTGACCCTGAGCGACATCTTCAACGGCGCGGTCGGTTACATCCGAGCCAACCCGAAGGCGACGCTGGGTCTGACCGCGATCGTGGTTGTGATCATGCAGATCATCTCGTTGGCCGCCACGCTCGGACCATTGGCCGCCTACGGCCGGATTGCGACCCAACGACCCGAGGAGCTGACCTGGGGAGTCATGGGCGCGTGGATGACGTCCGTGGCCGCCGGCCTCCTAGTCACCTGGCTGGGCGGCATGATGCTGTCCGGAATGCTCACCGTCGTCGTCGGGCGAGCGGTGTTCGGGTCGCCGATCACCATCGGCGAAACGTGGGCCAAGATTCGTGGGCGGCTACTCCCTTTGCTCGGCCTGGCGTTGCTGGAAGCCGCCGTGGTGGCGGCTCTTGTCGGGCTGGTTGCGGTGATCGTCGCCGCGGTGGCGGCCGTAGGCAACGGAGCGGCGGCCGTCCTGTTGGGATTCCCGCTAGTGCTCCTCGTGATCGCCCTGATGGTGTACCTCTACACCGTGGTGTTGTTCGCGCCCGTGCTGATCGTCCTCGAGAGGCTGCCCGTTATCGACGCGATCACCAGATCCTTTGCGCTGGTCCGCAACAGCTTCTGGCGGGTGCTGGGCATCCGGATGCTGACGTTCATCGTGGCAACCGTCGTGGCGGATGCCGTCGCGGCACCGTTCAGCATCGGCGGGCAGCTGGTGCTGGCCGGGATGACATCCACCGCAGCTGCGCTCATCGGCACCTCCATCGCATCGATCGGGTCGGCGATCGGGCAGATCATCACCGCACCGTTCAACGCCGGGGTCATCGTGCTGCTCTACACCGACCGCCGAATGCGCGCCGAGGCGTTCGATCTCGTGCTGCAGACCGGCGCTGCCGGCGGCCCCTACGCGGCCGAGTCCACCGACAACCTCTGGTTGACCAGGCCAGTATGAGGACTGGCTGACCGTGCCGTCCATCGACATCGACCGCGATGCCGCACACCAGGCCGCACAAAACGAGCTCGACAAACCGATCTATTCCAAAGGTTCTGCGGCGCAACAACTCGACGAATGGATCAGCGATAAGTTGTACCGGTTGTTGCAGGCGACCTCCAAAATACCGGGCGGGTGGTTCACTGCCACGGTGCTGCTGATCCTGCTGGCCGTCGCGGTGGCAGCCGTCATCCACATCGCGCGGCGCACCATGCGCACCAGACGCGGCGGCGACCACCAATTGTTCGAAGCCGCCGCGCTCACCGCGGCACAGCATCGTGCTACCGCTGAAAGCTATGCGGCCCAAGGAAATTGGGCTGCGGCGATTCGGCACCGGCTGCGCGCCGTCGCCCGCCAGCTCGAGGAGACCGGCGTGCTCAACCCGACACCCGGCCGCACCGCCAACGAGCTTGCCCGCGACGCCGGTGCGGTGTTGCCTCATCTGGCAGGCGAATTGTCGGACGCAGCAACGGCATTCAACGATGTCACCTATGGCGAGCGGCCCGGGACGCAGGCCGCGTATCAGATGATCGCCGACCTCGACGACCACGTGCGGTCGCGCTCACCGGCCACTCCGGCGGCGGTGGGAAAGGCCGCGGTGGCCGAGTCATGGGCACAGGTCCGGTGATGGCGACCGACACGGTGGCGCGTCCCGAGTCCGCAACCGTCACGACGCCGCGGCGAAGGCGATCATGGCGCTGGCCGGTGCTCACGCTGGTCGTGCTCGCGGTGATAGCCGCGATCAGCGCCTACCTGACCGCACCGCGACCCGGCTTCCGGATGGATCCGGAGTCAACCGAACCTGACGGTGCCCACGCGTTGGTGACGCTGCTGCGTGACAACGGCGTCGAGGTTGTCGTGGCCGACACCATCGCCGACGTCGAAAGAGCGGCGCACCCTGGCACGCTGATATTGGTGGCGGAGAGCCAGTTCTTGACCGACGACGCGCTGCTGGACCGGCTGGCGCGAGCCCCCGGAGATCTGCTACTGGTAGAACCCACGGCACGAACCCGCGAGGCACTCACCCCGGATCTGCGAAAGGGAAGCGCCAGCGATTTCGACAGCAGTCCGGATTGCAGTCTGCGCGAGGCTAATCGAGCCGGGTCAGTTCGATTCGGGCCCAGCGACACCTATGAGGCCAAGGACCGGGTGGTAACCAGGTGCTACGACGGGGTTCTGATCCGCTATCGCGACGGCGGGCGAACCATCACGGTGGTCGGCAGCACCGACTTCATGACCAACGGCGGCCTGCTGCACGCGGGCAATGCCGCGCTGGCGATGAATCTCGCGGGCGATCGGCCCCGCCTCATCTGGTACGCGCCGCACCGCATTGAGGGTGAAACGTCCTCCCCGACATCAATTTACGACCTGATTCCACGCAGCGTGACCTGGGTTATCTGGCAGCTGTCGATCGTCGTGCTACTGGTGGCGCTGTGGAAGGGCCGCCGGATCGGTCCGTTGGTGGCCGAGGAGTTACCCGTCGTGGTCCGCGCGTCGGAGACGGTCGAGGGGCGCGGCCGACTTTATCGGTCCCGCCGGGCACGTGATCGCGCCGCCGACGCACTGCGCACCGCGACACTGCAGCGGCTGCTGCCCCGGCTGGGCCTGGGCGCAGGCGCGCCTGCGCCGGCGGTCGTGACAACCGTGGCCCAGCGCAGCGGGGCCGACGCGGGGTTCGTTGGGTACCACCTGTTCGGCCCGCCGCCGGCCACCGACAATGACCTACTACAACTTGCGCGTGCGCTCGACGAGATCGAAAGGCAGGTCACCCACCCGTGACACAGTCCCCTTCCACCCCGCAAGCACATCCCGCCCAAACCCCGGCCTCCCAACCGAGCCCAGAATCGGCACGCGACGCGCTGCTGGCGTTACGCACCGAGCTCGCCAAAGCCGTCGTCGGACAAGACGGGGTCGTCAGTGGCCTGGTGATCGCGCTGCTGTGTCGCGGCCACGTGCTGCTCGAGGGCGTTCCGGGAGTGGCGAAGACGTTGTTGGTGCGGGCCATGGCCGCTGCCTTGCAACTGGAATTCAAGCGGGTGCAGTTCACTCCCGACCTCATGCCCGGCGATGTCACCGGTTCGCTGGTCTACGACTCGCGCACCGCCGCATTCGTGTTCCACCCGGGTCCGGTGTTCACCAATCTGCTACTGGCCGACGAGATCAACCGCACCCCGCCCAAGACGCAGGCCGCGCTGCTCGAGGCGATGGAGGAGCGTCAGGTCAGCGTCGAGGGCGAACCCAAGCCGCTGCCCGACCCGTTCATCGTCGCCGCCACACAGAATCCGATCGAATACGAGGGCACCTATCAATTGCCCGAAGCGCAACTCGACCGTTTCCTGCTGAAACTGAATGTGACGCTGCCGTCGCGCGACTCCGAGATCGCCATCCTCGCCCGGCACGCGCACGGCTTCGACCCACGTGATCTGTCCGCGATCAAGCCGGTGGCCGGGCCCGCCGAGCTGGCGGCCAGCCGCGAGGCGGTAGGCCAGGTAATCATCGCCGACGAGGTGCTGGGATACATCGTCGACATCGTCGGAGCCACCCGCTCCTCCCCCGCATTCCAGCTGGGTGTATCGCCACGCGGGGCAACGGCACTGCTGGGTACCGCCCGGTCCTGGGCGTGGCTGTCCGGCCGCAACTACGTCACCCCCGACGATGTGAAGGCGATGGCCCGCCCGACGCTGCGGCACCGGGTGATGCTGCGCCCGGAAGCTGAGCTCGAAGGCGCCACACCCGACGGTGTGCTCGATGGAATTTTGGCGTCGGTTCCGGTGCCCCGCTAGTGATCCTGACCGGACGTACCGGGTTGGTCGCGCTGATCTGCGTCCTGCCGATCGCGCTATCACCTTGGCCGGCAAAGGCTTTCCTGGCGTTGCTAGTGCTGCTGGCAATCTTGGTGGCCGTCGATATCGGGTTGGCGGCCAGCCCCAGCAGATTGCGCTACGCCCGTTCACCGGACACCTCCGCCCGGCTCGCCCAGCAGGTCGATGCGGGTCTGCTGATTCACAACGACGGCCGACAGCGATTCCGCGGCCAGATCCGCGACGCCTGGCCACCAAGTGCGCGCGCTGAGCCGCGCGCCCACACCGTCAACATCGCCCCCGGGCAGCGCGAGCACATCGACACGGTGCTGCGACCGGTTCGCCGCGGCGACCAGCGAGCGGCCGCGGTCACCGCCCGATCCATCGGGCCACTGGGGTTGGCGGGACGGCAGCGTTCGCGACCGGTGCCCGGTCAGGTCAGGGTGCTACCGCCGTTTTTGTCTCGCAAGCACCTGCCGTCCCGGCTTGCCAAACTGCGGGAGATCGACGGGCTGTTGCCGACGTTGATACGCGGGCAGGGCACCGAATTCGACTCGCTGCGTGAGTATGTCGTCGGCGATGACGTCCGCTCCATCGACTGGCGCGCAACCGCACGTCGCGCCGACGTCATGGTCCGGACGTGGAGGCCCGAGCGTGACCGGCGAGTTGTGATCGTGCTCGACACCGGTCGCATGGCGGCGGGCCGTGTCGGTGTCGATCCGACCGCTGCCGATCCCGCGGGGTGGCCCCGGCTGGACTGGTCGATGGACGCCACACTGCTGCTGGCGGCGCTCGCGTCGCGAGCCGGCGACCACGTCGACTTCCTCGCCCACGACCGGGTGAGCCGGGCGGGTGTGTTTGGCGCATCGCGCACCGAACTGCTCGCCCAGCTGGTCGATGCGATGGCCCCGCTGCAACCGACACTTGTCGAGTCTGACTGGCGCGCAATGGTTGCCGCGATCGCGCGGCGCACTCGGCGACGGTCGCTGGTGGTGCTGCTCACCGACCTCAATGCGACCGCCCTGGACGAGGGCCTGCTGCCGGTCCTGCCGTTGCTGTCGGCCAAACACCACGTGATGATCGCCGCGGTCGCCGACCCGCGCGTCGACGAATTGGCCGCCGGGCGTTCCGATGCGGCCGCGGTGTACGACGCGGCGGCCGCCGAACGAGCCCGCAATGATCGGCATGCGATCGCGTCGCGGCTGCGCCGAAGCGGGGTGGAGGTCGTCGACGCGGCGCCCACGGAAATCGCGCCCGCGCTTGCCGATCGCTATCTGGCAATGAAAGCGACTGGACGGCTTTAACTTTCGAGATCTGCTAGCGGGTAGGGACGACGTCGGGTGCGTCGTCGATATCGCCAGTCTCCCCGGCCTTCACGGCTCGACGGCCGAAATACCCGATATACGACAAAAACGCGACCTCAGCGACGATTCCGATGCCGATCCGAACCGCCGTCGGCAACGATGACGGTGTCACCAATGCTTCGATCAACCCGGAGACCAGCAACACGCCCACCAACCCAACGGCGACCGACACGACGCCGCGGCCGTGCTCGGCAAGCACCTGTCCGCGCGGTCGGTCACCGGGCGATATCACCGACCACCCCAGCCGCATCCCTGTTGCCGCGGCGAGGAACACCGCCGTCAGCTCCAGCAGCCCATGCGGAGCGAGCAGGCCCAGCAGTATGTCGCCCTTGCCAGCGTGAAACATCAGGCCCGCGATCACTCCCAGGTTGGCGGCGTTTTGGAACAACAAGAAAGGGATCGGCAGTCCCACGACGACGGAGAACGCGATGCACTTGGCGGCCACCCAAGAGTTGTTCACCCAGACTTGGAGGGCGAACGCCAGGGCGGGGTGTTCGCTGTAGTACGACGCGACATCGTGGTTGACCAATTCGTCAATGTCAGTTGGTGTTCCGATGGCGGACTGCACCTCCGGATTGCCGGCCACCCAGAACGCGATAACCAGCACGAGGCCGAAGAAGGCGACCGCCGTCGCCAGCCACCACCGCCACCCGCGGTAGGCGACCACCGGGAAAGACACCGTCCAGAAGCGAGTGAACGCACTACTTAGCGGCGCGTGCGCACCCGTCACCGCGGCCCGAGCGCGGGCGATCAGGCTCGAGAGTCGGCCAATCAGCAGCGAGTCCGACCCGATCGTGCTGGCCGACCGCAGCATCGACAGATGCGTCGACACCCGCTGGTAGAGCTCGACCAACTCATCGATTTCGGCGCCGGTCAGCGTCCGGCGTTTCTTGATCAACTGATCGAGCCGGTCCCATGTGCCGCGATGGGTCAGCACGAACGCGTCGACATCCACCCTGCGCAGCCTAATTGAGCCAAGCCGAGTGCGGCCGCTTGCAGCCATAAAGCCTGTACGTTCGGTGGTATGTCGGAGGTGGTGACTGGCGATGCCGTAGTGCTCGATGTGCAGATCGCCCAGTTGCCGGTGCGAGCTCTGAGCGCGCTGATCGATATCACGGTGATATTCGTCGGCTATCTACTCGGGTTGATGCTGTGGGCGGCCACCCTGACCCAATTCGACGAAGCGTTGACCGCGGCCATCCTGATCATTTTCACGGTGCTGGTGATGGTCGGATATCCCCTGGCATTCGAAACCGCGACGCGGGGACGATCGGTGGGCAAGATCATAATGGGACTGCGGGTGGTGTCCGACGACGGCGGCCCAGAACGATTCCGGCAGGCGCTGTTTCGTGCGCTGGCGTCGGTGGTGGAGATCTGGATGCTCGCCGGGAGTCCCGCGGTGATTTGCAGCATATTGTCGCCGAAGGCCAAACGTATCGGCGACATCTTCGCCGGCACAGTCGTAGTCAGCGAGCGCGGTCCCCGGTTGGTGCCTCCGCCCACTATGCCGCCGTCGATGGCGTGGTGGGCGTCGTCGTTGCAACTATCCGGGCTGAGCGCCGGCCAAGCCGAGGTCGCACGCCAATTCCTATCTCGTGCAGCACAACTCGATCCCCAGCTACGCCAGCAGATGGCCTACCGGATCGCCGGCGATGTAGTGTCCCGCATCGCGCCGCCGCCACCGCCTGGCGCACCGCCGGAGCTGGTCCTTGCCGCCGTGCTTGCCGAACGACACCGCCGCGAACTGGCGCGACTTCGACCAACGATGCCCCCGACCGGGCCGGCGCCGTGGTCACTGGCAGGGCCCCCCGGGTGGCCACCGGCGCAGCCTGGGCCCGCACCATGGCCGCAGTCCGGGCCTCCTGGGTGGCCACCCGCGCCGCAACAGCAAGCGGTCCCGTGGCCGAACCGTGCACCGCCGACACCGCAGCCTGCACCGTGGCCGCCTCAGGGACCCCAGCCGGGACCGGGGCCGGACCCTGGTGAATTCTCGGGCGGATTCTCGCCGCCGCACTGAGGTCGGGCGCCCATAACATGCGACGTAGTGACATCGTGACCGGGTCGCGCTGCCGGTTCCCGGTCTGTATGGCCCCGAAGCTGTGGCGGTGGATACCGCGGGCAGCGTCTACATCACCGACCCGCACAACAATCAGGTGGTGAAACTGCCTCCGCGCTAGGACTACTGGGCGACTGTGGCCGCCATGACGACGACGTCGGCTATCAGGAGCGCCCATCCACACAACGGGACGACGATGCCGCCTTTCCGCTTCGCGGTGAAAAACGATATGACGATGACCACCAACGCCACCGCCGGTGCACCGTAGAACGCGACGCCGAAGTCAATGCCCCCGCGGCCCAGATCGGGACACTGGCGATCGCTGCAGGCATCGGTGCTCATCACAGCGCCCAGCGCAAAGAGCATCACGATCGCGGCGGCCGGCACCGTGGTCAGCGCCAGCCCCCAGTTGACCCATGGCCACACGGCCGCGCCGCGGCGTTCGACCTGCGCGGACTCGGTTGCGCTGCCGGCGCCGTGGTCAACCGCCAGGTTGCGATCATTGCCGTTCACCCGACAAGTGCTACCCGCCCGAGACCGGATGCAAACAGGCCGTGACGCACGGGTTGCATTTCGATAGATTACGATATATCGTGATATTCTGTGATAGAACGGGAGCGCACAGGCGCTTCCCTGAGACCTAAGGACTACAGACATGAGCAACCCATTCATTCCCGGCGGCGGAGAATTCACCGGCCGGCCGGGCTTCGGATTCGGCATCGGGCCTGGCCCCGTGGACCGACGTGCTCTGCACGCCGCACGGAAGCAAGCCCGACACGAATTCCGCGAACACCTTCGCGAACACGCCGGTGGCAGGGGCTTCGACCCCGGTTTCGGCGGCGGCTTCGGACCCGGTTTCGGACCTGGCTTCGGACCTGGCTTCGGCCCCGGTTTCGGCCGCGGCGGCGGATGGGGCCGTGGTGGCCCCGGCCGTGGCAAGCGCGGCGACGTGCGGGCGGCCATCCTGAAGCTGCTGGCCGAGCGGCCGATGCACGGCTACGAGATGATCCAGCAGATCGCCGAACGCAGCAACGGGCTATGGAAGCCGAGCCCCGGCTCGGTGTACCCGACGCTGCAGCTGCTGGACGACGAAGGCCTGATCACGGCCACCGAAACCGACGGCAGCAAGAAGCTTTTCGAGCTGACCGACACGGGCCGGGAGGCCGCCGAGAAGGTCGAGACCCCACCGTGGGAAGAGATCACGGAGGGCGCCGACCCGGGACAGGTGAACCTACGGGCGGCCATTGGCCAGCTGTTCGGCGCGGTCGCGCAATCCGCGCACACCGCCACCGAAGAACAGCAGCAGCGCATCGTCGAGATCCTCAACAATGCGCGACGCGAGGTCTACGGCATCCTCGGCGAGGACTGACCCCTACTAGACCGCTGCAGCGGGCCCTGGATTAGGACACATCGACCCAATCCAGGGTTCGCTGCACCGCCTTACGCCAGCCTGCATATCCCTCGGCGCGCTTGCCGTCGTCCCACGTCGGCGTCCAGCGCTTGCCCTCCTGCCAATTGGCCCGCAGATCGGACGGGTCGGCCCAGAACCCGACCGCCAGGCCCGCCGCATAGGCGGCACCCAGCGCGGTGGTCTCGGCGACCACCGGCCGCACCACGTCCACGCCCAGCACGTCGGCCTGAATCTGCATGCACAGGTCATTGGCGGTGATGCCGCCATCGACCTTCAACACCTCAAGGCGCACACCGGAATCTGCCGCCATCGCGTCCACCACATCGCGGCTTTGGTAACAGATCGCCTCCAGCGTCGCGCGAGCCAAGTGGGCATTGGTGTTGAACCGCGACAGCCCCACGATCGCGCCGCGGGCATCGGATCGCCAGTACGGGGCGAACAACCCGGAAAATGCAGGCACGAAATACACCCCGCCGTTGTCGGCGACCTGACGGGCCAGCCCCTCGCTTTGCGCGGCGCCGCTGATGATGCCCAGTTGATCACGCAGCCACTGCACCGCCGAGCCGGTCACCGCGATCGAACCCTCGAGTGCATACACGGGTTTGGCATCCCCGAACTGGTAGCAAACGGTGGTCAGCAGGCCGTGATCCGAGCGCACGATCGTCTCACCAGTGTTCAGCAGCAGAAAATTGCCGGTGCCGTAGGTGTTTTTCGCCTCTCCCGCATCCAGACACACCTGACCGACCATCGCTGCATGCTGATCGCCCAGGACGCCGGTGATCGGCACCTCACCGCCGACGGGCCCGGTATCCAGGGTGACACCGTATGGCTGCTGCGGCGATGACGGCGCGATCGTCGGCAACATCGACCGGGGGATGGAGAAAAAGGACAACAGCTCGTCGTCCCAGTCCAACGTTTCGAGATCCATCACCATGGTCCGACTGGCGTTGGTCACATCGGTGACATGCACGCCGCCCCGCGGACCCCCGGTCAGATTCCACAGCACCCAGGTGTCTGGGGTGCCGAACAGCGCGTCACCGCGTTCGGCGGCCGCGCGCACCCCGTCGACGTTCTCCAGGATCCACTGCAGCTTTCCGCCGGAAAAATAGGTCGCCGGCGGCAAGCCCGCCTTGCGGCGGATCACCTCGCCGCGACCGTCACGCTCCAGCGCCGACGCGATGCGGTCGGTGCGGGTATCCTGCCATACGATCGCGTTGTAATACGGCCGCCCAGTGTGCCGATTCCACACCAGCGTCGTTTCACGCTGATTTGTAATTCCCAGCGCTGCAATATCTTTCGGCGCAATATCGGTGGCGTTCAGTACCGTCATCAGTGCTGATGCGGTGCGCTCCCAAATTTCGACCGGATTGTGCTCGACCCAGCCGGCGCGGGGCAGGATCTGCTCATGCTCAAGCTGGTGGCGAGCCACCTCGGCGCCGTCATGATCGAAAATCATGCAGCGGGTGCTGGTGGTGCCCTGGTCGATGGCAGCTACAAAATCAGCGGACTCGGCCAACTGCGCTCCTCTGGGTGAGATCGGACACTCCGGGCAATCGTCTCACTTGCGCTACCGACGGTAACCCTGTTGCATCGGCGGTGTGGGCGAAGAGGTCAAGCGCACCACGTATAACCGCACACAGCGGCGGGAATACCGGCGCAAGGTGTGGCTGTGCCTGGATGTCCTCGAGACGATGCTTGCGCAATCCCGGTTCGACTCCGACCGCCCGCTCACCGGCATGGAGATCGAATGCAACCTCGTCGACGCGGACTACCAACCCGCGATGTCGAATCGCTACGTGCTCGACGCCATCGCGGATCCGGCCTACCAGACCGAATTAGGCGCCTACAACATCGAATTCAATGTGCCACCCCGGCCGCTGCCCGGACACACGGGTCTGGACCTCGAGGCAGAAGTGCGCGCCAGCCTTAATGATGCCGAGACCAAGGCCAACTCTGGCGGCGCCCACATCGTGATGATCGGCATCCTGCCCACGCTCATGCCCGAACATCTGACCGACAACTGGATGAGCGAGTCGACGCGCTACGCGGCCCTGAACGCCTCGATCTTCAACGCCCGCGGCGAGGACATCCCAATCAACATCGCCGGCCCCGAGCCGCTGAGCTGGCATGCCGCGTCCATCGCACCCGAATCCGCTTGCACCAGCATGCAATTGCATCTGCAGTTAGCTCCAGCGGACTTCGGCGCCAACTGGAATGCAGCTCAGGTGCTGGCCGGCCCACAGCTGGCGCTGGGCGCGAACGCGCCCTACTTCTTCGGACACCAGCTGTGGTCGGAAACCCGTATCGAACTGTTCGCGCAGTCCACCGACACCCGGCCCGAGGAGCTCAAGACCCAAGGCGTGCGACCGCGGGTGTGGTTCGGCGAACATTGGATCAGCTCCGTCCTCGACCTGTTCAAAGAAAACGTCCGCTACTTCCCATCCCTGCTACCCGACGTGTCCGACGAAGATCCGGTCGCCGAGCTGGCCGCCGGACGCATCCCGCAACTGGCCGAATTGCGCCTGCACAACGGCACCGTGTACCGGTGGAACCGACCCGTGTACGACGTTGTTGACGGACGCCCACATCTGCGGCTGGAGAACCGGGTCTTGCCGGCCGGGCCGACTGTCATTGACATGCTTGCGAATTCGGCCTTCTACTACGGCATGCTGCGCTGCTTGTCCGAAGAGGAACCCCCGCTGTGGACCAGGATGAGTTTCGCTGCGGCACACGCTAATTTCCTCGAGGCAGCGCGCACCGGCATGGATGCCCGGCTGCACTGGCCAGGCCTGGGCGAAGTGACGCCGCAGCAATTGGTGTTGCATACGTTGCTGCCGATAGCCCACGAGGGACTGCGTCGGTGGGGTGTCGCCGCCGAGGTGCGTGACCGGTTTCTCGGCGTCATCGAGGGCCGCGCCAAGACGGGCCGCAACGGCGCAAGCTGGCAGGTGTCCACGGTGCGGACCTTGCAGGACAGTGGAATGACGCGGTCCCAGGCACTCGCCGAGATGCTCCGGCGGTACTGCGAGCACATGCACGC